>Ga0209624_10001775_pt1 | contig 16523 bp, 13 predicted proteins | sample JacPinW_OM2H0_O1_FD_188565 | JGI IMG/M metagenome (GOLD analysis project Ga0209624, IMG submission 188565) | Forest soil microbial communities from Algoma, Ontario, Canada - Jack Pine, Ontario site 1_JW_OM2H0_O1 (SPAdes) (version 2) | ecosystem: Environmental > Terrestrial > Soil > Boreal...
CAAATAAGGATCGTGCTTGGCGGATTCGCATCGGCGCAGGATCGCTGCGAAATGCTCGTCGGCGGCCGCCCAGCGGTCGCGCACGGCGGATTCCAGATCGTTGACCGAAACGTTGCTGCCAAGCCCGAGGCGCCGCGTGAGCCAGTAACGAAAGCGCTGGTAGCAGATGTCGACGGCGACGGATGCAGTTCCGGCGCGCTCGTACAATCCGCCGAGTGTCTGGACGAATTCGAGCGGCGATAGGCGGACGTCGGTGGCGGGTTTGCACGTTGGCCCGCTGCGGCGAGAGAACGTGGCAAGGACGGCGAGCCCAAGCAGCGCTAACTGCAGCACAACCCACTTGACCGGGGAATGCGCGATTGACATGCCCAGGGTTTCACGGTAACCGTGAATGTATTCGTCCCAAAGAATTGGGGACTTAGAGTCGCCGAGGCAGGCGAGAAAAAATTCCAGATTGCCCTGTTCTTTCAGCCCATCATTGGTCAGCGGAGTTGCCGAGGCCCACCAGAGAACTTCTCCACGACCGTAGGGATACTTTACGACGAGCGTGCGATCAGCAGCAGCGTACAGCGGATACGCGGCGGAGTACGACGACCACGAAGACTTGGGAACGAGTGTAATCTCGGGCGCGGCGCGGGTAATCTCGGAAGGCGAAACGGCCGTGGCTTTCTGCTGGGACATCGCGCCGAGGAAGTCGGGGACCGATTCGTTCTCGGGAAGAAAGTTGCCGGCAAACATTCCCATGGCGATGACGTGTCCACCTTGGTTGATAAATGTTCTTAAGCGCAGGCGTTCCTCGCGAGTTGCAGCCTCGATCGGCTCGGCGAGAATCAGCGTCTGGCCCGCCACCGGAGGAAGTTGCAGCAGCGGCTTTTCCCAACGCTCGACGTTGTATCCGGACTGAAGCAGCAGTAAGTACGCGGCTTTCGCGCCACCGGAAGCTGTCGAGTAGGTGCTAGGGACGTCGCCGCTGCGCCCGGCTTCACCGCCGAAGATCATGGCGGCGAGGATAAGCAGCACGAAGACCAACGAAGCTCCGAACAGAAGCTTGCGGTCGCGCGGATCGGCGATTGGAATCAGCGGCATCCGAGCTTCTCCAATTCCGCGAGCGTCTGGGAAAAGGTGATTTCGCTGGCGTCGCGTTTGGCATACCACGCAAGTTCGAAGATGCGGGTCAGAGCCGCGAGTGTGTCACGATGCTCGCTCGATGCCGAGAGCAGCCGCAGATATTCTCGAGGGGTGCGTGCGCGATCGGGCTTCCAGAATCCCTGGCGCTCGAGAAACGAAATTCCTGCCCAGTAAGCAAGATGGATTGCATCTCGCCATTCGCCCTTTGCCGCTGCGGCACGGGCTTCGGCCAGCCAGATCGCCCATTCCTTCGCGGAGACGGGAAGATCGCGAGGAACAATTTCAGTGTCGTCCCGACCGCGCCAGATGGTTCGGTAGACGATGTAAATGAGAGCGAGCAGAGCGGCGCCAATCAACGCGTAGACGACGAATTTGCTAACAGTCGGAATGGCGCTCCATCCAAAGAGCCGCCGCAGAATGCGCAGCAGAAATGAGAGCACGCCGTCGCGGAGCCTGATCAGGAAAGCCTCGATGCGCTTGTTGATACGGTCGAGCCATCCAGGATTGTGGCTGCCGAACTCCGGCTGGGCCAAGATTGCATTCATCTTTGTGCGATTCGCGGTGACGTCGGCAGGGGTCTTTTCGAAACCATCTATGTCGCGGCGCAGGCTCAGCAGGCGGGCACGGACGGCGAGAGCGTTGTCGGCAGTCCTGTCTTTTTCGTAGCGGCGGATGTCACGATGCAGGCCTTCCGTGGAAATATCGAACTCGCGCTGATCCGCGCGGACATGCCACGACATCGGCAACTGGTGGAACGCTGGAGGAATCGCCGAGCCCGAACTGTCGAGTGGCAGCGTTGCCGACAGCATGTTCGTGAGCTGCGCGCGGTATTCGGCAGGCGTGAGCACGACGACTCCAGTCGAGTCAGCCCGGGAAATGGCCGGCACGAGCAAGAGACAAATCAGGATGCAGAGCCGCTTCGTCGTCATGCTCCGACTTGCGCGGGGGAACCTGGAATCGCCGGTGCGTCGAGAGTCGTCATCATCAACTGCAGATCGAAAGCCTCTTTGCGCACTCTTTCATCGTAATAGACCAGTGAAAATGCGATGGTGGCCAGCGGACCGACCAGGCATTCGGAAATGAAGCTGACGCCCAGCAGGGCCGCTTGCCATACAGGCGCGGTGCGCTGCATCGCGAAGATGGAACTGACTCCGGCGGCCAGTTCGACAGGCCAGCGCAACAAAAGACCGACTCCAATGCCGAGCAGGACAAAGAGCAGCCAGATCACAAAAATGCGCCAGCGGTTCCCTTTCGTGAGATCCATGCTGCGAGACATGGAGTCGAGTGCGCCGCGATTTTCGAGAATTTTGGCGGGAACAGCGAGCGACCACATGACGAACAGCAGGATTCCGGGCACGAGCAGGGCGATGCAGGCCGCACCAGCGGCCAGACCCACCAGCAATGAGAGGCCGATCACCGGAAGAATCTGCCCCTTCACCCGCGAGAAAGAGTCGGCTACACCCGCGGGTCGATCAAGATGAACCTGGGAGACGGCAATAACGGTCGCAGCCTGGGATGCCGCCGAGGCTGCCAGACTGAGAAATCCTGCTCCCATCGACCAAACCGCATTCAACAGGATGTTCGGCAATTGAGGATTCGGCGATTGGAACGTCAAGCCGATGCACTGGTACGCGAGAACGAAGAGATGAGGCAAGGCAAAGAGCCCGAGGAACAGTCCGAAATGGCTGCGGTAGAGAGAGAATGTGCGATCCAGCAATTCTCCGGTGCTTAGCGGTCGAAGCGCGGTCGTCATAACTCCTCCCGGCCAGAGCGAACTTTGCGGGGCATGGTAGCACAACTTGCAGCCAACCGCTGTGAAACCAGACGCTGTCCGGTTAGGTACCTCGGTTGATTTCCACGGCCTTGCCACCGTGAAAGACAACGACCAGCGGCTTGCCTCCATTCGCGTAACGCACAGTCTTGTCGTCGGAGCTGGCGCCCGAATCCGGCACGCCCATACCGACGGCGAAATCGGCCTGTAGTTCGTTCATTCCGGGCTTCACGGTGTGCTGATCGACGGCCTGCCAGACGTCCGCCGGCCAGTGCTTATAAAGATCGTGAGGATCTTCGATGTAGAACATTTCATCGGAATAGATGGTGTACTGGCCATCCCCTTCGTAGCCGATGGGAACCGCATACTTCTTTCCGTCCTTGTCAAACACCGCCAGCACCTGGCGTTTCTGGTCTCCGCTGGGTGAGGTCGCCCCGACGACGTCGGTGATGGTCAACTTCTCGATGGGTCCCAGCAAGCCGGCGTCGTGCGCGAATTCAACGCGCTTGCTCGCGGCGTCGTAGGCGTAATAGGTGTAGTGGTATCCCTCTTTGACCCAAACCGGCTGCTTCGTCAGTTGCTTCGCGCTCTTGATGTCGTAGGGATATAGTTTCTTGGGGCTGACGTAGTAATCAGGATTGGAGTAACCGACGTCGCGAGCTTTCTTCTGTTGCTCGACCGCGACGCGGTCTTCGTGGCGCTCGTAGAAAATGACTCCCGCGCGGATGCTGGCAACCACCAGCGCCGCGAGCAACGCCAGTTGGATTCTCTGCTTCGCCTCTGGGCTCACCATGCAAGAGAATGTAACAGAGGGCTATGTCCGGGTATATCGGATGGCACCTGTATGTTCAACGCTCCCGTTGGGATGCGGTGCGTCTCAGGGGTTGCCAGCTTTCGTTAGTGCGAACGACGAGGAATCGAATCGATGAGTGAAACAGCGCGTGAGATCTCGTTTTCATCATCCGCGAGCAGCAGAATCGCCATGTTAAGGGCGTCGATTTCGCGCTGCAGCTGCTTGAGCTCTTCCTGCTTTCGACGAAGCTGGGAGAAGACGGTTTTCGAATTGTAAAAGTCCGGTACGGGTTCTCGTAATTCCGGAACAGGTCGCACTTGTGGAGCGGGGATGAGCCTGGACCGCTCTTTCGGCTCGCTGTCCGGAGGAAGCTGAGTAAGGAACTCCAACCCCAAACACTGTCCTCTTCGATTGCGGACGAGGGCTTTTACGCGGGGTGAGGCGCTGGAGGTCGGGAACTGGATGTGCATCACGTCGCCGGGATTCAGATCGACCGGTGCGTGCAACGCCATCCCTGCGCGGCTGATTTCGCTGGCACGAGCCGGAACCGGAGTGGTGAGGATCCCGTTCAGCGCGATGATGCTTACCGGCAGATCTACCTGATGCCGGTGCCAACGCCGGGTATTGATGGGCGACATCATTTCAACAAATGAAATTTATGCAAAAGGTAGATGGCGCTTCCCGCAATCGTCAGGAGAGAGAGAGAACCAACACTGATCTTAAGGAACAAATGTCGTGACGGGCTTTGATTTAGAACAGCTGCTCTGTATTTTCCGATCCAGGCTTCTTCGCCGAGATCCAAGGAACCCTGCACCACCGCCCGCAACCGGCTCTGATCGCCGTCTTCAAGCTCTACGAAGCGGAACGGCTGACGTGTTGCCGATACGGGGGTCAGCATCTCAGCTGCGCCCGCGACCGGTCCGGTTTGTGTCAGGAACATTAACTTAATGCGGGAGCCCCGATCGAGCATGCCTTGCATGCTCAGCAGGCCGCCGGTGAGAGAGATGGACTCGAGTTCGCCGCGATGGCGGCGTCCGTCGGGCAAACGAAGAACAGCAGGGGTAACGTCGGCAAGCCGCGCGCGCGGGCTACGCCAATTAGCGTGAGGGTGGGGGAGGTGATCCATTTTTCACCCTAAGTATGGTACGGAGGCGCAAAGAGCAGAAGGTTACGGAAGGGCTTGGACGACGCAAGTTACCTAGGTACAGCCGGAATCCGTAGGGGAATAGCAGGGGTTTTGGGAACACTTTAGCCAGCTATCCCTTAATGCGAAGGGCCGGACTGAGCGGAATGGAAGGAGTTCGTTTCGCTATTTGTCCTCTTCCAGTATGGCCAAGTCCCATGGCGCGAGGCGGAGGCTGCTGCCTTGGGCAATGGCGTGTCCGGTGAGCAGGTCGCGGCCTGCGGCGTAAGAGTAGGCGAAGTCCGCAGGAGCACTGGAATAGTTCAGGTAGTAGTGGATCCGTTTGCCCGCTCGGTTGGTGCCGTGCTTGACCCGCACAGTTTTTGAAAGATCCTGGTCGGAGCTGGTGAGTCCGGATTCACGAAGAACATCGAGTACAACGGCCTGCTGAAGTCCGTCGGAAAGAGCGGTACCTTCGTAAGTCAGTGTGCCCGATCCGAACTGATTGCGTGTGATCGCCGGCCAGCGACCGAAGAATGGATGGTCGTAGAAAGCGAGTGGCTTAGCCGTGGTGGGCAGCAGAAACTCCGCCCAGGTGCTGACCTTATTATCGTCGGCTGAAAGATGCCAGGGATTGTCCTTCAGCGCCAGTGGATGCTCGAGGTTGGAGAACTCCTGATAGGTGAAACCGGCTGCTTCGCGGAGCGGCCCGGGAGCGCGCTCCCAGCGGACGGCGGAGTTCTCATTGGTGAATCCGCTCTTGAACGTCATGAGGACGTGGCCACCACCGTGAACGTAATCAGCAATCTTCTTGAGCAAAGCATCGTCTGCAACGTACAGCGCAGGAACGATCAGAAGTTTGTAGGGAGAGAAGTCGGCATTCTCGGGGAAGACAAAGTCTGCGCCGACATTTGCCTGGTAGAGGGAGTGGTGGATCTGGGAGAGGATTGCGTTATATTCACCGGCGGCTTTGCCGGGAGTCCATCCCAGTTCCTCCTGCCGTTCGAACGGCATGAAGCTGATTGCGTTGGACGAATCGACGCTGTAGAGAATCGCGACCTGATTCTTGATTTGAAGATTAACAATCTCGGGGCCCGCCTTTTGCAGTTCGTGCGCGATGCGTGAAACTTCGGCGTAGGCGCGGTTCGGCTCAAGATCGTGGCTCAGAACGCCTTTCCAGTAAGTCTCCTGCCCGGCGTGGATGGAGTGCCAATGCCAGTACTCGACCATGTTGGCGCCGGAAGAAAGATCGGTGTAGACGTCGAGGCGAAGCTGGCCGTCGTAGGGTGGAAACTGCCCAGCGGAATCCCATCCCAGAGTCTGCGCATTGGTTTCCTTCACCAGAAAATTCTGGTGTTTAAGCGAGCGGGAGAAGTCGCCCTGCAGTGCCTGCCACGCCCCGTCGAGATGGTCTTGCGTTCCATGGTAAGGATTGTTGGCGACGACATCGAGGGACTTGGCGACCTCGACCTCGTTCACGTCGAGCTTCATCATGGAGCCGTAGTCCTGGGTAACGAATTGATCCGGGCGCCGGAATTTGCGGACGAGCGCAGCCTGAAATGCCAAATAGTCGGCGACGCGCATCTGCTGCCAGCGGGACCACTCGAGTTTGTAACTCGTGCTGGTGGCATTGTCTCGCTGAGGCATGTCAGCCCAGTCGTTGACGTCCTGGCCCCAGTAATTGAGAAACCAGGCTTTATTGAGGGCGTCGGTGGTTCCGAATTTTTCCTTGAGGTGGTCGACGAAGCCGCTGAAGACGTCATCGTTGGAAGCACCGTATGAACCAGTCTCGTTGTCGATCTGCCAGCCGATGACCGCAGGATTGTCTTTGTAGTGCGAGACCAGATTCGTGATGATGCGCCCGGCATAGAAGCGAAACTTTGGATTGTCGGTGTCCATGTTCTGGCGCATGCCGTAGCGGACCGAAGCTCCGCCGAGGGGACGCGCGTAGAACTCGGGATGCGCCTTGGCCATCCAGGTCGGCATGGAGTAGGTGGGCGTGCCCATGATGACCTTGATCCCCGCCTTGCCCATGGCATCGACCACGCGATCCATCCAGGCGTATTCGAAGCGGCCGTCGGAAGGCTCCCAAAGACTCCAGGTGGACTCTCCCATGCGAACGACCGAGATGCCCGCGTCTTTCATGAGGGCGACATCTTTATCCAGACGGCCGGGCTGGAGATCGGCGGGCATGTACTCGTTGTAATACGCGGCCCCGTAAAGAACGTTGGGCAGGAGAGCTCCCGGAGGCGCAGTCGAGTTTTGCGCCGCGGCCCCAGACGTTAGAGCCAGAGTCAGGAGCATGTAGAAAGTGCGGGGAGTAAGCCAACGAGTCCTGTGCGTCATTTTTTCAACGAATCCTAAAGTCGAGGAATGGTAGGCACGATGCGTGGGCAAGTCAACGGCCTGTTGCCCTGGCGGTGTCAGGTATATCTGACTACGAGTTCATAAGCTATTTCATTGATGAAAAAGGCCGTTCCGGCCCAGTTTTCCTCGACCACCAAAGATGCGGAAGCGGCATCGTACATTCTCCGGTACGGAGCCAAGATGCCAAATCAATGCCAGGAATATGCGAATTTACAACACGAAGTTCAGCTCACTCTTCAGGCACTGTCGGATTTGACCAAAGCGATGCTTGCCGCCTTCCACTCGAATGATCGGGATTTATTCAGCTATCTGGACAAAGAATTGGAAATGACGGTGGGCCGAAAAGAACGCACGATTGGGGCACTTCGCCAGCACCTCAAAGAACATAAGTGCACGGCATTGGAGCTCTGAGTCCAACCAGATTCATCGACGCCGGTCTGAATCCAGGGCCGGTATTTGCTTCTTCGACTTTGCCCTCGCTGAATCCCACCTGCAAGAATTGTCCGCCGGCACGTTGTACACTGAATACGAGGGACACAGCGATGCCAGTGACTGAAGAAGAAGTAATGAGCGCTCTGAAGAGCTGCTACGATCCGGAGATTCCGGTGAACATCGTGGATCTCGGCCTGATTTACAAAGTGAACTTTGCGCCCGTGGAAGAAGACAAACAAGACGTCGCCATCGATATGACGCTGACCGCGCAGGGCTGCCCGGAGCATGTCAACATCAGCATGCAGGTAAAGTCACGGCTCGAACAGCTGCCTGGCATTCGCAACGCCGCCGTGAATGTGGTGTGGACGCCACCGTGGACTCCGGAACGGCTGAGCCCTGAAGCCAAGAAGCAACTCGGAATCGATTAAGTTTCCCGGGCTCGCGCAAGAATCCATACGAATACGGAACTAGCGCGCTTGGTTTGCTTCTTATCCCCCGAGATCGTCCCACGCCTCGGCCGCGGTGCGTCCGGCCGCATCGGTAATTCGTTTCCCAGCATTGGCGGCCATTTCCATGACCTGCATGCCGCGATCGAAGTAGTCAGGCAACGATTTCCGAACTTTTTCAAATTTTTCCGGATATTCAGAAGCCAGCACGGCAAGTCCTACGCCGGTCGCGAGCACGCCTGCCGCGTAGCGTTTTTTCATGAATAGAAGCCCCGCCGCCCCAATGGAACCAAGCACCGCCGCCTTCTTCCAGCTATCCATCTCACATCCTCCCAGGGAATTGTTTCTTGCATGCGATTGTACCGCAGGCCATTTTGCGAGAGGAGGCATCAAGGCGCGTACCCATATCGGGGTCGCGCTCCTTGTATACTGCCTCCTTTGCCGGAGGCCTTATGTCGAGCATGTGCATTCGCCGGTCGGTATTGATCTTTGCTATCGCATTGTCCACTTCAGTTCTCTGTGCCGAAACCAAGCCGCGCGCGCGCGATCTGGGCGTGCCCTTTGATGGCAAGACGGGGGCGAACAACGCCATCACAGATGTAAAAGGCGTGGAGGTTGGGCACACGACGCTGATCTCCGGCGAAGGCAAGCTGGAAGTCGGGAAGGGACCGGTTCGAACGGGCGTGACGGCGATCCATCCGCGTGGCAAGGCTTCGAATGACGCTGTCTTCGCGGCGTGGTTCACGCTCAATGGGAACGGCGAAATGACAGGCACAACCTGGGTCGACGATTCCGGATTTCTGAATGGCCCGGTCATGATCACCAATACGCACAGCGTTGGCGTCGTGCGCGACGCAGTGATCTCGTGGAAGGTGAAGCACGGCTCGCCGGACATGGAAGGTTACTGGTGGTCGCTGCCAGTGGTGGCCGAGACCTGGGATGGCTACCTGAACGACATCAACGGATTCCACGTGAAACCAGAAGATGCGTGGCACGCGCTCGATGTGGCTCACTCGGGGCCGGTGGAAGAAGGAAACGTGGGTGGCGGGACAGGAATGATCTGCAACGAATTTAAAGGCGGGATCGGAACCAGTTCCCGCGTTCTCGATGCAGATGCCGGAGGCTACACGGTTGGCGTCCTGGTCCAGTGCAATTACGGATCACGCGAGCAACTTCGAATTGCCGGAATCAACGTAGGCCGCGAGATCCCAGAGCACACGGTTTGGCAAAAAGATGTGGGATCAATCATTATCGTTGTTGCGACGGATGCGCCACTGATTCCGACGCAACTGAAACGGATTGCAAAGAAAATCTCGCTCGGCCTGGGACGCGATGGCAGCTACTCAGGCGACGGTTCTGGCGACATTTTTATCGCATTCTCCACCGCCAATCCCGGAGCGGTAGGCACAAAGGGCGTTCACCAGCTGACGATGTTGCCCAACGATTCTCTCGATCCGATTTTTCTTGCAACGGTGCAGGCTACCGAAGAAGCGGTCGTCAACGCCATGGTCGCGGCCGACACGATGACTGGCATTAACAACCGCACCGTAGTTGCTCTGCCCCACGAGCGCCTGCGCGAAGTGCTGAAGAAATACAACCGGCTGGCGAAATGACGGTCCGGCGCTAGGGGCCGTAGGTGCCGGGTCCGTTGCGGCGATAGTCCTGCAGTTGGATGTTGAAGCGTTTCAACATCGACTGCAATGTGGTTCTCTTGAGACCGAGCCGGGTCGCAGCGCCTTCAACGCCCGACAGCACGCCGTTGGTTTCCCGCAAGACGCGAATAATGTGCTCGCGCTCGATATCCGTCAGACTACCGTTCAGGGAATCCTGAGACTCTTGAAACTCCTGCACTTCCGCCGGCGGAGCAGCCAGCACTCGCCCTTTTGTCATGATTACCATGCGCTCGATCATGTTCTCCAGTTCGCGGATGTTTCCCGGCCAGCTCCAGTTCTGGAGAATCTGTATGGTCGTTTGGGGAATCACGTCGATATGTTTTCCCATGCGGACAGCGTGCTTACGGACAAAATGCTGGACGAGAATTGGGATATCACCGCGCCTCTCGTTGAGGGACGGGAGTTCGACGGGGAAAACATTGAGCCGGTAGAAGAGGTCGTCGCGGAATTTCTTGTCGGCGACATCCTGGCGCAAATCGCGGTTGGTAGCGGCAATAATTCGCACATCCACGTGCAGCGTGTGCACTCCTCCGAGCCGCTCAAACTCGCGATCCTGGAGAACGCGCAACAGCTTCGGTTGCAATTCGAGCGGCAACTCGCCAATCTCGTCGAGGAAGAGAGTGCCCTTGTCCGCAAGTTCGATCCGTCCGAGTTTCTGGCTGACCGCGCTCGTAAAGGCTCCTCTTTCGTGTCCAAAGAGTTCGCTCTCCAATAATCCAGAGGGAACCGCGGCGCAATTGAGCTTGACGAACGTTTTCTCCCGGCGCTTGCTGAGCGAGTGCAAGGACCGGGCGACCAACTCTTTCCCTGTGCCGGTCTCACCGAGCAAGAGCACCGTGGAATCGGTGGGAGCGACGATGCGCGCTTTTTTCAGGACCTCGCGTAGTTGCGGACTTTGTCCGATAATCTCTTCGAAACCCAGCTCGGTCTGGATCTCATTCTCGAGGTACGATTTTTCCTGCACGAGCTTGTCTTTGGCATCCTGCAACCGGTCGGTCATTTCCCGAAGGCGGGCGATGTCCATGCCGGCGCCCGTGATACCAACAACATTGCCGGCACTGTCGAAGAGAGGTTCGATGGTTACATCGAACGCATAGCGACTGCCATTGTGAGGGATGGTGATTTCTTCGCGCGCCGATACCCCGGTAGTGAGTACTCTGCGTTTTAGGGCGATCAGGCTGCCACACTTCTTCGGCCCGAGGATCTCCTCGTCCGTCTTCCCCAGAACTTCATGCTGCCAGTAAAGCTGAGGGTTGTACATCCAGGTGTATCTCAGCTCGCGGTCTTGATTGAATACGGTGATGGGCGAGTCTTTCAGCGCAACCCGGAAGCGTTCTTCGTTCCGGCGCAGCTCGTCCTCGGTTCGTTTACGCTCCGTCATGTCGCGCAAAATGCCCTGCAGTCTTCCGTCGGGAAGTTGCCTGCCGGAAACCTCGCCGGGAAAGAGCGAGCCGTCTTTGCGACGGAATGTCCACTCACTGCGAACGATTCCCTCTTCAGTGAAGCGGCCCACTTCGCTCCCAACTCGTTTCACGTCCTCTGCCGTGACGATTTCCGGGATCGACAGTTGAAGGATCTCCTCGCGCGAATAGCCGAGCATGGCTGCGCCGGCGGTATTCACGTCGAGGTAATTCCCTTGCGCGTCCGCAATGAAAATGCCGTCGGACGCCTGCTCCACTAGCGCGCGGAAGTGCGCTTCGCTGACCCGGAGAGCTTCTTCGGCCTTGCTGCGGGCTTCCTCCAATTTGACCTGCTCCGTAACGTCGCGCTGGATGCCCCAGGTGCGAACCAATTTCCTCTCTTCCACGATGCCGATCATGCTGTTGCGAAACACCTTTGGATTCCCATGGATGTCGGTCTCGCGGGATTCATGCTCGATCACACGGAAGCCGGAGCGTACATACTCCCGGGATAGTTCGACATTGCGTGGATCGTCAGCCACGAGCATTTCCGTAAGGCGTTTTCCTACGAGATCATTGGCGGATTCCACTCCGTACATCCGTGCCATGGCCTGATTGCACTCGGCCATGTAGGAGTCATGGACAATGCGATGGATCAGCTCATCCTCGGGCAGATCGATCGGGATAGGCGCGTCCATGTCCTCGCGGAAAATACCTTCTGAACTCTGCGCCACGAATTGCCGGTAGTCCTCTTCGCGAGTGCGAAGCGCGTTCTCTGCCCGTCTGCGTTCGGTAACGTCGCGAGCCATTCCTCGAACCACAGGGAACGTTACCCCCTCTGTGCGCAACGTATTTTTGTATTCCCAGATGCGGCGCTCGCCGTCGCGGGTGACTACGCATAGTTCGCCCTCGTCCGAGCCCGTGCCCTGGATCCTCTTCAGATAGGCATCTAATCGTTCTTGTGATTCCGGCACAAGCAGATCGCGCATCGGGATCCGCAACAGTTCGGCAACCTCATAACCCAAGATCCGGGCCGGGGCGGGGTTAACGGACAACAGGTTCCCATCGAGATCGTGCGTGCACACGAGATCTTCGCAGTGTTCGACGAGGTCGCGGTAACGGTCCTCGCTGCGCAACAAAGCTGCTTCGGTCCGTTTGCGATCGCTGATATCGCGCGAAACGGCGATGATGTAGTCACAATCCAGGCGCGCATATTTCAGGCTGCTCTCAACCGGGAAGCTAGATCCGTCTTTTCTTCGATGGGTCGTCTCCTTCAAGATCGCCCCGCGATCCTTTAATCGTGCGAGATCGGCGGCAACGGTAGCCTCGTCGATGTTTGGATCGATGTCGTACACCGTCATCTTCAATAATTCTTCTCGCGCGTAACCGAGGGCCTCACAAGCTTTTCCGTTCACATCCAGCAGACGCAATGTCTTCGGATTAATGACTTCCACAACATCATTCGACTGATCCATCAGCGTGCGGAAGAGATTTAAGGCACGATCGGACTTTCTCTGATCCGTAACATCCTGCAGTACGGCCGCGACGCGCTCCACGCCCTTGCGTCCTTCGATGGGAAAGTAGGTGATGAGTAATTCTCTTTCACCGCGGGTGGGATATGTGACGCGCGTTTCAAACTGCACAACTTCGCCCCGGAAGCATTCATCCAACTTGTGTTTCACCGTCGTTTCGAATGTTTCGGGCCCCAATATCTCTGTGACGGGACGTCCGATTACATCTGCGCTATTCATCCCTTGATAGTTAAGAAAGGCGCGGTTCGCAATCAGGTAACGATAGTCGCGGTCGACCACGACGATCATTTCCTCCAGGCCTTCCACTGCCTTCTCGAATTCCTGCAGGCGCTGCGCACGCCGGCGAAACTGGTCACCGATGGCACTGATGACGATCCCCATTGCCGTGAAGAGCAACAACCCGACAAGATCGCGAGGCTTTTCCACCAGGAATGAGTTCAACGGCTCCATAAAAAAGTACGCAGCGGTCCCGGCTGAAAGGACTGTGGCGAATAACGCCGGCCCGAAGCCGCCCAGTAGGGCTATAAGGGTGATGACCGGATAAAACAGCACGAACGGCTGAGTGAAACCGAGGGCCACATCGAGCCGGTACCGGATCGCGCCAGCCAGCAGAACGCCTGCGAGCGCGAATGCATAGTTTCGATTTAAACCACGGATCCAATTCGCGGAAATTCCAATGGTTTGCCTGCGATCGGCAGACTTCATCGCCAACCCTTCACCTCGTAGGATTTCCCTGGGTTATAACCGTGCGTCTTCGCAAGTTAGAACAGTCTCTGCGAAACGCTACAGCCTGCGACTGCCATCCTTCCGCAAGGGAGCGACGTCGCCCTTCGATGGGTCGCAGCCTCGAGCAGGCCACTTCACCATTGGTTGGAGTTTTACCGAAGTGTGTTTTTTCGTCTGTGACTTAGATCACAGTTTGGCGATTTTCGTGAAAGATCCCCGGAGCGTACTGAGCGGCAATGATGTCGTGTCGTTCTCAAAAATAAAAGGGCGAACCGTGGCGGCCCGCCCGTGATGAATTTCTTCAGGATTTAGCGTTGCGCGGTGCTGGCCATTCCACTTTGCAGGACACTGACTTCTACGCGCCCGCCGTTCACAGGATGCGCCGCTGCTCCTTCGCCGGTGACCGCAACATTGCCCAAACCTGTCGTGTAAATACGGTAGACGGGAATGTTATGGGTGTGGACGAGATAGCGCACGACCGAATCCGCCATCTTCTGGGAATTCGCAATCGCGGTCTGACCGTGGCCAGAAGAGAATCCGCGCACCTCAATGATGTAGCTCCGCTGATCCTTCAGCGGACCGGCCATCTGATCGAGTGCATCCTTCGCGCTCTTGCTCAGCATGCTCTGTCCCGGACGAAAGCGGATTTCGGTCTGGCCGCTGCCCTTGTATTGATCAAGGCTTGTGACCGATTGCTGCGCAGTCGAAACGCGCGTGGAGGCTTCGTTCGCCGCAGTTTGGGCAAGCTGTGCTTTGTTGACGGCGTCGCTGGAGTGCTGATCGGCCAGGCTGACTTTCTCGGATGCCAACTGAATGCCTTGCGTGGCGCGGGCATCCACGTCTTTGATCTTGCCGCTATTTTCCGCCGTCAACTGATCGAGTTCGTTGATGCGGTCGCGGATCGGCTGCGTATGGCGCAGAACATACTTCTTGTTGGCGAATGGATGGAGCACCAAATTGACAACGTTTGGATCGTCGCCATCCCAGAAATCCCTGGGCCTCGGCTCCTGCAGCGGTTCGCGGTCGCTGGCGCTCTGGGAAGCGGCCGTCTGCGTTGAGGATGAACTTGCGTTGCTTTGCGCCCACCCTGTGAGGGTCAGAGTAGTCGACAGGAATAGGGTTAGATAGTGGCGGTTGATCATCTTGAATTTCCCCCGGGTTAGACCTCGAAAAACGATTCCGAACAGATACTGCCCAACTACCAAATTGTCCCCCCGGCTGGAGCAATCCGCAAGAGTGAATGTTTGTGCGATGCGTGTCGATTTTGGTCACCCCTGTCCTGAATCCTATGTGGTGATTCAGATCACTGCGGAGGCCTCGCCTAACGGGCTAAACTGCCCGCCATCAGGCGGTTATAGGGGGAATACGATGACAACCCAGATATCCTCGATGGAGGTTATTCAGGATTTCCTGTCGCAAAAACGAATCGCCATGATCGGCATTTCACGTGATCCCAAGAGCTTCAGCGTCCTGCTCTTCGAAGAGCTCTGCCACCGGGGCTATGATGTCGTTCCGGTAAACCCGAGAACTCCCAACGTGCTGGGCCGGCCTTGCTTTGGGCGGGTACAGGATATCCAGCCTCCGGTCGACGGAGCGCTTGTGATGAATTCTGCCGCCAGGACGGATGTCGTGGTCGCAGACTGCGCGGAGGCAGGCATTCGCCGCATATGGATGTACCGCGCTGCCGGGCAAGGAGCGGTCAGCCAGAAGGCGGTCGAGTTCTGTAAGCAACATGGGATGCAGGTCATCCCCGGCGAATGTCCGTTCATGTTCCTGAGTCCGGCCAGCGGGATTCATCGGGCACACGGCGTGTTCCGCAAGATCACGGGGAGGTACCCGCGACGCGCGCGCAGTGGATAATTATTTCGATGGACTTGCTTGCGCGACCAGCGAGGAGAGCGGAATCTCCAACGTCCCTGCCTTGTTTGAGCCTAGATCGTAGACGCCGGACCGCAGATACAGACCGCTCGGCGGCACATCGATCTCGAGGCTGAAGAAAAGACCTTTCTGCTGCACGACGGCGAACCGGTCCGGCGGCAATGTGAGTTGCAGCATGCGGACCATCCAGTTGAGCGGATTCCCGTCGCGGTCGTATCCGAGCAATGTCACTTCGATGCTGCCGTGGCGCACACCGTCCGGAGACGGATCGAGCGTGAGATGCTCGGGCGAAACCGTGAAGTTCACGCGATAACGCGTGACCGAGCCCTTCAGATTCTCATTGTCTCCCGCACGTTGAGAGTTCGGCCCAAGCTGAATGCTCGACGGTTGAACAGCGGAGGGCACGACTCCCATCGCATAAAGAATCTCAGTGGAATCGGGCGTGCCGTGATCCATTAATGGCCGCAGGGGATCGCCCACGGCTTTCGGCTGGGCTGCCGGCCTGGTTTCAGCGTCAGTGGCGTAATAGCCCCGGCGGTAGGCCAGATGATATTTGCTTCCTGTGAGTTTGACTTCGATGCCGCGAAATTGTCCGTCCATCGTTCGATTGCTCGGAGAGTAAGTCAGCGTGTAATAGTGCGTGCCATTGTTGAGCACGTGGTCAAGTGCGTCATTGAATCCGTTGGTGTTGTAGTAGGCTTCTCCGCCCGTATCGCGCGCCAACTCATCCATCGAGGCGTGACTGGCATTGCGATCCGTGCTTCCCGTTTGTAGGTCCTTGACTTGGGATTCGGTCATCTGCTGCTCATAGGTCACGCCGGCAATCTTCGGCCCCTGGGGGCTGCTGAAGTCGTAATGGCGATCGACGGCAAGGCCTTCGGCGCCGATGGGATAGATCGCGACCTGCGCGGCGGCTAGCAGATTAGCGGTCTCGGCAACGCCTTCTTGGTATTGCCGCATGGTGTCGGATCCCCCCAGGCTGAAGTTGCCCAAAATGCTAAGCGGGAAGGAACCGGAGAACCAGATGACGTTCTTGCGGCCAGGAATACCCGCCAGATAGCGGGCCAGTTGCTGCATCGCTTCGAGGGTCGTCTGGACCCGCACGTCGGTCTGAAACGATGTGGTTTCCGCCTGAAATGCTTTGAGTCCATCGATGGACCCCTGCAATTGCACCGACCCGTTCGCCGCCTGCATTTCTTCCATCTGGGCGACCAGCCGCTGGCTGGCGTCGGTTTCGGCGCTGGTCGCGAGCAG
>Ga0209624_10001776_pt1 | contig 16519 bp, 15 predicted proteins | sample JacPinW_OM2H0_O1_FD_188565 | JGI IMG/M metagenome (GOLD analysis project Ga0209624, IMG submission 188565) | Forest soil microbial communities from Algoma, Ontario, Canada - Jack Pine, Ontario site 1_JW_OM2H0_O1 (SPAdes) (version 2) | ecosystem: Environmental > Terrestrial > Soil > Boreal...
AATCGAGGCCTCAAAGCCCGACGTGATCATCACTGGCGTGTCGCATGTCGGCACGCAGCCGACTGTTCAATGGAAGAGCCAGCAGGTGCCGATCCCGATGTTCGGCATCGCCTCGCAGGCGACCAACTCCACCTTCTGGAAGGACACCAACGGCGCGACCGACAGCGTGATCTACCAGGGCGTGTCCGGTCCGGGCGTCGCCGTCACGCCTAAGACGCTGCCGTTCGTTGACGCGTTTAACAAGAAGTACGGCAATATGCCTTCGTATGCCGGCTACACCGCTTATGACGACGTCTATATCATCGCCGATGCAATCAAGCGCGCAGGAAGCCTCGACAGCGACAAGCTCGTGGACGCGATGGAAAAGACCGATTACGTCGGCACGATCGGCCGGGTTCAGTTCCTGCCGAAAGGTGATCCGCATGTGCATGGGCTGAAGACCGGCGAGGGCCTCATCGCTGGCCTGATGTTGCAATGGCAGGACGGCAAGCAGGTCAACATGTGGCCTGCGACCCTCGCCAACGGAAAGCTCGAATTCCCGCCGTTCGTCAAGATCGCCTCAGGCCGCAATTGATCGCCGCGAACCCGCCGCCGTCCAACCTTAGCGCTGGAGGCGGCGAGACCGCTTGATGCTGTTCTGGCAGATCCTAATCGACGGTTTCGCGATCTCCTCGCTCTACGCCTTGGGCGCGACCGGCTTCACTTTGATCTTCGGCGTCACCGGGGTCCTCAATCTTTCGCATGGCGCGATCATGGTCGCGGCTGCCGTGGCCGCCTGGGCCGCCTCGGGAGATTTCGGGGCGGGCGCGTATCTCGGCGCCGTGTTCGGCGTCGTCGTCGCGCTCCTGCTGGCGCTCGCCACCTATTATCTCATCGTCCGGCGGCTGCAATTGTCGCGGGCCGTGCGCGAGGAGGAGAAGGAAATCTTCATCCTCACCGCCACGCTGCTCTGGGGCATCATGATCCAGGAGGCGATCGCCTATCTCTTCACCAACAACGCCAAGACCGTGCTGCCGATCGTCGACGGCGTGGTCACGATCTTAGGGGTGCGTACGCCGGTGAACGAGATTTTCACCGCATTCGTCTGCTGGGCGACGATCGGGGCGCTCTGGCTGTTCGTCAACCGGACATTGGCCGGCAAGGCGGTGCTCGCCGCGTCGATGAATCCGCGCGGCGTGACGCTGCTCGGCATCGAACTTTCCACCATCTATGTCGGCGTGTGGGCGATCTACGGCGCGCTTGCCGGCATCGCTGGCGTGCTGCTTGGCATGTTTCTCGGCGTGTCATCCTACAGCGCGGGACCTTTGACCGCGAGCGCGTTCTCAATCGTTGTCCTAGGCGGCCTTGGCAGCGTCTCCGGCTCGCTGATTGCGGCTTACGTCGTCGGCTATCTCGAGACGTTGACCGCCTATCTTATTTCACCCGCCTATCGCGCGATCCCGGCGCTCCTGCTCCTCGTCGCGGTGATGTATGTGCGCCCGCGTGGGCTCTTGGGCCGGCGTTAGACCATGGCTCTCCGCGCGTTCGTCTCCCCGCCGGTCCTGATCAGCCTGATCGTTGTCCTCCTCGCCGCAACGCTGCCGCTCTACGTCTCGGGCTACGTTCTCGGACTCCTCACCATCGCCTATTATTTCGGCGTGTTCTCGATGGCCTGGGACCTGTTGTTCGGCTTCGCCAACGAAGTGAACTTCGGCCCCTCGTTCCTGATCGGGCTTGGCGCCTATACCGCCGGCATCCTCGACAACTTGTATCAGCCGCCGATCGCGCTCTGCATCGCAGCGGGCGTGCTTGCGGCGATGATCGGCGGAATGGTGCTCGCATTGCCGGCGCTGCGCGTGCGCGGACCCTATTTCGGCCTCACCACCCTTGTCGCCGTGCTGATACTGCAGAATTTCGTCGTTGTCGCGGCAGGTCTAACGGGAGGAGAAATCGGCCTCACGATCCCCGACGTCATTTCGATCGACGAGAAGGTCAATTACTGGATTGCACTCGGTTTCATGGGCGTGAGCGGCGCAATCCTTTATGGGCTCACGCGTTCGCCGGTCGGGCTCATTCTGCAGGCGAGCGGGCAGGACCCCGTCCAGGCGGGAGCGCTGGGCTTCAACGTCACCAAGCACAAGCTTGCAGCGTTTCTGGTCAGCGCGTTTTTCTCCGGCCTCGCCGGCGCGCTGATGGCGTTCTATCTCGGCACGGCGTCGGTGGGCACGTTCATCGACGTCACGGTCGGGGTGCAGGTGATCATCGGCGCCGTGTTGGGCGGGCGACGCACCATCCTAGGCGCCGTGCTGGGGGCGGTGTTTCTGGTGGCGCTCGGCGAGACGCTGAGACCGCTCGGCGATCTCGCCACCTTCATCGTTTCGGCGGTCGCGCTCATCGTTGTCCTCTTCTTCCCCGCCGGGTTGCTCGGCATGGTCAAGGGCGCACGGGAGGCGACATGAGCGCGCCCGCGGCCAAGCTTGAGGTCAGCGGCCTCCAGAAGCGGTTCGGCGGCCTCACGGCAGTTAAGGACGTCAGCTTCTCGGTTCACGCCGGCGAGGTTCTTGGACTCATCGGACCGAATGGATCGGGCAAGTCGACGGTGATGAAGTCGATCCTCGGCGTCGAGCGGCCCGACGCGGGATCGGTTCGGGTCGATGCCCGTGAGGTCGCGGGCTGGCCGCCGCACCGGATTGCTCAGCTTGGTGTCGGCATGGTGTTCCAACATTCGCGCCCGCTGCATCGGCAGACGGTGCTCGAGAATATCCTGCTCGGACTCTTGCCCGATCGGTTGCTCGATCTTCTTCCCCGCGCTGCCGCGGACGCGCGGGCGCGCGCGATCGCCGAACGGGTCGGGCTGAGTGCAGTGCTGAATCGGCGCCCGACGACGCTGCCGTTCGCGGACTTGCGCAAGATCGAGATCGCCAAGGCGATCGCCCGCGATCCACAGGTGGTGCTGATCGACGAACCGTTCGCGGGCCTGACCGCGCGCGAGACTGCATCCTTCGCCAAGTTGATCACGGAAATGCGCGACGACGGTCGAGCGGTGCTCATCGTCGACCACAACGTGAAAAGCATGTCGGCGTTGGTCGACCGCGTCTACGCCATGAATGTCGGAGAGAAGATCGCGGAGGGGACGGTCGCGGAAGTGATGGCGAACGAGACCGTCCGCAGGGTCTATCTCGGTGGCGCGCTCACGACAGCGGCGCGCCGGGAAGCCTCGTTCGTCGACGCGCAAACGCCGTTCCTCGAGATTGAGAATCTGAGCGTCGTCTACGACAAAGCGCAGGCGCTGGAGGGCGTCTCGCTTCACGTGCATCACGGGGAATTCGTCGCGATCGTCGGACTGAATGGCGCCGGCAAGACGACGTTGTTCAATGCCGTCTCGGGCCTTGTCCCTTATGCCGGCGACATTCGCCGACAGGGCAAACCTTTGCGCGGTCGAACCGCGGCGACGATCTCTCGTGAAGGAATCGTGCAGTCGCCGGAGGGTCGCGAACTGTTCGGCTTGATGACGGTCAGCGAGAACCTGGACATGGGCGGGCATGGGCTCGGCGACAAGGAGCGCGGCGAGCGACGGGAGTGGCTGTTCAATCTGTTCCCGATCCTGAAAGAGCGGCAGCGCCAGACCGCAGCGACGTTGTCAGGCGGCGAGCAGCAAATGCTGACCATCGCGCGCGCTTTGATGATGAAACCCGATCTTTTGATCCTCGATGAGCCGACGCTGGGCCTCGCCCCCGTCGTCATAGAGCAGATTTCAAAGGCCCTCGAGCGGCTGAGGCAAACGACCGACATCACCGTGCTGCTCGGCGAGCAGAACGTCACTTTCGCGTTGCCTCACGCGGACCGCGTCTACGTGCTTGAACATGGCCGGATCGTTTGGGAAGGGGAGCCTAGCCGCTTCGCGGCGGAAGCCGGGGCGATGTACCTGTAACGGCGACCCTGGCGTGGCACCGTCATAGCGCCTCCGTCAAGGCGATCTCTTGTACAAACTCGCTGGAAACCTGTTTGACCTCAACTCGGTGAGACCTCGTCATCACGCCTATAATTCACAGGCGGATGACCGCAGCTTTCTTTGGACGCTTGCGAGCGACAGACGTGCTGATTGCGATGGGTCGATCAGCGCCAGATGGACAAAGTCGGCTGCCCATCAGCTGGTTGCTGCACGCGAAAAACCAAGCCCTCAGCGCGTCCGCGCCCATTGCCAGATCGCCCATTGCCGGCGGAGCGGCGAGACTTCGCCCAAGGCATCGAACGGGCGGTCCGCGTTGCGGTCGAGCCGGTCGAGGTCGAGCCGCAAGGGCGCGAGCGGAATGAAGGCCGGCAGGATCGCCGGGCTTGAGTTCTCCAGCCGACGCTCGGCTTCGGCCAGTTCGTCGCGCGCCAATCCCCGCAACTCGGCGCAGGCGACGATAACGCCGGGATCCTCTCGCCGCGCATCGAAATCCGCCACGTTCAGGCCGTGGCGGGCGGCGACATCGGTGGGGATGAGCGTCGGCGCCGATCCGGCCTTGAACGGGAGTTCCTTGAGCAGGCGTGTCAGCGCCAGCGCCATGCCCGCGGGCGCCTGCGCATCCGCCGTATCGAGATCCTGTCCCCTTGCGGTGATGCGTGACGCTAAGCGCAAGCGCGCCCCTTCGCTCTCATCGGCGAAGGCGCGAAAAGCCACGTGGTCGAAATCCTCCTGCGGCGCGATTGCCTGCAGGCGCGCGTCGAGCATCGCCTCAAGCCATGATTGCGGCAGGGCATAGGCGTCGATCGCCGCACGAAGCGCGAGCGCAACCGGGTTGCCGGCCGCTTCGGCTTGCCGTTCGCCGGCGATGACTTCCCGCCACCAGGCAAGGCGTATCGCAGTCAGGTTGGGATCACGCGCGCGCCCGAGCGCCTGACGAATTTCGTAATCGAAACTCGCCAGGGCGAAGAGCGCGCCGCGCGCGCTGGCGCTGGCATAGAGCGCGCCCAGCCACTGATCGCGAGCGTGCGTTCGAGCGAGCTGAGCGCAATGCTCATAGGCGTCCGCAAGCGGGTCGGCGCCCGGCGGAGGGCGCGCGATCACGGCGCGGCGATCAGCGCCGCCGCGACACGGCGGCCTTCCGATTGCATCACGTTGTAGACGCGCAGCGCCGGTCCGGTCGCCATCGCTTCGAAGCGAAGGCCGGCTTGACCGAGGACGGCGCGCGACGCTTTCGGGATCGGCGCCAAATGCTCGCCCGTGCCGACAATAACAAACTCGATTGAGCCGGGGCTTTCCGTGGATTCGGTCAATAGCGGCGCGAGCGCGGCCGGGTCGAGATCGTTGACGCTCGTCGCGTCGATCGGCCGAACGCCTTTCGGCGTCGCCAGGATCGACCCCGCGTGCGACATGCCGGCGAAGGCGAAGGCGTCTCGCCCATACGCGGTGATCGAATGGCTGCCGGGCGCGAATGCGGGCCGCGGCTCGACCTCGCTCACGCCTTCTCCTTAGCCTTCACGTCCGCGCCTGCAATTTCCTTTTCGCGCATCTTGTCGAAAGTGTCGGCGCGCACGCCCATGTAGATTAGCATCGGCGAGCAGATGAAGATCGAGGAATAGGTGGCGACGAAAATGCCCCAGATCATCGCCGCCGAGAACGAGCGGATGACGTGACCGCCCAGGAAGAACAGCGCTAGGAGGGCGAGAAAGACGGTCGTCGCCGTCATGATCGTGCGCGGCAGCACGGCGTTGATCGACATGTCGATGATTTCGGATGTCGAGAGGCGTTTGTATTTGCGCATCACCTCGCGGATGCGGTCGAGCACCACTACCGTCTCGTTGAGCGAGTAGCCGACGATGGTGAGAATCGCGGCGATCGAGGTCTGGTTGAACTCGATCTGGGTGACGCAGAAGAAGCCGACGGTCAGCAGGAGGTCGTGCATCGTGCCGATAATCGCGCCGACCGCGAATTGCCATTCGAAGCGGAACCACAAATAGGTGAGGACCGCGAGGATGGCGACCACGACGCCGAGCGTCCCGCGCTGGACAAGCTCGGCGGAGACGGTCGGGCCGACCGAATCGACGCTGCGGAACTCATAGTCGGCGCCAAAGGCGTCCTTGATCTTGTCGATTGCGGTTTGCTGGCCGGCGTCGCCGCCTGGCTGCACGCCGAGACGCAGCAGCACGTCGGATTCGGCGCCGACCCGCTGCACTTCGACGGGGCCAACGCCAAGTCCCTCGCCCTTCGTGCGAATGTCGGCGACATTGGCCTCACCGCTCTTGGCGCGCATGTCGACCTGAGTGCCGCCCGCGAAGTCGATGCCGAAATTCATGCCCACGAACAGGAACATGAGGACCGATATGATCGACAGTAGCGCCGACAGTGGGTAGCTCACGCGGCGGAACCGCATGAAGCCGAATTTCGTGTTCTCGGGCGCGAGCCGAAGAAGTTTCATGCCGCTAGTTCCGTTGTGCGCGTCGCTTCGCTCATATCGGCAACGTCTTCGGCCGGGCGCGGTGATACCAGAGCGCGATCATCATGCGCGTCATGGTCACCGCGGTGATGATTGACGTCAGAATTCCCAAGCCGAGCGAGACTGCGAAGCCCCGCACGGCGCCTGAGCCGAACAGATAGAGGATGAGCGCCGCCACGAACATAGTGACGTTCGAATCGACGATGGTGGCGAAGGCGCGCCGGAAGCCAGCGTCGAGCGCGGAAATAACCGAGCGGCCGAGGTGCGCCTCCTCGCGGATGCGCTCGTAGATGAGGACGTTCGAATCGACCGCCATGCCGATGGTGAAGACGATGCCGGCAATGCCGGGCAGGGTCAGCGTCGCGCCGAGCAGGACCATCGAGGCGAAGATAAGGAGAATGTGCACCGCGAGCGCGAGATCGGCGAACACGCCGAAGATGCCGTAGGTCGCGATCATATAGACGACGACCAGCGCCGCCCCGACATAGGCCGCGCGTTTGCCGGCGTCGATCGAGTCCTGGCCGAGCCCCGGTCCGACCGTGCGCTCCTCGATCACCGTGAGCTTGGCCGGCAGCGCGCCAGCGCGCAACAGAATCGCCAGACTTGAGGCCTCTTCGAGGCTGAAATTACCCGTAATCTGGCCAGTGCCGCCGGTGATCGGCGAACGGATGACCGGCGCCGAAATGACCTTGCCGTCGAGCACGATGGCGAACGGGCGGCCGACGTTTGCCGACGTGACCTGGCCGAACCTCTGCCCGCCGCGCAGATTGAAGCGGAAGCTGACGTCCGGCTCGCCGGACTGCTGGTCGAAGCTCTGCTGCGCGTCGACCAGGTCCTCGCCGTCGACCATGACCCTTTTTTGCACCTGGATCGTCCCGCCGCCCTTCTGCATCGGCAGCGTCTCGGACTCGTTCGGCGGGTCGCCGGGATCGGCGACCAGGCGGAACTCAAGTTTGGCCGTCTGGCCAATCATGTTCTTGAGCGCCGTCGTGTCCTGGCTGCCTGGCGCCTCGATCAGCACGCGGTTGGGGCCCTGTTGCTGGATGACGGTCTCTTTGGTGCCCATCGCGTTGATGCGCCGGTTCAGCACTTCAATCGATTGCCCGACTGCGTGACGCACCTTGTCGGCGATAGCGGCGTCGGTCAGCGCCAGACGCACGCCGTCTGGGGTTTGCGTCACATCGAGCGTGCGGCCATTTCCTCCCGCCAGCGCGCCTCCAATTGGCTGACTCAGCGACTGGAGAAGCTCGAGCGCCTTGGCGCGCTCGGCCGGATCGGCGATGCGGACCACGACCGCTCGCGGCTCGACCCCGATGCCGCCGGATATTCCGATCTTGCCCTCACGCAGTTTCTGCCGCACGTCGTCGCGCAGCGCCTCGACCTGGCTCTTGATCACCGAGGGTGTATCGACTTCCATCAAGAGATAGGCGCCGCCCTGCAGATCAAGGCCCAGCACGATCTGGCGCAGCGGAATGAAGCTCGGGAATCGAGCCGCGAGCGCGTCGACCGCCTGAGTTGGCATGAAGCTCGGCAGGATCACCAGAACCGCGGCCGCTACGAGCGCCAGGACCGAGGCCAATCTCCAGTTCGCGAAACGAAGCATCAGACTTTCAATCTAGGAAGAGGCTCAACTGGCGCCAAAGCCGGGTGCGGCCTCAGGGGTTGGGCGCATCTTTCTTCGCCGGCAATGACTTGGCGGGAGGCGCCGCGTCCTTGACGGGTTCGCCCTTGGCGCGAACTTCGGCGATGCCGGAACGGGCCAGGCGCGCGCGCACATTGGGAGCGATCTCGAATTCGACTTCGTTGTCGTCGACCGACTTCGTGACCTTGCCTATGAGACCGCCGGTGGTGACCACAACATCGCCGCGCCGCGCCGCCTGCACCATCTCGCGCTGCTCCTTCGCGCGCCGCTGCTGGGGCCGCCACAGCACGAAATAGACGATCGCGATCATGGCCACGATCGGTACGAGCTGGACCAGCGTGTCGCTCGCCCCAAAAGGGAAACCGCCGGTGGCTTGCGCGTAAGCGGCTGTGATCAGCACGGGATGGTGGCTCCGGCGACGCGAAAGCCGCGCCGTTCATCGAGGATCATGAAAAAGGCGTCGCATATATATCGGCGCGCCCTGCGAAAGCAACGGTCCCTGGCTGGACGAAGCGGGTCGAGCGAAAACCGAGTACGGTTATTCGCCACCCGCGGCGCCCCGGTCGCTGTTCGAGCCTTCAACCGACCCAAGTTGATGGCGCTTTTCCGCGGCGCCCCTTGTTCACCAATCGTACGCCGGAGAACGTTCCAAATTTTCAAACCCGCTATTTGCGGGCAGGCGAAGGAATTCGCCATGGACAAGAGGGCCGAAATGCGGCGCGCCGCCCTTCCCAAGCCGGCGGGGACGTACTAAGCAGCGGCTGTTTTTTTGGCAGGGCTAAATAGGGGGTGCACAGTGAACAAGCAGATAGCTGAATTTATTGGGACTTTCGCGCTCGTATTCTTCGGGTGCGGGGCGGCGGTGGTTGGCGGCATGGGGTCGGGCCCAACGGCCGTCGATCTTCTGGGCATCGCGAGCGCGTTCGGCTTCGCCATTGTCGCCATGGCCTACGGCATCGGACCGATCTCTGGTTGCCACGTCAATCCGGCGGTCAGTTTCGGCGTCTATGTCGCGGGCCGGATGAGCGTCGCCGACATGATCAGCTACTGGATTGCTCAGGTTTTGGGCGCGATCGTCGCTGCGGTGGTGCTCTATCTCATCCTGTCCGGCAAGGCTCAGGGCTGGACCGGCTCGCTAGGTCAGAACGGCTGGGGCGCCGGCTACAACGGGGAATACAATGTCGTTTCCGCCCTCGTGTTCGAAGTGGTGGCGACGTTCCTGTTCCTGGTGTGCATTCTCGGCGTTACGCACCCGATCGCGCCAACCGGCTTCGCCGGTCTCGCTATCGGGCTGACGCTGGTCGTGATCCATCTGGTCGGCATCAACATCACCGGCACTTCGGTCAATCCGGCTCGCTCGATCGGCCCGGCGCTGGTCGGCATCGGCTCAAATCCGGGCGCAGTCGCGCAGCTCTGGCTCTTCATCATCGCCCCGCTTATCGGCGCGGGCTGCGCGGGCTTGCTGTTCCGCGCTGGAGCTATGCTGGACGTTCCGAACAAGGCCTGAGCGAACCGGTTTGGATGCTAGGGTCGCGCAATCATATGGGGCGGAATCGCGCGGGAGGCCGCGCGTTTCCGCCCAATTCGTCCGCGTCCTGATCTAATTCTCAAGTCGCGTCCGGTCGTCCGTCGGTCCGCCCCAGCACGGGCCGACGAACAAGCCTTAGTGCTTAGCGTCGCTTACGCCGCCTCGGGCGTCGACTCGGGCGGCTTCGCGTCGCCCGCGGGCGGAGACTTCACGACCCCGGTTGTTTCGTTGACGATGACGCTCTTCCAGATGTTGTCGTTGGGTACGATCTTTGTGATCCCATCATCGGTGCGGATGTAGGTGCTGAAGATCGTCACGTGCGTGACCTTGCCCTTGATGCCGCCGCCGACTTCGACGTCGTCGCCGACGTCGAACGGCTTGAACACCATGATGAGGAGGCCGCTGGCGAAATTGCTGAGCGTACCCTGCAACGCGAAAGCGACGACGAAGCCCGCCGCGCCGATCACCGCGAGCAACGGCGCCAGGTTCACCTCGAGCGCCGACAATGCGAGCAGGAAACCGGTCGCGACGATGACGCGCCCGGAGGACGAGATGATGAAATCGCGCAAAAGGTGCGACGTCACGTGGTCCCCGCTCATGACCCGGCGCAGGATCATCCGCACGATCCTGGCGACAAGGATCGACCCGATTATGTAGGCGAGGAATGTTCCCACCTCGCGCGCGAGCCTGAGCCCGCCCTCCTCAGAGGACAGCCAGCCTGAAACTCTCGCCAAAGTTGCGGTCCGGTCCGTGACGTCGATCTTGATGCCGCCGATCGAGGCGATGTACATGCGATAAGGTTTGCCGTCGCCGCCCTTCGCCTCAAGTTTGTCGAGGACGAGTTTGAGGCGGTCGGTCAGCCCGGTGCGTTCGCCCATCAATTGCGTGCTGTAGTCGACGAGCTGAACCTTGACGTCGGTCTTGGCGGCGGTCGCTTCATCGGCCTTTTCAGCCAGCTTTTCGGCTTTTTTCGACGTATCGGCGACCGCGGCGGTCGTGGCTCCGGGCGCGGCTGCGGCCGCCGCTGGGGTTGATTCAGCCAGTGTTTTGATTTGGTCCGCGGCGGCTGCTTCCTTCTCAGTCGCGGCGACCACCTTCTCAACCTTTGCGGTGTCGCCAGGGCCCTCGGATTTCTTCGCCGCGGATTCGGCCGCTTTCTGCAGGACGTCCTTGCCGCTCGCTGCCGCCGGCACGACTTTCACGCCCGACGCGGGCGTTGCGGCGTCAACCGTGGCGGGTGGCGGAGGGGCCGCGTCGGCTTGTTTGGCCATGGCGGCGGTGGTCGCCTCGGCCTTCTTCTCCTCCTTTGCGGTTTCCTTGCTTGCAGTCTTGACTGTCTGGGCGAGGTTTTTCTGCGCTTCCGCGAGGTGCTCGGCGGCCGCCTCCTTGTCCTTGTCGGAAGTGGCGGCTTTGACCTCATCAGTGGCTTTCGCCAGATCGGACGCGGCCGTCTTCTGTTTCTCTAATTGCGCGATTTCGCGGTTCTTGCGGCGAACATCCAGTTCAGCCACGGTGATTTCACGCTCCTTGGCCCTCAGCAGCGAATACCAACCCTTGGCTTCGGTCTCCGTCTCCTCTGTGGTCATCGGCTCCAGCAGGAGCTCGAGATCATCGAGCGCGATCTGAGGGTCTTTGGTGGTGGTGTGTTCAGCGTCCTTGGCGGCGGTCTTTGCGTCCGCAGCCGCAGCTGCAGGGGCGGCGGCGTCCTCGGCGCGTGACGCCGACGGCGGCCCAACGCTGAGAGCAAACGAAAGCCCAGCGATCGCGACAAACTGAATTAGTCTTTTTTCCCCAATGAACACAGCGCGCCTCCCAAATGCCAGTAATCCGTTCGGTTCAGTATTTTCCTTGCCGCACGCAAACCCAAATGCCGCCGCAGTTTGAGCGTGCGCCAGCAGACAGCGGCAAGGCGCTTAAGCGAGCGTCAGCCATGCAGTCGTTTTCCAACCCATCCCTACCCCTCCGATTGTTTACCCGGACAACATTGCAGGATGCATTTTTCGGCGGTGCTGTTATGCTATCAACTATGCGGTGTCCAATACCGATTAGGTTACACGCGATAACTAAACGCTATCATGCACTCGATACGTCAGTTTGAACTGGTCAAGGCTCTCGCGACCTACCGGCACTTTGGCCGCCTAGCGGCGGCGCTCGGGGTATCCCAGCCGGCATTGACCCGCAGCCTCAAGCACCTGGAGGTGCGTCTCGGCGTCCCCCTTTTTATCGGCAGGGACAGCTGGTGCTGAGCCACGGCGAAGCGGTGATCAAAGGATTCGCCGATCTCGTTCGAGAGATTAATCTGGCCAAAGGCCTGGAAATCGGCGAGTTCAACGTCGCTGCGGGGCCGTATCCCGCCGAAATTTCGGGGCAGCGCGCAATCGGCATGCTTTCCGCGCAGCATCCCGGGCTTTTTGTCGACCTCAAGCTCTTCAACTGGACGAAAATCGTCAATCAGGTGTTGAACGAGCGGATCGACCTCGGCTTCGCCGACCTCTCCAAGGCCGCCGAAAACCCGGAATTGGAAACAGAGGCTGTCCGAAGCTCCCAGTTGAATTTCTTCTGTGCCGCCAAGCACCCGCTGGCCGGGCGCAACATCGTGACGCTCGAGGACCTATGCGAGTTTCCCTGGGTGGGTCCGACACTCACCGACCGGATGCAACGATTTCTCCCTCAGGGCGAGTTGCCCTGCGGCGTGTTTGATGCAGTGAAGAAGCGATTCCTGCCGAGAATTGTGATCGGGAACTTCACCGCGGCCAAACAGATCGTTCTCACCGGTCAGGGGATTGGAGGCGCGCTGCCGTTCCAACTCAAACGTGAGATTGACGATGGCGATTGTGTGCTGCTGCCGCTCGAATTGCCCTGGTTGCGCCTGAACTACGGCTTCATCTCTAAACGCGGCCGGACGCACTCGCCGGCCGCCAAGGCATTCATGGATAACGTCAGGCAGATCGAAAAAGAATTGCCGGCCTGAATGAACGCGGGCGCCCAGCCGCAATGAAGCGTCGCCGGTTCGTTCGGCCTTGCCAGAGTGAGCGCGCCGCGCGAAAAGCGCGCCCATGCTGCATATCAGCGCCCTCACCTATCGCCTCGGCGAGCGTCTCCTGATCGACAACGCGACCGCCGCGCTGCCGTCGGGCGCGCATGTCGGGCTCGTCGGGCGCAACGGCGCCGGCAAGACGACGCTCTTCCGCTTGATCCGCGGCGAGCTCGGGCCCGAGAGTGGCGCTGTCATCGTCCCCAAGGGCGCGCGCGTCGGCACCGTCGATCAGGAAGCACCGGCCGGCGCCGAAAGCCTTGTCGACTTCGTGCTCTCCGCCGACGTCGAGCGGGAGGCGCTGATGGCTGAAGCGGAAACCGCGAGCGATCCGGAACGCATCGCAGAGATCCACACGCGCCTTGTCGACATTGAAGCGCATAACGCCCCGGCGCGGGCGGCGCGGATCCTCAAAGGTCTCGGCTTCGACGAAGCCGCGCAAGCGCGGTCGCTCGGAGAATTTTCCGGTGGCTGGCGGATGCGCGTGGCGTTGGCCGCGGTGCTGTTCTCCGAGCCTGACCTCCTGCTGCTGGACGAGCCGACCAACTATCTCGACCTCGAAGGCGTGCTGTGGCTCACCGACTATCTCAAGACCTGCCCGGCGACTATTCTCGTCATCAGCCATGACCGCGATCTGCTCGATGACGTCGCGCAACAGATCCTCCACCTCGACCGCGGAAAGCTGACCTTGTGGAGCGGCGGCTACTCGAGCTTCGAGCGCCAGCGCCACGAGCAGCAGATCCTCGCCGGCAAGGCGGCCAAGAAGCAGGAGGAGAAGCGCGCTCATTTGCAGGCTTTCGTCGATCGCTTTCGCGCCAAGGCGTCGAAGGCGGTACAGGCCCAGTCGCGACTCAAGATGCTGGCCAAGATGGCGCCGGTCGCGGCGATCGTCGACGACACTGTGCAGCCGTTCAAATGGCCCCCGGTAGTCAAACGCCTGAGCCCGCCGATCGTGACCATGGACAAGGTCAGCGCGGGCTACGACGGGCGCGCGGTCATCGGTCGCATCGACCTGTCGCTTGCTGATGACGACCGCATCGGCCTCCTCGGCCAGAACGGCAACGGGAAGTCGACCTTCGCCAAGCTCATCGCCGGCCGCCTCGAGCCGATGGCGGGCAAGATGACGCGCGCGAACCGTCTTCAGGTCGGATATTTCGCCCAGCACCAGATCGACGAACTCGAACCCGGCGGCAGCGTCTACGACCATGTCGCTGAGCGCATGCGCGGAGCGGCAGTCTCCAAGATCCGCGGCCGCGCCGCGATGATCGGTTTCTCCGGCGCGCGGGCCGACACCAAAGTCGATTCCCTGTCCGGTGGCGAAAAGGCGCGCCTGATGATGGGCCTCGCCGCGTTTGACGGGCCGCAGCTCCTCATCCTCGACGAACCCACCAACCATCTCGACATCGACAGTCGCGGCGAATTGATCGAGGCGATCAACGATTATGAAGGCGCTTGCATCCTCGTCTCGCACGACAGGCGTCTGCTCGAGGCCACCGTCGACCGGCTCTGGCTGGCGGCGAATGGAACGGTCAAGCCGTTCGAGGGCGATCTCGCCGACTACAGCCGGTTCGTGCTGGGTGGCGCCGAACGGCCGCAACAAAGAGAGAAGCGCGAAACCCAGGCCGCCGCGGCGGCCAAGCCTAAGCGCGAGCCCCAGCCGATCAAGCGGGAGATCGCCGCGCTCGAAGACAAGATGAGCCGATTCCAGGATCTCCTGCGCCGGGTCGACGAAGCGCTGACGCAGGCGAGCGCGCGCAACGGCGATGCGGCCAAGATCGCGGAACTGGCGGCGAAGCGCGCCGAACTCGAGCGCGCTTTGACCGCAACGGAAGCGACGTGGTTCGAACTCACGGCCGAGGTCGAGCAGATATGAAGGGGACGGCGCTGCGAGGTCTGGCGTCTCTCATGGTGCTGCTCACGACGGCCATCACGTCTGCTGCCGAGCCGAGGCCCTGGCCCGACAGCTTCGCCGGCCGGCTCGAAGCGCTTGCTCTCGTCGAGAGCCTCAACGCCGATCTCCTCGCCCATGACAGCGCAACCCTCACGATCGAACGCTGGTGCGCCGATCATCGGCTGGCCGATCCGGCGCGCATCATCGCCGAGAGGGTAAGGGACGCGGACAAGCCGGCAAGCGCCGAAGTGCGCACCGCGCTGGACGTCAAGCCAGACGAACGGCTCGGCTATCGCCGCGTGCGGCTCAAGTGCGGCGACCATGTGCTCTCTGAGGCTGACAATTGGTATGTTCCGGCGCGGCTCACGCCCGAGATGAACCATGTGCTTGAGACCACCGACACGCCGTTCGGCGAGGCCGTGGCCGCGCTCCATTTCCGCCGCCACACGCTATCCGCCGACTTGTTGTGGCGGCCGCTGCCGAAAGGTTGGGAGATGGGCGAGGATTCCGCTCCGAAGGAATCCGGAGCGCTGATGATTCCCAACCACGTGCTCGAGCATCGCGCGGTGCTGTCGACGCCGGACGGTGAGCCGTTCAGCGAGGTCGTGGAAACTTACACGAGCGAAGTGCTGGCGTTCCCGCCGCCGAAATGAGTGCGGGAACCGTTAGTGCGGTACTATGTCATGGAAGCGTAGTGGAATGGAAAATTCGAAGCCCGTCATTGCGAGCGATAGGTCGTCGCTGCGCTCCTCGCAATGACGATTCTGCCGAGAAGCAACGCGCCTAGGAAACTCCGGAGCGACCCATGGACAACACTCCTACACTAAACGACCGGGTCACAATCGAAATCACCGAGGGCGTCGCCGAGGTCACGCTCAGTCGGCCTGACAAGCTCAACGCGCTCGATCCCGCGATGTTCGAGGCGATCATCGTCGCCGGGGAACGACTCAGTCGAACCGCGGGCTTGCGCGCCATCGTGCTTGCTGGCGCCGGCAAAGGCTTTTGCGCCGGCCTGGACAAGGAGACATTCCCTTCCCTTGCGGCGAAGGCCGCGCCGGCCCTTGGCGATCTTACGAAACGTACGCATGGGATCGCCAACGCCTTCCAGCAGGCGGCTTATGTCTGGCGCACGCTTCCCGTTCCGGTCATTGCGGCGATCCATGGGGTCGCGCTGGGCGGCGGCTTTCAGATCGCCCTTGGCGCCGACATCCGCTATGTCGCGCCGGACGCGCGCCTCGCGATACTGGAAATCAAATGGGGCATTGTGCCCGACATGGGCGGAATCGCGCTCATGCGCGAACTCGCCCGCTCCGACGTGATCCGCGAGCTCGCAATGACCGGGCGCATTTTCTCTGGCGCTGATGCGTTGACCTATGGCTTCGCCACCAGCCTCCACGCCGATCCGCTCGCCGCCGCTCGCTTAACCGCTAAGGAGATCGCCGCCCGCAACCCGGAGGCGGTGCGCGCGATCAAGCGCCTCATTAGCTCCTCCAGCGACGCCGACGCAGCGGCAATCCTCCTCGCCGAGTCAAAAGAGCAGGCGGCGCTGATCGGATCGTCGAATCAGATCGAGGCGGTGCGCGCGGGGATGGAGGGAAGGCCGGGACGCTTCGCGGGCTGACACTGGCGGAGCTGACCGACCCCTTCCCTAGCCGGACGGAACCGCGTAGGCGTCGCATCGTAATCTCGGCCCGGCCGCCAATGCCGAGCGTCGAGCCAGGGAGAGAGCGCCCATGTTCGTCGATGGCTTGTTTGCGGGCAAAAAAATCCTCGTCACCGGCGGCGGCACCGGGCTCGGCAGGGCGATGGCTGAGCGCTTTCTCGGGCTCGGGGCCGAGATCGCGATCTGCGGCCGGCGCAAGGCCGTGTGCGACGCGAGCGCCGAGGAACTCATGAGAGCTCATGGCGGGCGCGTATCGAGCTACGGCGTCGACATTCGCGACGCCGCGGCAGTCGAGGCGATGGTCGAGGAGATTTTCCGCGACGGCCCGCTCACCGGCCTCGTCAACAACGCCGCCGGCAA
>Ga0209624_10001777_pt1 | contig 16515 bp, 18 predicted proteins | sample JacPinW_OM2H0_O1_FD_188565 | JGI IMG/M metagenome (GOLD analysis project Ga0209624, IMG submission 188565) | Forest soil microbial communities from Algoma, Ontario, Canada - Jack Pine, Ontario site 1_JW_OM2H0_O1 (SPAdes) (version 2) | ecosystem: Environmental > Terrestrial > Soil > Boreal...
CATGCGGCGCGATTGGAAGGAGGAAGTGGCGAACACGAATAGGATCAGGACGACGGTGTGCCAAACGGGCGCAAGGAGCTTGCGGCTCTGGGAAGGCGGGGTGAGTGGGTTGGGGGTGGACATTAGGTCTTCAGATGGGTACGTATGGCGGGGGACAAAAGTATCACGGCAGGCAAAGGGAAGGTGGGGAGGAAAGAGGAATTATCTGCCTCAGCATCATTTTTCGCTTGCGCAGCGAGTGGACAAATGAGTAGAGTTGGGCTACTTGTGGTGTAACCGGTGGTGTAGGTAGGGCCGCGGGCGTCCATATATAGGCCCCCGGTTGCGCGACAGGCTGAGGGGAAAGATTGACCTACGTCATCGCGGTCGCCAATCAAAAAGGCGGCGTCGGAAAGACCACGACGTCGATCAATCTTGCCGCCGCCATCGCGCTGAAGAAAAAGAAAACCCTTCTAATTGATCTGGATCCGCAATCCAACGCAACCATCGCTTTTTTTGAGTCATCGGAGATCCAGACTTCGATGTACGACCTGTTCGCTGAGCATCCGGCGGAGATGGCCAAGATTATTAAGCCGACGAAAGACCCGTATCTTTTTGTGGCACCGGGGAAATTGGCGTTGGCGCGGTTGGAGCAGCAGCTTGCCGGGCAGTTTGATGCTCCGTTCAAGCTGAAGGACGCGCTAACTCCGATACTGAAGGATTACGAATTTATTGTGCTGGATACGCCTCCGGCGCTGGGCATTTTGACGGTGAACGCGCTGGTGGCTTCGACGCACCTGCTGGTGCCCATTCAGGCCGCGTATTTCGCGATTGAAGGCACTGACGACCTGCTGGAAACGTACGCGCGCATCCGTGCGCGGCCTAATCCGGATTTGAAAGTGCTGGGGGTGGTGATCACGTTGTTCGATAAGCGCACGAATATTTCGCGGGACACGCATGAACAGATTCGCGCGGTGTTTGGCGAGGCGCTTTTTAAGACGCGGATCAGCAAGAACGTTCGGCTGGAAGAAAGTCCGGCGTACAAAGAGACTGTGTTTTCGTTTGCGCCGAAGTCGTCTGGCGCGGAAGAATACAAAAAGCTTGCTCAGGAGGTATTGCAACGTGTCCAAGAGGATCGGGTTACCCGTCACTCTCAAGATGCGGCATGACGCGCATTACGTTGAGACGCTGACCAGCTTTAGCGGGGCTTCGATTGGGCGGATGATTCCGCTCGATAAGGTGCGTCCAAATCCGGACCAGCCGCGAAAAGCGTTGGGCGATCTGCGCGAACTGACCGATTCGATACGGGAAAAGGGCGTGCTGGAGCCGCTGCTGGTGCGTTTCATCCCTCGCGAGGATACCTACTACATTATTTCTGGTGAACGGCGCTATCACGCTTCGAAAGCGGCCGGGTTGCACGAGCTGCCTTGCATCGAGAAAATTGCAGATGACGCGGAAACACTCGAGCTGGGCCTGATCGAAAATCTACAGCGCAAGGATTTGACTCCGTTTGAAGAAGCGGATGGCTTGCAGCGTCTGGCCACGCATTTTGATTACACGCACGACGATATCGCGAAGAAAATCGGGCGGGCGCGTTCGTCGGTAACCGAGACGATGTCGCTGACCGTGATTCCCGATGCTGTTCGCAAAGAATGCATCGAGCGCGGGATATTCTCGAAATCGTTGTTGCTGCAGGTTTCGCGGCAGCCGAACGAGAAGAAAATGCATGAGATGGTTCACCGCATCGCGCAAGGCGGGTTGACCCGCGACGAAGCACGCAAAGCGCGTAAGCAAGAATCCGGGCCGGATTCACGGCCGCAACCGTTTTTGTTCGACTATCGCGCGCAGGATGATGCGTTCCACGTGCGCGTCCAATTTCGCAAGAGTCATGTGAGCCGCGAAGAGTTATCGGCGGCTCTCCGCACGATTCTGCGGGAAATCGAGTCGGGTTCTATTTCTTCTTCAGCCGCATAGCTATTTTCCTTCAACAAACGGCGGGTCGAGGTGAGCGGCCACGCAGTTCGCACTGGAATCCGCAGAACGTTATGCTTGCCATTTTCGACGATGGCGTAGTTGATTTTACAAGCTTTGCGTGATTCTGTTTGAGTGATTCTGTGAGTCGCCTTCAACGAGCGTTGCAGGGTGGCGCCAGGGTGGCTGTAAATGTGGGGACGAGCTCTGGGGCCTGGGTTGCGGGTAAAGACAGTAAAGAATAACCGCTTAAAGTAATTTCGAGCTGTCTGTCGCTGTCGGGTGGAACTTTGAAGAATCCATCCTCGATTTCTGCCGACGTTATGCGAATTACTGCGGGAAATCCGCCGACCTTTATCGGGTGTACATCGCCGTTCTCAGTAACCGTGCAGTTGAATCCACTTTCGCCGCATGCGTTTTGTTCCAGCGCCGGAGGATCGGTCACAGGCTCATCCGGGGATATTTGCAGCCTGATTTGTCGGTAGAGGTCTGCGGGCACTGCAGCGGCTACGAGCAAATTAGCGGAACAGGACTCTTCGCTTTGCGCGAGGAGGTCAAACTGTAGCGGCTTGCGTGCTAGGCCTGGGGCTAATTCTATCCAGCCGGGCGAATCATCGTCAGCGGAGGCGTTCGGATTAGCCTGGATACCGCGTAGGGTGACGAAGATGTGGCGCATCGTAGAAGGAGTCGCCGCCAACGCGGGAGACAAATCTATGCGAGGGCGTACGCTCCCATTGGCAACAGGCACGGAGCAGGTGGAAGGATTGGTCACCGTGACTACGCCGCCTGACCCACCTGGATTCGAAACAATGCCAATACACGTGTTGCAGCCAGCGAAGAGCAAGCAAAGGACCGAGCAAACGAGGAGAACTCCCGGGAAATCGCTTCGGAGTACATCGGAGTAAAGAAAACGACGCATGGTTAGTCCGTGTTTGCGAAATATACCATTCACCGGCTAACGGGGCAATCGATTAGAGAATTCGGCGACGGTGAATTGGTTGCTGCTGCCAGCGCGGCCTTGGCTTCACGTATGTTTCTTTAGAAGAAAAATCATTTGGTCGGCGATATTGTCCAGCGGAGTTTTGGCAAAAGAGCCGTACTCTGCGACGGGTTCAAGGCCGGCAAGAAGAAACAGGGCTTTGAGGTGGGGATAAGTGTAGTAAGAGAGCATGAAAGGTTCGGATTCCTCGTGCACAAGCTTGTCACCTTGATAGGTTCTGAAAATGAAAGTGAAGGTGAAGTTTTGATTGATCTTGTCCACGGATTCTTTTCTGAAATAACGGCGAACAACTGAACCTTTGCCGACCTGCCATTCGAGATCCAAGATTTCCTGGCCTAGACCTGCCGGAATCAATTCAAATTTCGGATAAAAGACGTCGAAGGCCAAAATTCCATCCTTCTGCAGATGAAATGCAGCTGTGGTGAGCGCTTTGAGCTGGTCTTGGACCGTGTGCATGTGCTGCAAAGGACGAAAAGGGATGATCACGAGCGAATACTTCTTGTTCAGGCGGAAGTCTCGCATGTCACCGTTGTGAAGAGTTACGCGGCGACGAACCTGCGGCGGGCCGCTCTCGATGTGTGATTTCAAAACGCTCAGCATGGGGAGGGAGTTGTCCACGCCGTCGATGGCGATGCCTTGGCGGGCAATGGGAAGCAACACGCGGCCGGTTCCGCAGGCAATTTCCAATACTGGACCGCCGGACCGTTTTGCCAAATCGAGGTAAAAGGGCAAATCAACGAGATCTTGTTTGACTGCGTAAGCGGCGTCGTAATGTTTCGCGGTAACGCTGTAGGATTCGATGCTAGCTTTCGCGCGACTTCCTTTGCCACTCCGCTTCGGCCTTGTGTTTGCGACACGCCGCGTCATATTCTTCCCTCGCTCTTTATGATCTTCACGCCCAGCAAACTGCTGCTTACGGTGGATTTGGCGGGAACGCTTTTATTCGCTATCGAAGGCGCCTTGGCTGCCGTAGATGCAAACCTGGACCTTTTTGGTGTGATGGTGCTGGCATTTGCGACGGCGCTTGTGGGTGGGATTGTTCGCGATGTGTTGATCGGCGCTGTACCGCCGTCGTCACTGCGCGATTGGCGGTATCCGGCCGCCGCATTCGTTGGCGGTGCGATTGTTTTCTTTCTGCACCCTGTCATTCGTCAAGTCCCTGTTTCTGTGATCGTCACGCTTGACGCGGCGGCGTTGGCGCTATTCGCCGTGGCGGGCACGGAGAAGGCGCTAGTTTACAAGATGCATCCCTTAGTAGCCGCATTGTTGGGAACGATCACCGGCGTCGGCGGCGGAACGGTGCGCGACATTATGTTGGCGCAGGTTCCCGCTGTTCTGCGCGCAGATGTATATGCGAGCGCGGCGCTTGCCGGAGCTGTGGTGATGATCGTAGCCACGAAGGTGCGGCTTCCTTCTACATTGGCTGCGTTGCTTGGCGGATTCGTTTGTTTTTCGCTTCGCGTGATCAGCGTGTGGCAGCACTGGAGCCTGCCGAAAGCGCTTGGAAGTTGATCTGCACTCCGGCGGTTTCATGCGGGCATTGTGACGACAGTAGACCCACTGATTTCATGTTGCGTGTTAAGCGCTAACCGTTAACTGATATTCTTTCTGTCGATGGACCTCACTCCGCAACAGATCTCAATCCTCGAGCGGCTACATAAACATGATTTCCAAATTGTAGCGTTTCCGATGTATGCAAATTATGTCGGCGTGCGCAAAGGGAATTGTGCGGCACTGCTTGCCCCAGTCGTTGGAGATCAATTCAAGCTGCATGGCCAGTCGGCCTATCTTCTGGGCGGAAATTTCAGCGTACGGGTGACGAAGAACGGCGCGGACTGGTTTGTTTGGAAAAAAGAGAAACTTGAAGTGACCCCAGCGCGCGTCGATGAACTCAGTGCGTTCTCGACGGAACTGGCAGACTTGCTTTTGCCCCACGATTGATAGTTGTACGCAGGATCTCGTTCGAGGATGCTGCAGGCCCTCGACTTTGAAACGCTACGGCGCTAGCCTTTCCACATGGACATCGACCGGGTTCGCGAATACTGCCTCGCCCTATCGCACACAACAGAAAAAGTTCAATGGGGAGACGATCTTGTTTTCAAGATCGGGGAAAAGATGTACGCGGTCGTTGCGCTGGAACCCGGCGACCATTGGCTCGCGTTCAAATGCTCACCTGAGGAGTTTAGCGCTCTGGTGGAACGCCCGGGAATCGTTCCTGCGCCATACTTGGCCCGGGCGCAGTGGGTGGCGCTTGAAACATGTGATGCACTTCCGACTGACGAAATTAAGAGATTGCTTTCTCAGGCCTATTCACTGATCTTCACGAAGTTGTCGAAGCGATTGCAGGCTCGCCTTACAACCGTGAACAGAAGCAAGACCACCCGGCATCGGCGCAAAACTGCGCGGAATTTACAAAGACTCGGAAAAAGTTCTCAAAGCGCGGCGTCCCGCAAACGGAAATAGCAATCGCGGAGAACCCGTGTGAACTGGCGATCGCGATTGAAAGCCGAGCGTAGTTGAAAGTTAAACGCGGCTCAGCCACACTATATCAATGAGCGACTCTTACGATGTAATTTGCATAGGCGCGGGCCCCACCGGTCTCGCGTGTGCCATCGAGGCCAAGCGCGCGGGGCTGCGTCCGGTCGTGATTGACAAGGGATGCCTGTGCAATTCGCTGTTTCACTATCCTATAAATCTGCTGTTTTTCACCACACCGGAACGCATGGAAATTGGCGATTTGCCGATGACTATTTCCGGCGGCAAGCCGACGCGAGGCGAAGCGCTGAAATATTATCGTCGCGCGGTTGAGCATTACGGCGTGGAAGTGCGGCAATACGAGCGTGTGGAAAAGATCACCGGGCACGATGGCGCGTTTGTGGTCCATACAGTCGATAAGGATGGCCTCGCCCTCGAATACCACTCACGGAAAATAATCCTGGCAACCGGATATTACGACCTGGCGAATTTCATCGGCGTGCCAGGCGAGGACTTGCCGCACGTCAGCCACTATTTTAGCGAAGCCCACCCTTACTGGAACCAGGACGTCGTCGTTATCGGCGGAAGAAATTCGGCTGCTGAGGCGGCGCTTGATTTATTTCGGTCTGCAGCGCGAGTGACGCTGATTCATCGCGGTGCGGAAATGGGGAAGAGCTTGAAATACTGGGTCAAGCCAGACATCGAGAATCGAATACGGGCTGGAGAAATCCGTGCGTTGTTTAATACTGAAGTAACGCGAATCGAGCCCAAAAAAGTGTGGGTAAAGAATGGAAGCGGCGAGCAGAGCGTTCCGGCCGTTCGGGTATTTGCTTTGACCGGTTACCATCCTGATTTCGAGTTCTTAAAAAAACAGGGAGTGCGATTAGATCACAATTCGTTGAAACCGGAAATAAATCCGGAAACACTGGAAAGCAACGTTTCAGGGGTATATTTGGCAGGTGTTATCGTTGGAGGAAAACATACCGCCGAGATTTTCATCGAGAATGGACGTTTTCACGGTCGCCAAATAATTGCGGCGCTGACTGGAAAAGGAAAGCTGGATGAAAGGCCGCCGGTTTCCCCGCCCGGGGAATAGGCAATTGTTTTTCTTACATCACTCTCCATCGCAAGTCGCAGTCCTATGCCATATTTGTTTGTGCACGTTTTTTGGTCGGCGATGTAAATGCAGGATGTAGCCCCGCCGAATCGATCTATTCGAAATGACTCCGGGGCGTTCAATTGCCTGTCTTTCGCCACTCTGTTAAAGTCAATGCGATGCCATCAATTGTGAAAGAAGTCGGCGAAACATTTATAACTCTGTATAAGGGGTTCAGCGTCACGCTACGAACGATGTTCCGTAAGCCGACGACGGAATCGTATCCCGACGTCCCCGCGAGCGTTCAGCCCCGTTATCGCGGAATCCACGTGTTGCAACGCGACGAGGATGGTCTGGAGAAATGCGTGGGTTGCTTCCTCTGCTCCGCGGCTTGCCCGGCGAATTGCATTTACATCGAAGCGGCGGAAAACACTGACGCGAATCGCATTTCGGCCGGAGATCGCTATGCCAAGGTTTATAATATTGATTATTCGCGATGTATTTTTTGTGGATATTGCGTAGAGGCTTGTCCAACTGACGCAATTACGCACGGTCACAACATCGAGCTCGCGCCTTCCGACATCAACGCCCTAATTTACCGCAAAGAGCAGCTCTTGGAACCTTGGCCGCCTCAAAAGGCTAATTCGTAGCCTGAATTGAGAGAGTTTTAGAAAAATCGCAAGTGGTAGGGTCGACGCCGAAATATTGATAATTAAATCTTGTTACTCCGAGCTGGCATCGCTGCAGGCAAAGTGAGATTTCGTTCATCCGGTTTCGCGCTACTCCCAATCGTTCTGCAGTTTTATAAGGTCGATGACGCCGGGGGCACAAATGAACTGTGCGACCCAAGTGTTCAAAAAGCATAAAAAGTTAAAACTCCGCAGTACGACAAAGAACATCAGGAAGCTAAAATTCGTTACGCGCAGGGAATGACAGCAAGCAATCGTACGCATTCTTCGTAGGACATTCTCCAAGCTAAAAGCGTTAGAGGGGATTTCACAGTTCTCATTCCCTTGTGATATTGCGTCTGGGCGGTGACGTGCTGAATGCCTGTTCCCAGCCTGAAACTAAACACCACGACAAACTTGAGATCTTTCGCTAGCTAAGAGTGGTCGCCACAAGCTCCCCTCGCCGACGCCCGAGAATGCTCGTTTTATTGAACGGAATGCCAGACGTAAAGCAATCCTGAGCTTTGGAGATGCTTTAGACATCATGCTTCAACCAGCTCCCGAAATTGTGATCTGCCGCTGGTGTGGTGAGGGGTAAGGTTTGGGAATTGATAGTCTCGCTGTGAGGGACACGAAGATGGGCACGAGAACGTTGTCGGAAACAGCGCAAAAGCGGCCAGTTACAAACGGACCGGCGAGATGCGAAAGGTCAATGATGGCCCAAACGTTATTCGGAATGCAGAGTAATTGGCCGACCTGGGCCTCGAGCGTTGGTCGAGAGATATTGCGGGAGATCGGGGTGTGATCAAGTCATGCCGTTTTCGGAAAACGACCCTAAAGAGCGGGGTAGCGTCATAACAAATGCTCACGGCTGAATCGGAGCGTTCGCGGATATACAGAAACGTGATCGACCAATCACGGCAGCGGAAGCACATCGGAACGAGACGCGTTGGACTATTTTCGAAAGGGCGCGGTACGACTGAATCGCAGGCTTCGCAGGAATGTCGAAGACGCGATCAATTCAATCAGGCGGGGAAAATCATGGTGGAGCAGGCAAGCTGGATCAGTACAAAGGGACGCGGTGCTGCAAAATCGCACGTGCTCAGGACTCTGTAAACGGACCACCGACACTCAAAGTCCACAATGCGGGCCTGCTACGAGTGGCTGATGAGATTGTGGAGTGCATCATCATTCGATCATTCTCGCGGAACTTAGCCCGAAAGAAAGAATCTACGTCGACGAAGGGATACGGAAAAGAAGATCGAAAGTGGAAAAGGTCGACAAATGGAGAAAGTCGAGGAATCGGGAAAGTCAAAAACTGGATAAAGTCGGGAGTAGCGAAAGATTGACGTTACGGGTCGCTAGTGGGCGACAGAAGAAAAACCTTAAGCACACTATGCATGAAGGTATTTGGCGAAACAGAGAATTTGTAAATCGAAATACCTTACGGGCACGGAGCCGCCAAGTGTGAATTAGAGCTAATCGGTGCCCGAAGTGAGCAGGCTCGTGAAGAACCGTCCTCGATCGTTGCTGAGGGGCTCAGTGCCAGACAAAGTTGCATTCGCGCTGATCGCGAACGGCTGTCATCGCTTATTGAAGCAAGGACGGCTGCCGGAGCAATCGGCACTCGCGCGGCGCACAACTGTGGAGCGCCGTTGCATACCGTGAGGGCCTGGAATGAAGGAACCAAGACTGCCGCGAACGTGGAAAGGATGGGCGTAGTGGGTCTGAACGAGGGGAATTGTGATGGCATGAACGACAAACTTGTGGTCGCGCACACCCACGCACTTCTGGCGGCAATTTCAGAGCTGACAGCTAGACAGCACGTCGAGTGCGCGAAATCTCTGCGAAGGACGGAGGAACCGCGGAGCAACGGCGAGTCTTCATTATTTGGGGCAAAGAAATCACGCGATTCGATTTGCTCAACGTCGTGGAATTGCCAACCTGAACTCTTACTGAGGTCTGTGACGCCGGCTCTTCGCCGCCAGAGAATAAGTGCTTTTGCTCGGGGACGTCATTCGTTGGTTCAGAGAATGTCACGACAGCTGCGAAGATCGCCTTTGTGTACGAATTCTTGCGCGATGGAAGCAGTGCAGAGTGCCGCGGTGTATCGGGCAGAACGTCTTCCTGCTCAGGATGAATCGGAGACGCAGATGGGCATGAGTCAATGGCATCAGCTTCAGAGCGGAGGTGGTATTCGAGAGAGTTCAGTGCGTCTGCCGCTCGAGACGGCCGCGGGATGGCCTCCAGGCACGGGACTTGAGCCTGATCGAGGACAATCGGGCGAGATCGCGCCGAATGGCCGGCGAGTTGAGGCGTGTCCGGCAATTCCGCGTTGTGTGGAGGATCGTCGAATAGTGAAAGAGTGCCGCTTCCAAGCGCCTTGGCGACGAACGGAAAAATGGGGTCCGGAGATTTCAGGTTTTCATTTGAATGCCCGCTTGCGTCTTGATTTCGTCGGCATTCCAGAATCCACCGTGCAATCCGAGCCTGCATTTCGGCTTCGATACATTCTTCGAATAGATCGCGAAGTTCTTTTCGCAAATTTCCGCATCGCCAAAGTCGTGAATGCTCAAAAGATTCCAATCCAGCTTGAGAGGAGGTAATGAGATATTCGAGCGGTGGCTGCACAGTGATCATGGGAGAATCCTCCTGGCGCCTGAACGCCTCCGCGAAAGAGAAAGTGCGGTCTCAAAGATAGTAACATTCTAATAACGTAACTCAATAGTACCCTCGTCGTAGTACGCGGCTAGGGGTGTGTTCAATCGGCCCGTTTTCCACAGGATTCTAACAGCGCGAGTAGCGGCGATACCGGATACCGAAAATAAAAACGTGCGGTCGGCACCGACGGTTGCGGGATTTTACAGGTTGGTAATGCGAATACGAACTGTAGAAATGCGGAAATGATCCCGAGTGCGAGGGGGAGCCATGGGTTGCAGGCGGACGAGGGCGTCAGGAAAGCGTGACCTTCAAAACGAAGGACCAATTCTCGCTGCGCTTATCGAGAAGCGCCGGTTGCGCGGGCGCGCATTCATGCGGCAGTGGAGAGCTGATCCGGAGAATCGCGACACCGAGCGGCGGAGGCGATATCAGGATTATGTGTCAAAGAAATTGCGCGTCGCGGAGCGTTTGAGGTTGCACCCATACACCGGAGCCCACGGTCAACCGTTATGCGGGTTGTGCGGGTTGGCGCGGCCCGTGGAGATCGTCGAAAGGCTGCGTATTTCGCGAGGGCCGAGCGAAGAGTACGTAAAAGTATTGGTTCCTTACTGCGGACGTTGCTGAAAAGAGTCTCCGCAATGAGATCAAAAAATAGTTTTCAGCGGCTGAAAGATGTGATGCGCGAAAAAAACTTTAGCACCGGGCTGCGGGGCGTGCTTTTCGAAGCGAAGCATTATGCGCAAATGGGTTCAGCCGTGTGGCTTTATGGGTGGCTGGTGCTCAGGCAGACCCATCAGTCAGGAGACGTGGGATGGGTTCTGGGCGGTGCGCCCGTGAGCTACCTCGAGATCGAGAAAGAGACGAAATTCAATCGACGGACGCTGGAGCGCTGGATGCGTGATTTGCGACGCGCAGGATACATACGGACCACTACTGTTCAAGGGGGCCTGAGCATCCGCATTACAAAGGCCAAGAAATTTCCACAGGCGGTACGCAATTCTGCGGAGGGTGTACGCAGAAGTGCGGGCAGTGGTACGCGGAATTGCGGGGCAAGTACGCAGCAAGTCGTTACGCATGAGCACGTTACAAACGGGATGAATAGCTTATCAATAGTAAGAATGAAAGAAATAGAAGCGCGGCGGCAAAGCTGTGGAAATCTCAACGAAAATCAAAATGGAAATAAAAACCCAAGCGCGTGCGCCAAAGAGAGCAACCCCTCCTGTTTAGAAGAAAATCAAAACCGAAATCAAAAGCGAGTTCAAGACCAGCATCAAAATCAACATATTCTATGGGAGCTCCGTTTGCGCCAGCAATTATTGCGTGCCGAGCGCGACGAAGAAGTGCGACGCGAGCTTGCCGTCGGAAGCTGGCCGGGAGACCGACGCCGATGAACGTATTCACGGGATTTCGAAAAGAAGTTGGCCACGGAGGAAATATCCCGCCGGGATATCAGCTTGCCTGGTACGAGCCGCGCCGCCGCATGGGAATTTATTTTCCGGCGCCGCTGCATTGGCTGTTGCGAACGCTGCGCGAAATAAACCACCGTGTGCAAATTGCCGTGAAGGCTCCACGCATTGAGCGCGACGAAGTGTTTCAAATGCAGCGAGCGTCTCGCGAACGCGAGCGTCTGGCAGAGGAATATGCCCGCGGGTATCTGGTCGGATGGCACAAATGTTTTCACACCTGTCTCGACGCAGTGGAAGAGGAAATCGCGCGAGTTGACGATGCGTGGCAGATAGGAACGCTTCTGCCGCCGCCGAAACCGCCTCGCAAAAACTAACGCCGCTCGTTCCAGGCCGTCCTTTAAGGAGCTACTCATGAAAGCTGCTGAAATCTTCAATGAATGTCACGCGCGCTATCGTGGCTTGCACGAGTGGCTAGACGACTCGCTGGGGCAGGTGCGCGCGCTGGATCTCGACTCGCCCTCCGCTGGATACCAGTGGCGCCCGGAACGTTCACGCGCTTGTGAATATGTGGCGGACTTCGAACGCATCGGCCGCCATGCGCTCAAGCGCCCCCAATGGAAGGGGCGTCTGAAATTATTTGAAATTTATTTTCTGGGCGGAACCGATTACCGGCGCGCGATATCGTTGGTTGGAGTAGCCGAAGGCACGTTCGACTATTGGCTGCAAGAAGTGAAGAAAGCGGCGGGACGGGAATTCTCGCGCACGGGATTGTATCCGCCGTCCCATTATTTTCAATCGACGCACGCGAATCTTGCTGCAGGCCGCAAGGCGCGATAAGGCGAAGCCGTGGGTTTCCACCTGGATTCAGTCAGAGACATCCGCGGGGATGCTCCTTATAATCGGCTCGGCTAACGGGTACGTCCCGTTTTGTGGTTCGTGGTAGGAACCGATGAAACCTGGCGAAAAAGTTCTGGTGACGGGGGCAGGCGGCTGCATTGGTTCTGCGCTAGCGCATAGGCTCGCGAAATCCGATGCGCAGCATTTGATCCTTCTGGACCGCTCGGAGCACGAGCTGTATGAAATTGACTTGGCGCTCGATGACGCTGACGGTGGCGTGCCGCACATCGCTATCGTTGGCGATATTTGCGATGCCGCGCTGCTTGAGGAAGTGTTGGAAGAGCATCGCCCGACCACGATCTATCATGCCGCTGCATTCAAGCACGTTCCGATGATGGAGAAAAATCCGCTTGCGGCAATTCGCAACAATGTTTTTGGCACACTTGCTCTGGCTCAAGCCGCGCATAAATACAAAACGGCGCAGTTAGTGATGGTTTCCACGGACAAAGGAGTGAATCCCCGCAGTGTGATGGGCGTGTCGAAGCGAATCGCGGAACTTATTTTGCTCCGATGGAATGGCGCGAGCACTCGTATGAAAGCGGTAAGGCTGGGAAACGTTTTGGGCTCGCGCGGAAGTGTTGTGCCGCTTTTCATGAAGCAAATTGCGCGGGGCGGCCCGGTAACGGTGACGCATCCGGACGTTCGGCGCTATTTTGTGAGCCTAAGCGAAGCGGTGGACATTATTTGCACGGTGGCGGATCAGCAAAATGGCGGGATATTTGTCGCGCAGGCTGGTAAACCTGTGAAGATTGCCGATCTCGCCCGGCAATTAATACATGACGTAGGATTCGATCCAGCGAAGGAAATACCGATCGACTTCACAGAACTTCGCGCCGGGGAAAAGACCGAGGAGGAAATGCTTTGCGCCAACGAATCGGCCGAACCGACCGGCGACGAGCAAATACGCCGCGTGCAGTGTCCGGAAATTGACACCGCTCAACTTGATGCGGATATGGCGGAGCTACAAGAGAGCGTTGAACGTCGTGATCTGAGCGCAAGCCTGGAAATGCTGGTCCGGATAGTCCCAGAGTACGGGCCGAGCGAATTATTGCTCTCTCAGATAGCTCGCTCATGCGCGCCGAAATAAAATGCGAAACAAAATAAAATGAAACGCAAAATAGCGGTAGTCACCACTTCTCGCGCCGACTACAGCCATCTCTACTGGCCGCTGCGAGAGCTTTCCGCGCATCCAGACGTGGAATTAAAAATCATCGCGATGGCCGCGCACCTTTCGCCTGAGTTCGGCGCTACCATTCACGAAATCGAACGCGACGGATTCGAAATCGCTGAGCGAATCGAGTGCCTGCTCAGCTCCGACACGGACGTAGGAATGGCCAAGACAATCGGCCTCGCCACGCTAAGTCTTGCGGATGTTCTCGGCCGCATGCGTCCGGATTTGCTGCTGCTGATCGCCGATCGCTACGAAATGCTCGCGCCTGCGTCGGTCGCGTTAGCCCTGCGCATTCCCATCGCGCACATCGAAGGTGGCGAAGTTAGCGAAGGCGCGATCGATGACGCAGTCAGAAACGCGCTCACAATGATGAGCCACATTCATTTCACGTCGACGCAAAGCGCGCGAGAACGCGTGATCGCGATGGGCGAAGAATCGTGGCGCGTATATCGAGCGGGAGCCCCTTCGCTCGACCAGCTGCGAAGGCGAACGCTTTTGACACGCGAGCAGCTCGAGAATCGCATAGGAATCGCGCTGAAACATCCTGCAGTGTTGGTTGCATACCATCCGGTCACCCTCGCGCGCGATACGGTACGTGAAGCCGATTCGCTGTTCGCCGCTTTGCAGACGCTGCCGGACCAGATCCTGTTCTGCTATCCAAACGCTGACGCAGGGAGTCGCAATCTAATCGAACGAGCGCGTGCATTCGCGGCGTCGCGCAACGAAGACGCGCACGTGTTTGTCAATCTCGACGCGTTAACCTATTGGAGTTTGTTGAAACAGGTCGACGTGCTGGCGGGAAATTCGAGCAGCGGAATTATGGAGTCGGCCTCCTTCGCGCTGCCTACGGTAAACATCGGTGTCAGGCAACAGGGCAGGGAACGCGCGCCAAACGTTCTGGACGCCGCTGCGGAAACATCCTCGATACTCGCCGCGATTGCCAGAGCGAAAAGCCCCGAATTTCGCGGGAGCCTTCAAGGCATGACCAATCCTTACGGCGAAGGTGTTGCCTCCGAAAAAATCGTAGAAGTGTTGACCACGGTAGCGCTCGGCGAAGAATTGCTGATGAAGTGCCATGCAGCGCGCCGCGCGTTGTCCACTTCAGCAGACTAAGCTCTCCGTATCTCGCGAAGCGGCGCTTACGAAGGCTCGCTGGTCTTGTTTACGAAAGTTATTGCTGGCCGGCTTGGTTCCGGCTTCGGCAGTTTCTTTTTTGGCTTCTTGACTTCGCGTCTACGTGCGTCTTTATTTCCCATGCCACACAGCATGCCACAATTTCGTACACCGGTGGCGACATTTTGAGATAGCTAGACCGGTTTTGGTTTTTTCCACTTCGCTGGAATTGCTTCCTAACTTTATGGTCATTATTGGATTGGCGGCCAATACGGGCCCTGGATTTTACGCAATCAAAACTTCGGAGTGGTAGAATCCTCCCGCAAATGGGAGGGTTCCGATGAAACTCAGCTACGCAATCAAATATGTCGACGACATGAACCGCGCCGTGAAATTCTACCGCGACGAACTGGGTTTGCCTCTTAAGTTCGAGTCCCCCGAGTGGAGTGAGTTTGCCACCGGCGAAACCACACTGGCCTTGCATCCAGCTTCGAAAAAGAATGCAGCAGGTTCAGTCGAGTTGGGATTCACGGTTCCCGACATCGCAAAATTTCACCATGACATGAGCGCCAAAGGCGTGTACTTCAGCATGGCGCCCACGAAGCAAGATTTCGGCAGCGTTCTCGCACAGTTCCTTGATTCAGAAGGGGGACACAACAGCGTGGCGGGCGAACGGTCGTAGCAACTTGGCCGGTGTTCCTGGGTTTAGGTAAGTGGGCTTATATAAGATGGGTTTATATAATTTGAAACCAAAGAACGTCTGGGCGAATCTTATAACCAGGAGGCTCAAGTTCATGAGGGTCGCAACATATCAGCTCTCGCATTTCGAGTCCCATAGAAATTCAGGATTTTCCCCAAATTCCTCGAAGCCGAGATGGTCTCGGCAGATGCTCGCGTTTTTGCTGGCAATCGGCATGCTCTTTGCCACCTTGCCGCAAAATGTACTGGCTGCCCAGGACAATCAGGATCAAACAGCCCAGGATCAACCGCAAGATCAGGCTCCCGCGGTGGGCGACGCGACGCCTGCCTACACGCCTCAATCGCCGGACCAGGTGGATCAACTAGTCGCGCCGATCGCGCTTTACCCGGATTCGCTCGTGGCGCAGATTTTGTCCGCAGCCACTTTTCCGGCACAGATCGTGGAAGCAGACCGCTGGGTCCAAGCGCATCCGGATTTGAAGGACACCGCGTTGGCGCAAGCTGTAGATCAGCAAAATTGGGATCCCAGCGTGAAGGCGCTTTGCGCATTTCCTTCCGTGCTGGCGAATATGGACAAGAACATTTCCTGGACATCGTCTCTCGGCGACGCTTATTACAATCAGCAACAAGATGTGACGGACGCAATCCAGCGCCTGCGTAAAAAAGCGCAATCAGCCGGCAATTTGAAATCGACGCCGCAGCAGGTTGTGCAGGACGACGGCTCGGATGTCGTGATTCAGCCCGCTCAGCCTGACGTCGTTTATGTGCCGGCATACAATCCCTGGCTCGTTTACGGATATCCGATAGCTCCCTGGCCGTATTGGTACAACTATCCCGGCATATGGTTTGGAGGCCCGTACCTATCTTTCGGAGTAGGCTTCGGAATTGGGTTCTGGGGCGGTTACGGATGGGGATGGGGCCACTGGGGATACGATTGGCACAATCACTACGCGGTTTACAACCATAACCGGTACTACTCACGCACCAACACATTCTATAACCGCAACAATTATTACCAGCGCGGCGGTGAACGCGGCGTTGCCAACAATGTGAACCGCGGCGCAGAGCGCGGTGGAGAAGGGAACCGCGGGAACATTGGTGGCCGCGGTGGAGAAGAAAATCGTGGGAATATCGGGGGACGTGGCGGAGAGGAAAACCGTACGTTCAACGATTCCCGCTCCGCTCGAGGATTCGGCGACGAGCGCGGCCAAAGCCGCGCTGGAGCCAGCGCATTCGGTGGTTACAACCATGGCGGCGAGAGCCGCGGCTTTTCTTCGCGCGGCCAGTCCAGCTTCGGCGGCGGCGGAGGTGGCTTCCACGGTGGCGGCGGAGGCGGCGGACGCCATCGCTAATCTCAGTTGCGATAGCGCTCAGCCGCT
>Ga0209624_10001778_pt1 | contig 16514 bp, 7 predicted proteins | sample JacPinW_OM2H0_O1_FD_188565 | JGI IMG/M metagenome (GOLD analysis project Ga0209624, IMG submission 188565) | Forest soil microbial communities from Algoma, Ontario, Canada - Jack Pine, Ontario site 1_JW_OM2H0_O1 (SPAdes) (version 2) | ecosystem: Environmental > Terrestrial > Soil > Boreal...
GTGACCGCCGCGTTGCGCCTCGCGCGCCAGCTTGAGCAGGAGCTCGCCGATGCGCCCGAGGACGAACCGGCCTGGCAGCGCGCACAGCGACGGGTGACCGACGAATTCGGAGCGCTGGGCGATGCGCTGCGCCGCCATGGCAACAACGCCTCGATGTCCATGCTCGAGGAGGGGATCACCGTGGAGGTTGTATTCCGCGGCCACTCGACCACGGTGCCCGAGTTGGCCGGTGCGCTCGCCGAGGAGGTCTCCGATCGTCAGCGGCTGCTCGACGAGCGCGAGCGAGAGATCCTCGAGAACCACCTGGTGAACGAGGTCGCAAGTACGCTGCAGGAACTGATCTCCGACGCCGAGCACCAGGTCGCCGCCACCAACACAGAGCTGGCCGAGCGCCCGACGAGCACCGGTATGCAGTTGCGACTGCGCTGGCGAGTCCTCGAGGACGGCCCGCAGGGATTGCAGGAGGCGCGCGAGCGGCTGCTGCGCCAAGACGCCGACGCGTGGTCGCAGCAGGACCGGGCGGCAGTGGGAGCGTTCCTGCAGGCGCAGATCCAGGAGGTTCAATCACGTGACGTGGCTGGCACCTGGGTCGAGCACCTCACCGAGGCGCTCGACTATCGCGCCTGGCACCGCTTCGTGATCGAGCGACACCAGGGCGGTCGCTGGCGCACCGCAACAGGACCTGCCTCGGGCGGCGAGCGGGTGCTGACGGCCAGCGTGCCGCTGTTCGCCGCTGCGTCCTCCTACTACGCCTCGGCGGGCAGCGACTACGCGCCGCGTCTGGTGATGCTGGACGAGGCGTTCGCCGGTGTGGACGACGATTCGCGCGCCAAGTGCCTTGGTCTGCTCACAGCGTTCGATCTCGACGTTGTAATGACCAGCGAGCGCGAGTGGGGCTGCTACCGCGAGGTGCCAGGGCTGGCGATCGCACAGCTGACACGATTCGACGACATTCCGGCGGTGGATGTCAGCCATTGGGAGTGGGACGGGGCGACACGTACGCGCGTCGAGCGTCCGGTAGCGTCCGTGTTGGCCACAGCCTCAAGCGAAGCCCTCGACGGGAACGGTCTGTGGAAGCCGACGAGCACGAGCGGTTGAGCAGCTCGGCGGTTGAGCTGGAGCGACTTGGCCGGCTGCTCGGCGACCCTGAGCTCGAGTGGCTGCGAGCACGGGTGCGCCGACGGCTCGAGCTCGGCCAGCCGCTGGAAGGCAGTGTCACGCTGGCCGACGCATCCGCCGCTCAGCGCCGGGCGGCGCAGAGACTGCTCGGTCGCAGACCGCGCGCGGGGCGTACGCTGAGCGTGTCGCTGCCCGCTGTTGACGAGGTGCTGCGCTGTTGCGGTGCCAGTCCCGATGGACTGGCGGCTGCGGTCATCGCACTCACGGGGCCCGTGGTCGTGCGCGCCGAGGAGAGCGCCGCCGAGCGGCTCGCGTGGGAGTGGGCGTTCGCGCCGCTCGAGGAGATGGTTGGCCAGCGAGCGGAGTTGAGGGCCGCAGGCTGTGAGGAGTTGGCGAGCTGGCTGGCGCAGCTGCGTGGCTCGGGCGTAGTCAAGCGCTTGGAGCCTGACGCGGCGAGAGCTCGGGAGCTGCTCGAGCGCCTCGCCACGGTGCTCGCCGTGCTGCCCGCCGATGGCGAGCCGTTGGGCCGCTTTGCCGCGTGCCACGCCGGTGGCGCTCACGCGCTCGACGACGGCCAGCCGCTTGCGACACTCGCCCTCGGAGCTCTCCGAGCGCTTAGCGGCGGATCTCTGGTGTCTGTCCAATCCCCCGATTCCGTCAAGTCGCCGACCCAGTCACGGCGCGAGACGTGGGCGTCGGCTGGATTGCTCTGCGATGAGCTTTCCAGCGTTGTGCTCACGCTTGGACTGCCCGGTGAGCACCTCACGGGATCGGGCCGGCTCCTGCAGATCGCCCGGGAGACAGGAGAACCGGTATGGCTGACGCTGCGTCAGCTCGTACGCGAACCGCCAGAATGGGCGGCTGCATCCGGAGGTATCCTCTCGGAGCGGACTGTGTACATATGCGAGAACCCTGTCGTGGTGGAGCTCGCCGCTGACCTGCCCGGATCGCAGTGTGCGCCGCTCGTGTGCACCAACGGGCAGCCCGGCGCCGCCACGATGCTCCTCCTGCGCTCACTCGCGGCGGCTGGTGTGAGATTGGCCCATCACGGTGACTTCGACTGGGGCGGCATACGCATAGCCAACGTCTTGCACGCTCGCCTGCCGGTGGTCCCGTGGCGGTTCGACGCCGAGGCTTATAACCGTGTGACAAATACTGTGACATCGTCTCAGCCGCTCACCGGCGCCTCAGCGTCCGCCAGCTGGGATCCGAGCCTCAGCGAGACAATGCGTCGCGTTGGACTGCGTATCGAGGAGGAGTCGGTGATCGAGGAGCTGCTTGCCGACCTCGCCGCCTGATAAGCCAGACGATCTGGGCGGTACGTTCACCGATCAGGCCACTGGACGGCTGTTTCTACAGCGACCCAGAGGTCGCTAATAAGATCGAATCGTCCCCCTGCTATGTCGTCAATAATCCGCGACCGTCCCTTGGGGCGGTCGCTTTCGTTGAGGCAGAGGACGGGCAGAAGCTCGGGAGTGATCGTCGTCGCTCGCCACTTCGAGATGGCGGCGACCGAACGGCAAGCGCCCAAGGCCGCGCCGCACCCGAGCCTCAGTAGGGGTCTGCGCGTCGAAAGCGGTTGAGCGCCACGAGCGTCCAGAGGGCCTCGACCACACCGAAGGGCCAAGTTCCGGCCAGGAACCCGTAGGTGCTCGACAGGGCACACCCGCTCAGTCTGACGCTTGGAGGTTCGTAGCGAAGGCGATTGCATCCAGGGGACTAGCGACGTAGCTCTGTTTGTAGGCGGGTGGCGAGGCGCACGGAGGCCTCGATCTCGACTTGGCGGATCGAGACGCTCTCGACGCTGAGCCCAAATGGAACTCCCACGCGCCGGCAGAATGCGATGAGCTCGGCGGCCGTGGCGACGGCTTGTTCGTAGGACGCGTCGAGGGTGTCCTCCGCGTGGCGCAGCTCGTTCTCGATCCAATGCGGCACATCGACACCGAGCCATTGAACGAACTCCAGTGTCTTCAGCGAGCCGCAGACCGAGAACGTGAACACGATCGGTGCTGGCTTGACGTCACGAGCGACACACTCGTAGTGGTAATCGGAGACTAGGTTCTTCGCGGCATTGACGTCATAGATGATCTGGGTGACAAAGAACGAGCAACCTGCCGCCTGCTTCGCCAGCAGACGGACATGCTCCCCGCGCCCGCGCGTGTGGCGCTCTGGGATCGCGACACCTCCGAGCAGGAGATCCGGGCGCACCTCGCTCCTGAGTTCGTAGGCTCGCGACAGAGAGGTTGCTACCGCCTTCTCACGAGAGGACGCACCTACGAATACCGACAGCGCGTGGGTTGGGGCTTGTTCGCTGAGCCACGAGCGAAGACCTTGCTCTGGATACTTGCTGACAGCGCGGTACACGATCGCCGGCACTTCCAAGCCGACGAGATAGCGAGCGAGGTAGTGCGACGGGTCCATCGTGGGTAGGAACGGAAAGGGGCGTTCCTCGGGATTGCGGTCGCTCTCGTCATCAATGTCGTAGAGCACGAGGCCGTCGAGGCCCACAGAGCGCAGGCGCTCGAGCGTTTTCGCGGCGATCTGACTCGCTTGCTCCGGTTCGGTCGTCAGGCGCGGTGGGGTCAGCGCGAACAGCAAGAACTCACCCGCCCCCTCCGCAATGCGCCGCTGCAGCTCCACGCGCTGAAGCGTAACTAAACGCCTATGCACGACGGCTGGGCGCTGGCGGTTGTGAGCTTCCGGTATCAGCCGCACCACGCGGCGTCCTTGCGTCCACGGGAGCCGCGTCGAATGCCGCCTGGACGCGCCAACCCGCGCGGGCGTCGGCGTTGACGAGTGGGTACCACTCGTCGGGGATGAGTGCCTCGTGTCGCCGCTCGGCTTGTATCCACTCCTCCCGACAGAGGCCCAGATTGCGCCCTGTAGGTGCTCCTCGCTGCGGATCGGCTTTGAGGACATCACGACAAGGCCGATCGCCTCATCCACGATCTCATCGCGCACGTGCGCGGGCACTAGGTAGTGCTGAGGACGTATCCGGCTCACGAGTGCTTTGGGCTGCGTCCGCTGCGCCCCGCTGGGGTCTGCGAGCGACTGCTTCTATCGATTTCGGGCTCGACCGCTTTCAGCGGATGTGGGGTTAGCTTCTCCCGCAAGATCGATCACGAGCTGTGCGGCCTGTTGAGCGCCGATGAAGGGTGTGAGGGTGATGTAGGTGAGTTCGGGAGCGAGCTCCGGGAGCTGGTTGGCGCGACCGTGACCGATCTCGTATTGGATGATGTTCCAAATGCCTCCGACGATCGCTTCGCTGGCGACCGCGGGTACGTGTGGGTGTTGTTCATGCCCGGGCTGGAACATGATGCCGAAAGCATCGAGAGTTTTCTCGGCCAGGTCGATCGCGGCGGGGCCGCCGGTGAGGATCTCGAAGAAGCCGAGACGAGCGAACACGGGGTCGCCGGCAATGAACTGCAGTAGCGTGGCGATGCTGTCGTGGGCGGCCTGGGGCCAGGTGGGGGCTGCTTGGAATGCCTGGGTGGCGGGGGCAAGGGCGCGTTTGGTTGCCTCGCGGAAGGCGGTTAGGAATGCGTCTTGCTTGTCTGTGAAGTTCTCGTAGAACGCTTCGTTTGAAATTCCGGCCGCGGCGGAGATAGCGGGGATGCTGAGCGCTGGGTAGCCTCCTTCGCTTGAGATGCTGACGACGGCGTGCAGGATGCGCTCGCGGTGGGTGTGGGTGGTGCGGGCTTGGATGGGGTCGAGCGGGGGGATAACGCTTTCCTTCAGGGCTTGGTGTAGGTGAGGTGCGCCCTCGGAGAGTGTGATGGGCGGGCGCAGTGGAGGGTTTACGTCGGGTGTGTGGTAGGCGATGGCCCAGGCGAGGAGGTCCTCGATGACGTCGTTGAGCTTCTCTGGTTCGCCTCTGAGTAGTCGGCGGTAGGCGACCCGGCGGATGCCTGAGACGATCGCACGGATCGTGGTGTCGGTGACCAATGCCGGCTCGGGGGCGTCTTGGAAGCTTTGGCGGAACATCAGCTCGAAGACGCCGATCATGCGGTCGCGGTGCTCGAGCACTCGGTGCCCGGCGCCGAGGGCGTCGACGAGTACGAGGTGCGAGGCGTCTCGCTCGATGACGACGATCTCTGCGAAGTATCGGAAGCCTGCCTGTAGGCGCTCATGCCAGCCGCTCGGCTCGCGGTAGGCGCGCGAGATGCGTTCGGTGGCCATCGTCGCGATCATGTCGTAGGTGGCGAGGAAGCATTGCTCCTTGCCAGCGAAGTGCCTGTAGAAGGTGGTGCGCGAGACGCCCGCGAGCGAGACGATCTGCTTGATCGTCGTGTCTGCGTACCCGCTCTGAGCGACGGCTGCGACCATCGCGCCCTGCAGTCTTGCGCGCTGATTCAACGCGCGTCGGTCGGGCGACATCACCTGACGCCCCGGGGGGAGCACGCGGTAGAGAGCCTTGCCGCTGGGGGCCGGTACGCGCCTTGACATGCCGCGACGATACCTGCTGGATCGCTAGGGGCAGAGCGGGCTGGAGGGGTAATTGAACCCCCATTTCGGTACGCCATATTACGATGAGAGCTCGACCAAAATGGTACGAACCTTGACGGTCTCGACATGGCCTAACGGTACCCCACTTGACGGCGCTCCACGATTGTGCTTATACTCCCGAGCGTTGGATCTAGGGAACGCGCTGGTGACAATCTGTCAGTCGTTGGTCGCAGCGTTCGAGGAGAAGCGAGGAGAAGGTGCAGATCGGGATATGAGGGATCAGACCAACACGATGGCCGCAGTCGCCGCTGACGGCGCGCGGCATTCACTCACCGCGCGAGTCGCACGCGAGTCCGCGTCCCGAGGAGCCTGTCCGAGCCCCACCACCCCCTCTCCGGTGGCGCTCGAAGAGGCCCCAAAGGTAGTTCCCTCTACCTTCACCCCTTCACGGGAGCCGTGGCACGACCCCGCTGCGACTTCTGTGAGGGGGCGCAAACAAGTGCCGGCCAGCACCTCGGTGAAACTGTCTCAAGCTAGTCATACCCTCCCAACCCAAGCGCAGCGTAGGGTCGGGGGAGGGAAGGCGGGAAAAATAGCCACAACGCCAGGCGATGTGGCGCGAGCGCGAGTGAGCGTTCGGTCTGCTGTCGTGAATCGCGCGCAGCGTCGGTTTGCGTCTGGGCATCAAAGAGCGCGCGTGGGAGCGCCCGTGCTGGCTTCACTAATCCTATTCATTGCCCTCACCCCCTTCGCCCTTCTTACTTTCTCCTCCACAGCCCTCGCAGCCGAATGCCCCAACGAACACGTACGCGAGGAATCCAAGATCAACCCATCGACCAACGAGCCCTACTCTACGCAGCTTCCCGACTGCAGGGCATACGAGCTGGTGTCTCCACCTGATACGGGGGGCTTCCCGGTCACCGCCGCAAGCCAATCCGGAGGTCGCCGCTCTGGCGTCACCGGCGGCACGGAGCTGTACCAGGTGATGCCGGGCGGAACGGTCTTCTTTGTGTCGCAGGCTGCGCCACCGGAAACCGGAGCCGTGCCGAACGGGCGTGCCGTAAACGTTTTTACCAGCACGCGTAGTCCACGTGATTGGGTCACGACCGACCTCACCCCGTTCAGCACGCCTAACTCGAGTCAGCTAGTCGCCGGGGCCGCCAACGGCACTGCCGCCCTGATTCTCAGCGAAGCGAGCCTTGTGCCCGACGATCAAGATAACCCAGAGAACGAACCCGAAAACGTCAACGCGCAAGACCTGTACGTCGTCCACGAGTCCGGGCAGGCCCCTGAACTCGTCAGTAAGGGTCCGCTGCCTCGGACGCCAACGACCCTTCAGAGGGTCATCAGTAATTTCATATCAAATCCTGAACTCTCATCCGTTGCCTTCATCTCTCAAACACCGCTCGAAGCTCGTGCGGCCGAAAACCTAAGCAATTGCTACACGTGGACCGATGTCGGATCGTACGAGGCGGGCCTCATCGGCTCGGATGAACACGGCGACTCCGAGTGCACGCTCCACGCAATGACACCAGAAGGTCGCCCTGTGTATGTAGACGAAAGTGGAGATCGTCAGAATGGCGCGCTACTGGTCGGCGGCGCCGGCATGATCCCGCCGGTCCAGATCTCCGGCACGACGCCATTCGCCGCGACGTACGATGGCATCTCTCCAGACGATCGCGTGGCCTATGTCACCACGCTGGACCAGCTACAAGAAGGCGCCGGGGTTACTGGGCCGACCAACGTATACGCCGTCGACGTGCCCAAGTTCCCGGCGCTAGAACTATCAGAGCCGCCCCAGCCCAGCGATGTCACCTGTATCTCCTGCGGGCACAGCGGGAGCGGCGCCACGTTCCTCGCACAAAGCGCAGATGGATCGCACATCTTCTTCTCGAGCAGCGAAGGCTTGTGGAGCTGGGACGCGCAAACAGGAGAAGCCAACGAACTGAGTAACGCCACCAATGTGTCCGAGGCCATTCCCTCAGAAAACGGTGAGTATCTCATCGGCCTGACTTCGCAGCTCGCCGGAAATCCGCACGGGACTGCCGATGTCTACGAGTTCACGGCCAGCCAGCCGCCTGAGCTCGTCACATCCGGTGAATCCGCAGATACTTACTCGACCGCGGAAACCAGCACAGAGGGCTATCCGTCGATCGGAGGTGTTTCAAATGATGGTCGTCGCGTCGCATATGATCGAGAGCCGGCCAGCGATGAAGGCCCCGACGTGATCGACGAGTGGGTGGCGGGCCAGACCACGCAGCTTTCGCCGGCTGGATCCACCGAACCCTACAGACTCATGGGCACCGCGGGAGGCGAACTGCAGGACATCTTCTTCACGGCCAATGAAGCTCTCGTGCCCCAAGATCTCAACGCTGGAACTACAGATATTTACGATGCACGCCTCGATGGGGGTTTTCCTGTGCCCGAAGCAGCCACGAGCGACAGTCAGACGCCAAACCCGATCGCTCCGTCGCTGGCTGCGTATGGCTCGAACCTAACCCCAGCCGGCACCACACTAGCGCCGCTGCCGACTAACACCTCCCATCCGAGCGAACCTGTGACGAAAGCTCGGAAGCTCTCTATGGCCCTCGAGCAATGCAAGAAGAAATCAAAGCGGAAGCGTGCTAACTGCGAAGCGAAAGCCCGGAAGAGCTACGGCCGCAAAACCAAGGCGGAGAAAAACTCGACGAAAACAAACAGCGGCAAGGGGGACAAGTGACCATGAGGTCCGAGTATTCCCTCACAACTCGGTCGTCTTCGAATTTTGTCTCGCTTGTGTTGCCACTGGCCGCGCTGGCTCTGCTTGTCTTCTTGGCCCCAGCGGCGCGTGCAGCGGTCACGATCGAATCGTTCAGTGCTGGAGCGGCAGGTACTATCGCGGGTGGGCACACCGATGTGAACACCTCCTTCCAGCTCAGGACGCTCGATGGCAGCAAAGGGGCGCTGCCCACGGGAGGTGAACCGCAAGACATCATCGTCACCACGCCTCCTGGGCTAGTTGGAGATCTCAGAAACATTCCAGAGTGCCCACGATCTCTGTTCAGCCAGGATGGGATGATCCGGGAAGCAGTCGGCGGATGCCCAGCCGACACGCAGGTCGGCGAAGCTGCCCTCGACATCAATAGCGGGCCCTACACGGGCCTCGTGACGTGGGGTGTATATAACATTCAGCCCTCCGCGAACGAACCCGCACTGCTCGGCATCCAGGGGATGGTCGCCGGCGTGGTGACCGAAGTGGTCCCCATCTTTGTCTCGGCTTTGGCGCAGAATGACTATGCGCTGACGGCGACCGTCGAAACGGTGCCACGTATCCCGTTCAACGTGTCCACGCTCGGAGCCTCGGTCACCCTTTGGGGAGTGCCCGCGTCGCATTACCGACGCGACGGCGACTCTGGTGGCTCACCCGGCGAACGAGCCGGTGGCAACCGCGAATATGGCACCATCGCCGCCGCGCCAGCATCGCAATGGAAGCCGTTCATGGAGAACCCGACCGCGTGCGCGACAACACCCGTCACCGAGCTGTCAATCAACACCTACGAAGAACCGACCAGCTTCTCGAGTGCGACAGCAACGAGCCCCAATCCGACCGACTGCGCCACCGTCCCGTTTGCTCCATCGATCAAGGCTGAGCCGGACACCGATGAAGCGGGCGCTCCGGCCGGCCTTGACTTCGAACTGGCCGTTCCGCAGAGCAACAGGCCCGACGGACGCGGTAGCGCCGAGCTCGAAAAGGCCTTGGTCACCCTGCCCGAAGGCATGACAATTTCTCCTTCAGCCGCGTCAAAGCTTCTCGAAGCCTGTACCAACGAACAGTTCGCTGCCGGCTCCAACGTGCCCGCGGAATGTCCTGCCGCGTCGGTGATCGGCGAAGACGAAGTCGAATCTCCCCTCGTGCTCTCCGGACCCCTGAAGGGCAAGGTCTATCTCGGCCAGCCGCTCGGCACCGATCCGACGTCAGGCCAGATGTTCAGGATCTTCCAAGAGCTTCAGGGCTTCGGGTTGGACATCAAGCTTCAGGGCTCGGTAGTGGCGAACCCGGAAACAGGACAACTCACAGCAACTTTCTCGAATCTCCCCGAGTTGCCCTTTCAAAGCTTCAGGATGCGTCTCGACGGTGGTCCCAACGCGGTCTTGGTCAATCCGCAGACATGTGGAGCGAACACCACGACCGCGAAGCTCTACCCGTACAGCGGCAACCCACCGGCGACTCCCAGCTCGACGTTCACAACGAGCGATGGTGGAAACGCCTGTCCGGCTTCGCTGCCCTTCTCTGTGCAGTCAGCGATCTCGAGTGCGAGCCCGCAGGCAGGTGCTCTTTCTCGGTTGAGCGTGACGTTCAACCGCGCCGATGAGACCCAGCCGTTGGAGAGAATCGATGCGACGCTGCCCGCGGGTCTGCTCGGCTATGTGTCCAAGGTTGCCCTTTGCGAACCGAGTCAGGCGCTTGTCGGCAGCTGCGGAGCCGAAAGCCGCATTGGCACCGTCACGACGACTGCGGGAGCGGGGAGCGACCCGCTGACCGTCGGCGGCTCCGTCTATCTGGCGCATGGCAGCAACGGCTACCCATTCATGCTCTCGGTCGTCGTCCCGGCCATCGCCGGCCCGTACGACCTGGGCAACGTGGTTGTCCCGGTGTGGCTACAAGTCAACAGCAACGGTAGCTTGACGGCGGTCTCGGGGTCGCTCCCGTCGATTCTCGATGGAATACCGCTCGACATCCGATCGATCACGATGAGCATCGACCGGCCGGGCTTTACCGTCAACCCAACCAACTGCGGCCCGCTGTCGTTGAGCGGCACCGCAACATCGCTGTCTGGCGCCACGGCAGCGCTCTCGGCACCATTCGCCGTGTCAGGCTGCGCCAGCCTTCCCTTCAAGCCCTCCTTTACGGCAGCTACACGAGGCTCGACCTCAAAACAAGATGGCGCATCGCTAACCGTTCGTGTCACTCAGAGCCCGAGCGAAGCGGATATCCACTCGGTCCATGTAGAACTGCCAAAGTCACTTCCGTCGAGGCTTTCCACGCTGAACAAGGCGTGTACGGAACAGCAGTTCGCGGCGAACCCTGCGGGCTGTCCTAGAGGATCAATCGTGGGAACGGCCGTGGCACATACGCCGCTGCTCTCGGTGCCAGTCAGCGGCCCGGCAATCCTCGTCTCCCACGCGGGAGCCGCGTTCCCGGAGCTCGACCTCATCCTCCAAGGCGACGGGATCACGATCGACCTGGTGGGGAACACGGACATCAAAAAGGGGATCACGAGCTCAACCTTTGCGACCGTGCCCGATGTGCCTATCTCTGGCTTCGAGCTCAGTCTCCCAGAGGGCCCCTACTCGATCGTCGCAGCGAACGGGAATCTCTGCAAACAGACGCTACTCATGCCCACCACGATCACGGGGCAAAACGGCGCGGTCAACACGCAGACCACCAAAATCGCGGTCACCGGCTGTCCCAAGCTGAAGCCGACAATTAAGCTTACGAAGGTGGAGGACAAGGGCAGCAGCCTCCGCGTCACGTTCAACACGACCTCCAAAGGCAGCGTCACCTTCACCGGCCCAGGCGTTGTGGGAAAGACGGTTAGGGACTTGGCCTCCGGCAGCCATCGCCTCACCGTTGCCCTGAAACATGGAGGTCCTGCGCCATTCGCCGGGGGCCGTGCTCTCGAGCTGCGAGCAAGCCTCGATACCGGCAAGCGCATCGTGGCCAAGACAACCAGCGTGAGCTCTAAGGAGGGCTAGACATGCGCGACCACCCACACATCACGGCCATTGCATCGCGCCACGCCCGCAGACTAACGCGCCTGCTGCTCACCCTAGCCTGCATCGCTGCCGTCGGGTTCGCCCTCGGCGCAGGAGCGACCCAGGCGATAGCCGCGGGTATCGCCGAAGTAAAACTCGAAGGCACGGGTACCGTCACCAGCAATCCTGCTGGAATCGACTGCACGGATACGAGTGGACCTACCACGGGGGAATGCAAAACGGAAGGCTTTCCATTCTCCTTCGGTGCTCCCAACATAGAATTGACGGCGACTCCTGGGCCAGGCTCCCGGTTTGAAGGCTGGCGAGGCAGTGAAAACGTCACGGCAGACTGCCAGTCGGGTAAGGTGAATCCGTGTATATATGACCAGGGCTTTTTGACGTATGAAATCACGGCGATCTTCGGTATAAAGCCCCCCCAAAAGGATCTGAAGGTGAAAGCGACTGGTGCTGGCTCAGGCCGGGTCACCAGCACCCCTGAAGGGATCGAATGCGGATCGCAATGTGAAGGGGAATTCGACGAAAACTCGACCGTGGTCCTGATAGCTGTTCCCACGGAACACTCAACTTTCGTAGAATGGGTCGGCTGCGATAGCATCACGGCCGAGGGTAGCTGCGAACTGACGATGAGCGAAACGAAGGCCGTGGAAGCGAAGTTTAACGCGATCCCTCAGGAGCACCTCGAAGTGCTCAAGACAGGGATGGGTACGGGAGAAGTAAGCAGCTCTCCAGCCGGTATCGATTGCGGCACGACGTGCGCTGCGCAATTCAACGAAGGCGCGACGGTCGTCCTTACGGCAACGCCCGCATCACCGGAACCCGGGGCGCGCTACACGTTCGGTGAATGGAAGGGATGTACGCATGTCACTGGTGAACGCGGGTGCGAAGTGACGATGAGCGAAGCTGAGACGGTGACCGCGGAATTCGTGAGAACCCCGCAACAGACGTTGCAGGTTCAGGACGCCGGCGCAGGGTACGGCGAAGTAACGAGCTCGCCGTCGGGGATTAGCTGCGGTGGGATCTGTGAAGCCCAATTTGCCGAAGCTTCGACTGTGACCCTCACGGCGACTGCGGCAGCTGGATCGAACTTTACTGGGTGGTCGGGTGGGGGCTGTTCTGGTACCGAGTCGTGCGAAGTGACCCTAGCGACGGCTACCGGGGTTATCGCCATCTTTGAACCAGTCCCGTCTCCCACAGCGGCGACTGGCGCGGCAAGCGACATCACGGCAACGGCCGCCATCCTCGCAGGAACGGTAAATGGGGAAGGGTATGACACCCACTACCTGTTCGACTATGGCGAAACCGGAAGCTACGGCAACGAAGCGCCCGCCAACGCTGGCGTTGGTGATGATGCAGGAATCACTTCGACAGGTACGCCGGTAACAGTCGAACTGAGCGGTCTGACTCCTAACACGACGTATCACTACCAGATCGTCGCCTACAATATTGCCTGCTCGAGCTTTTGCCCGCCATCAGGCTCCAACACGGCTCAAGGCGCCGATCAGACATTTTCGACGCTGCCGGCGGCCCCAGGAGTAGTGACGGACGTCCCCGTGGCTGTCGCAGTTGATAACGCTACCGTCGCGGGTGAAGTCATCGCCCACGGCGCCAGTACCTCATATCACGTGGATTATGGCAAAACGGAAGCGCTCGGGAGCAGCACCGCGGCTGGATACGCAGGAGCTGGTGAACCGGGACTTTACGTAACTGCGACGCTCGAAGGTCTATTGCCGAACACAACGTATTTTTATCGCTTTGCGGCGGCGAACAGCGGTGGCGAAGTGGATGGCAGTGTGGAGGCGTTTACGACGAACGCCGCAGGAGAACCCAGCACCGGCGCTCTGCCACCCGGTTTCTCCCTCATCGGGCCGCCTCTTACAAACTCGCCAGCAGTGATCTCCCTCAGCCTCACAGGTATCGTTCCGCTCCCCGTAACCCCGCTGCCGGCCAAACCGAAACCGATCAGTCGCAAACAGAAGTTGGAACGGGCTCTCAAGCTCTGTAGAAAGAAGACGAGCAAGCCAAAGCGACAAAGATGCAAGAATACGGCAAAAGCTCGTTACACGCCGAAGGCAAGTACCAAACCTATTAGCCATCGTGCAATGAACTAGCTCGCCGCGGCCTTGGACGCGACAGGGTGAAACAGCTGATGTTCGTTGAAGTTGTAAGACGGCTCAACCGGGCTCCCTCCCGGGTAGAAGCCGAGATCTAAAGCCGGCACCGAAGCGCATCTCTTTGCGAGGGATACGCGCTCGGGTGCCGGGTCCAACATCAAGAAGTATAGGAGGATCATGATGCGATACGCAATACGCAGGATAGTGCTGCCCGTGTTGGCGTCAGGGCTGACTGCTGCCGTACTGATGCTGCCGACGACTGCGTGGGGGCAAAGCTGGTCAATCCATGAAACGCCCAGTCCAAAGGCGGAACTATCGGCACATCTGTCTAGCGTGTCGTGTGTGCTGAGTGAAGCGTGTGCCAGCGTCGGTACTTATGTCAACGGCGCCGGCCATGAAGTGACCTCGGCCGCGACATGGAACGGGAAATCATGGACCGCCGACAGGCCGGCGAACCCACTAGGTACGAAATCAAGTCATCTGCTTGGCGTCAGCTGTGTTTTCGTAGACGGCTTTTGCCTTGCGGTGGGACGGTACCTTGGCAGCAGCGGTGGAGAAGCGCCGCTTGCAGAGACGTCGGTGGTATCCGAAGGCGTGTGGTCGCTTGATCAGCCGCTGATTCCGTCTGGCGCAAAAAACAGTGCCCTGCAAGGCGTTTCGTGCACGGCCAACGAAGCATGTACGGCGGTCGGGCTTTATGTAAACAGCGGCGGGACAGAAGTGTCGTTGGCCGAGAGGTTGAGCGGTAAAACATGGACGATCCAGGAAACGCCTAATCCGAAAGAAGCGAAAACGAGCGTTTTGGCGGGTGTTTCGTGTACTTCGAGTGAAGCGTGTGTTGCGGTTGGGCGTTACGTGAGTAGTGCTGGTGTGGAAAAGACGCTTGTGGAGGTGTTGAGCGGTAAAACCTGGACGGTTCAGGAATCTCCGAACCCCGCCGAAGCGAAATCGAGCAGTTTGACGGGTGTTTCGTGTACTTCGAGTGAAGCGTGTGTTGCGGTTGGGCGTTACGTGAGTAGTGCTGGTGTGGAAAAGACGCTTGTGGAGGTGTTGAGCGGTAAAACCTGGACGGTTCAGGAATCTCCTAACCCGGCGGGAGCGAAAGCCAGCAGTTTGGCGGGCGTTTCATGTACTTCCAGTGAAGCATGCACCGCCGTCGGGCGTTACACCAACAGCAGTGGGATCGAAACGGCGTTGGCCGAGCGGTGGAACGGCAAAACATGGACCATCCAGACGCTTCCGACTCCTGCAGGACCTCAGTTTAGCTCGTTGGCCAGCGTGTCTTGTACCACGAGTGAAGCGTGCCTGGGAGTTGGCCGATATTTCAACAACCAGATCAGAGAAGCAGGGTTGGGGGCAAGCTGGAACGGCAAAGAATGGATAAGTAGCGAAATCGCTAGCCCGGTCGGCGAAGTGTCTGTGCGCTTTGCGAGCGTGTCGTGCGTGCTGAGTGAATCATGTGCTGGTGTTGGCCACTACATCAATGGAGCGCGCGTCGAAGTGACGGCTGCGGGGGTCTGGAACGGAAAAACGTGGACGACCGTGACGCCGCCGAACCCGCTCGGAGCAAAAGCCAGTGAGTTGTCGAACGTTAGTTGCGTATTTACAGGGGGTTTTTGCCTCGCTGTGGGTTACTACAGCAACAGCAGCGGTGTGCAGGTGCCGCTAGGAGAGACGTCGGCTTTGCTTGAAGGTGTGTGGTCGGTTGATTTGCCGCTGGTGCCGTCTGGTGCGAAAAGCAGTGCTTTGCAAGGGGTTTCGTGTACGGCGAGCGAAGCATGTACAGCGGTGGGCTCTTATGTAAACAGCGGCGGGACGGAAGTCACGTTGGCGGAGAAGTTGAGCGGTAAAACATGGACGATTCAGGAACCGCCGAACCCGGCTGAAGCGAAAGCGAGCAGTTTGACGGGCGTTTCTTGTACATCGAGTGAAGCGTGTGTTGCGGTTGGGCACTATGTGAGTAGTGCTGGTGTGGAAAAGACGCTGGTGGAGGTGTTGAGCGGTAAAACGTGGACGGTTCAGGAATCCCCGAACCCCGCTGAAGCGAAAGCGAGCAGTTTGGCAGGCGTCTCATGTACTTCCAGTGAAGCATGCACGGCCGTCGGGCATTACACGAACAGCAGTGGGACGGAAACGGCCTTGGCCGAGCGCTTGACTGGCAAAGTATGGACTATCCAAGAAATCCCTAGCGCGACGAACAAGGGCCTGCTCAGCGTTTCATGCACGTCGAGCGAAGCGTGCACCGGAGTCGGCCATAGCAGCAGCGCAGGCGTGGAAGTTGCCCTGGCCGAGAGATGGAACGGCAAAACGTGGGCTAGCCAAAGCGTCCCGAGCACCGAAGGGTCGCAGTCCAGTGCTCTCACAGGCGTATCGTGCGCCGGCAGCGAAGCATGCACGAGCGTAGGTGACTACATTAACATTCGAGCCACAGAAGTAGCTCTGGGTGCGGTGTGGAGTGGAAAAGAATGGACGAGCAACATGCCTCCAAGTCCAGGCTTTGAACCCGCGCCGCGTCAGTCGCGCCTTGCGGCCGTATCGTGCTTGACGACTGGAGCATGCGCCGGGGTCGGCCGCAGCATCAATAGTCTGGGCGGAAACTCGAGCCTGGCAGAGCTCTGGGGTGGCGAAGCGTGGGCTATCAAGGAAGTCCCCACCTCGGTAGGCGTCGGATCAGCCAGTCTCACGGGTCTCACCTGTATTTTTGATCATGGACTGTGCGTGGCAGTGGGGAACTACCTGAATACGGCCGGTGTGGAAGTACCGCTTGCGGCTACGTCTGCCTTGCTTGAAGGCGTGTGGTCGCTTGATCTTCCGCTGGTGCCGTCTGGCGCGAAAAGCAGTGCTTTGCAAGGCGTGTCATGTACGACGAGCGAAGCATGCACAGCGGTGGGCTTGTATGTGAATAGCGGCGGGACAGAAGTGTCGTTGGCCGAGAAGTTGAGCGGTAAAACATGGACGATCCAGGAAACACCGAATCCGACAGAAGCGAAAGTCAGTAGTTTGGCGGGCGTTTCGTGTACTTCGAGTGAAGCGTGTGTCGCGGTTGGGCGTTACGTGAGCAGTGCTGGTGTGGAAAAGACG
>Ga0209624_10001779_pt1 | contig 16510 bp, 13 predicted proteins | sample JacPinW_OM2H0_O1_FD_188565 | JGI IMG/M metagenome (GOLD analysis project Ga0209624, IMG submission 188565) | Forest soil microbial communities from Algoma, Ontario, Canada - Jack Pine, Ontario site 1_JW_OM2H0_O1 (SPAdes) (version 2) | ecosystem: Environmental > Terrestrial > Soil > Boreal...
TAACTTTTCCTTCTTTTTTTGCCTGGTCGAATGCTTCCAGGACGCCGCCTTTGGCGTAGGCCAACTCGGGGTCGTTGTCGTAGACGATGCCGTGGATCTGCCAGAGGTCCAGATGATCGGTTTGATACCGCCGCAGCGAGTCTTCGAGCATCTGCATGGCTAGTTTTCCGCTTCGCCCATGGGTGCAAACCTTTGTCATCAGGAACACCTTGTCGCGGCGCCCGTCCCGGAGCGCCCTGCCCAGGATGGTCTCAGTCTTGCCGTTGTAATACTCCCAGGCGTTGTCGAAGAAAGTAACGCCGGCGTCGATCGCCTCGTGGATGAGTTGCACCGCCTCATCCAGGGTTGGCACATCGCCGAGATGATGACCACCCACGCCGATCGCGGAGATGTTCGCACCCGTGCTTCCAAATTTCCGATAAATCATGTCTGGCGTCTCCCCTCCGGACGCTGCTGTTTGTTCCCCGACACCCGAGACGCCGGATATCGCAGCTACAGCCCCCGCACCGACTTTGAGAAAGTCCCTTCGACTTGTATACATCTCTGCGCCTCTAATTGCGCTTATCCGACCGGAAACGCCACCAGGCGGTCTGCTCCTTTCTAGTAGACGCATTCTAGCCCTGCGATGATGCGCTTTCGAGCATACTTTCCATGAGCACGTGATTGTCGCGGTAGTCGGAGGAGCCGCTGGTAAAGTGGATGGATATGTTTGTGCCTGGGCATTTTTTGTTTGCGCCGTCGCAGCGGATTCACTTCATTGGGATCGGCGGGATTGGGATGAGCGGGATCGCGGAGATCCTGTTGACGATGGGATATACGGTGTCGGGTTCGGACCTGAAGCGGTCGGCCGTGACGGACCGGTTGGTGGGGCTGGGTGCGCGGATCTTTGAGGGGCATGCTGCCTCGAACGCGGCGGCTAGCGATGTTGTCGTGACGAGTTCGGCGGTGGCGCAGAATAATCCTGAGGTGGTGGAGGCTCGGGAACGGAAGATTCCGGTGATTCAGCGGGCGGAGATGCTGGCGGAGCTGATGCGGCTGAAGTATGGGATCGCTGTGGCGGGGATGCATGGGAAGACGACGACCACGTCGATGGTGGCAGCGGTGCTGGCGGGGGGGGGGCTTGATCCCACGGTTGTGGTGGGCGGGCGGGGGAATGCTCTGGGGTCGAATGCGCGGCTGGGGAATTCGCAGTACCTAGTGGCGGAGGCTGATGAGAGTGACCGATCGTTTCTGAAACTGTCGCCGGTGCTTGCGGTGGTGACGAATCTGGATCGCGAGCATATGGATTGCTATCGCGATATGGCGGATGTGGAGGGGGCGTTCGTCGAGTTTATGGACCGGGTGCCTTTTTATGGCGCGACCACGGCTTGTATTGATAATGATTTGCTGCGTCGAGTGCTTTCGCGGGTTAGGCGCAAGGTTTACACGTATGGCGAGAGCGCGGATGCGGATTTTCAGGTCGAGATGCTGGCGAAGGAGGGGGATTGCCACTCGTGCTTTGCGGTGAACTACAAGGGGCTGGTGCTCGGCAAGTTTCGGCTGCATGTGCCGGGGCGTCACAATGTGCTGAATGCATCGGCTGCGGTGGCAGTGGGAGTGCAGCTGGGAGTTGCGCCGGATCAGATTGCCGCGGGGCTGGAGAGTTTTCGCGGGGTTGACCGGCGGTTTCAGATTAAAGGCGTGGTGCGTGGCGTGACGGTCGTGGATGATTATGGGCACCATCCTACAGAGATTCTGGCTACGCTGAAGGCTGCGCGTGAGTGTGGGTATAAGCGAGTGCATGTGCTGTTTCAGCCGCACCGGTTTACGCGAACGCGCGACCTGATGACGGAGTTTTCGCGGGCGTTTAAGGATGCTGATACGGTGCAGGTGCTCGATATTTATGCGGCGAGTGAAGAGCCTATTGCGGGAGTGACGGGCGAGGCTCTTGCAGATGCCATCGATGCGACTGGGCCTCAAAAGGTGGACTATGCCAGATCGGTTCCGGAAGCTGTGGGAGCACTTGCGCGTGAAGCGAAGGCGGGCGATGTAGTTCTTACGCTGGGGGCGGGGAGTGTCTCGCAGGCCGGCGCGGTGTTGCTGGAGACTCTCGGGGCAAATGGGTGAGTTCCTGAAAGGGTACATCCGGAAGAAGATGGGCCTGGATGGTGGGTGGGCGGGTTATTCTCAGGATGGCGATTCTCGCGGCCTTGCTCAGGCTTGCGACAAAGCGATGTGTTTTCGAAGCGCGGGACAGCGGTGCTAGAGGCGCCTGAGCGGGAGTACGCCTCGGAGTCTGCGGGGCCGCGTCGGGTTTCTACCTCGCAGAACAGGAAGTTGCGACGCGATTTGAGTGAAGATTTTGCAGATGATCCGTACGAGGATGAGGTTGCGTTTTCGGACCGGCGACGAGCAGGGGTTCGGATTCGATTTCGCGGATTGCCTGCTACGAAGTGGGGACGTATCTTTGCCGGTTGTTTGTTGCTGCTGTGTGCGGGAATGGGATTTGCGACGTATCTGATGGCGAAGCGATTTTTGCTGCACGATGATCGGTTTGTTATCCAGTCGTCTTCGGCGATTGGGTTTGAGGGCAATACGCATGTGACGCGGGCGCAGTTGCTGGGCATCTTTGGTCAGGACGTGGAGCGGAATATTTTTACGGTATCGCTGGAGGAACGCAGGTTTGAGTTGGAGCGGTTACCGTGGGTTGAGCATGCGACGGTGATGCGGCTTTTGCCGAATAGGATGCGCGTGTCGATTGTCGAGAGGACTCCGGTGGCGTTTGTGAGGCAGGGCAGCCGGATTGGGCTGGTGGACGCGCAGGGCGTGCTGCTCGATATGCCGATCGATGCGAAGACGAGCGAGCACTACTCGTTTCCCGTGGTGACTGGAATCTCGGCGGCAGATGCGCTGTCGACTCGGGCTGCGCGGATGAAGATATTCGAGCGGTTTACTTCGGAGCTCGATGGGTCGGGCGACCATATCTCGCAGGAACTGAGCGAGGTTGATCTTTCGAATCCTGAAGATGTGAAGGCGCTAATCCCAGATCACTCGGCGGAGATTCTGGTGCATTTTGGCGAGGACGATTTTCTGGACCGCTACCGGAGATTCAAGGAGCATCTGTCGGAGTGGAGGGCGACCTATCCGAAGCTGTCCTCGGTGGATATGCGATATGAGCGGCAGGTGGTTCTGGAGATGCCGCCGGGGGCGAATGTTCCGGCGGGGCCATCTGCAAATTCGGCTGTCGGGGATTCAAGTGCGGTTGATGCGGCACCCCCCGCGAAACCCGGCGCTTCAGCAAAACCTTCTGCGCACACAGTCGCTCAAAATGCTGTCCCAACGAAGAAGCAGATTGTTCCCAAGGCGAAGCCGCATAGTGCAGCTGCGAAGAATCACCCGGTCGGGGTGAAGGCCCCGGACACGACGCAATATCATCCTCCACAGGTGGTTCATCCATGAATCAGAAGCAGGACAATCTGATTACCGTGCTCGACGCGGGTAGCACTAAGAGCTGCGTGCTGGTCGCCGAGCTGCTGGACGGCGTGCTGCGTTATCGCGGGCATGGGGTCGAACCGTCGCGGGGGATGCGTAAGGGATTGATAGCGGAGCTCGGGCCGGCTGCGGAGGCGATTAACCGTGCGGCGTTGACGGCAGAGCGCGTGGCGAAGGCCGCGATTGAGACGGCTGTGGTGGGGATTGGCGGGACGCATGTTCGTGGAGTGAACTCGCGCGGTGGCATCAGCATGGGAAGCCGGATGCGCGAGATTACGCGCGAAGAAGTGAGGGCTGCGGTGGACCGGGCGCGCAGCGTGGCGCTTCCTCCGGATCGCGAGGTGCTTCATCTGTTGCCGCAGGAGTTCATTCTGGATGATCAGGGAGGGATTCACGACCCCGTAGGAATGGTGGGGAACAAGCTGGAGGTCAATCTACACCTGTCGACGTGTTCGGGAGGGGTGGCGCAGAGCGTGATTACCTGTGCGAATCGTGCGGGACTTGAGGTGCAGGACACGGTGTATGAGGGGATTGCTGCCGCCGAAGCGGTGTTGAGTGCGGATGAGCGTGAACTCGGGGTTTGCATGGCCGATATCGGCTCCAGCACAACCGAGCTGGCGGTGTTTTTTGAGGGGTCGATTGCTCATACTGCCGTTCTGCCGATTGGCGGGGATCACTTTACTAACGATCTTGCGGTTGGGTTGCACGTGACGGTCGAGGAGGCTGAATACCTGAAGAAGATTTATGGGCATTGCGTGGTGACTGCGGTGCCGCAGCTGAATGAGATCGAGGTGGGCGGAAATCTGGCTATTTCGGGTGGCCAACCTGCGCGGAGTGTGCGGCAACGTTTTCTTGCAGAGATTCTCGAGCCGCGAGCTCGCGAGATGTTTACGATGCTGCGCGACAATCTTCGGAATGGCGGAGTGCTTGAGGCGTTGGGTGCTGGTTGCGTGCTCACCGGAGGCGGCGCGACCATGGCGGGACTGCTGGATAACGCGGAGAGTTTGCTGCGGGTTCCGGCGCGGATTGGGTATCCAGTGCCTTTGTCGAGGATGCCTGCGGAACTGGCTTCGCCAGAGTTCTCCGCGGCGATCGGGATGCTGCTTTATACGCACCGTACGCAGGTGCGACGGGCCAGCGAAGAGCAGGGCCTGCGGGCGAAGCTGAAGGCCATTTTTGCGGGAAGCTTCTAGGGTTCACCCGCAGAACTAGCCGGCCAGAGCAGCGTCGAGGGTGGGGTCGATGCGCAGGATCGAGTCGGTATGGGTCATTTTGAGGATGTCCATTACCTTGCTGCCTGGTGCGACGATGCGGAGCTGGCCGCCGTCGACTTTCATCCTGCCGTAGAGAATCATGAGTGCGCCGAGGCCGGCGCTGTCGATGTAGTCAACGCCCGAGAGATCAAGGATCAGCTTCTGAACTCCCTGACCGGTGACGTCGCCGATCTTTGATTCGATCTCGCGGAGCCGCATGCCGAGGGTCATGCGACCGGTCAGACGAAAGACTGCAGTGGATGAATCGACGCGCTCCAATTCCGCTTCGAGGATCATGTGATGTGGATTCTCCTGTACGCCTGAAAGCATATCAGCAGGATGGGTGGCAATTGCTGTTCAGGTTGGATTTCGCGCTCAGGGGACGGAGCAAGACAATCGGCAAGCAGGGAACCATTGATGGTACGGGGAGTGGAAAAGAGGGGTCGTAGGCGGGGCGGAGAGATGTGAGAATTAAAACCTCAAGGAGTAACTGCTGCCATGCCGAATCTGCCTAACGACGACCTTCGCATTCACTATCACGATGAGATACCACACGGAGCGCGGATTAAAGTAATCGGCGTGGGGGGCGGCGGCAACAATGCGGTCAATCGCATGATCGCTGCGAATGTGGTTGGTGTTGAATTCATCGCGGCGAATACGGATGTTCAGGCACTGCAGGTGTCGAATGCTCCGGTGAAGCTGCAACTCGGAGTGAAGCTGACGAGCGGGCTGGGTGCGGGAGCGAATCCGGATGTGGGGCGGAGGGCTGCGCTGGAGGATTCGGACAAGATTATCGAGGCGCTTGAGGGCGCGGACATGGTCTTTGTGACTGCAGGGCTCGGCGGGGGCACGGGAACGGGTGCTGCTCCAGTAATCGCAAGCCTGGCGAGCGAGATGGGCGCGCTGACCGTGGCGGTGGTAACGCGGCCGTTTGCGTTTGAAGGCAAGCGGCGGATGATGCAGGCCGAGCGCGGGATGCAGGAGTTGCTCGAGTCGGTCGATACCGTCATTGTGATTCCGAATGAGAAGCTGTTGGCGGTGGCGAAGGATGCTGGTTTTTTTGAGAGCTTCCGAATCGCCGATGATGTCCTGCGGCAGGGAGTGCAGGGAATTTCGGACATTATTACGATTCCCGGCGTGATCAATCGCGACTTCGCCGATGTGAAGACGACCATGGCGGGGATGGGTTACGCGGTGATGGGAACGGGAGTGCGGACGGGCGCTAACCGCGCAGTGGAAGCCGCGATAGCTGCTATGGCGTCCCCGTTGCTTGAGGCGGGGGCGATCGATGGGGCTCGCGGAATTCTGATCAATATCACCGGATCGAGCAGTCTGAAGCTGAGTGAGGTCAATGAGGCGTCGACCCTCATTCAGAACGCAGCGCATGAGGATGCCAACATTATCTTTGGGGCTGTGCAGGATGAAACGATGGGCGACGAGGTGAAGATTACCGTGATTGCGACGGGCTTCAAGCAGCATGAGATGCCGCAGCGCCGTGAACGCATGCTGGGTGAGGCGACACTGCCAACGGTACGGTATGATGTGCCGATTCAGCCTCGTGTCGTGACGCCGCCGCCGATTCCTCGATTTGCGAGTGAGATGGAACCGAAACAATTAAATGCCACGATGGGCGAGATGAAGGCCGCAGGTGTCCGAGTTGATTCTCAGACGGAGTTGATTCCTGTGCCTGCGTCGGTGTTTGACGATGATTTCTTCCAGGGAAAGTCGTCCCGCGAGGATTTGGCCCTTGGAGCGGATGAAATGGCCCGCGAAATGCCTGTAAGATACAGCGATGCGGCTCACTTGTCCGCGTCAGAACTAGTCCAACGGGAAGATACTCGAAGCGTGGTCGAGGAGTCGGCGGTAGTGGAAAGCTCTGTCCGGGCTTCCTCTTTCGGAGGAGCTATGTCGGCAACGGCAGACCTTGGTGAGCCGGACGAATTGGATATTCCGGCGTTTCTGAGGCGCGGAAAGTGATGAATCTATTGCGACTTCAGGGACTTGCCCGAAAGTGGGACGGCGAGCGTATTGTTTTTGAGGTTAAATGAGGCAGTTATAATCGGATCGTGGGTACATGGCATTTGAATTGCAGCAAATAAACGAGAGGGATCGCCTATGTTTCGATCGATAAAAATCTGTGGCGTAGTCCTCTTCGGCCTTGTACTGGGTGCTGGAGTGGATGGGAGAGCTGCAACCACGACTACCGGTAAGACGAAACATCATTCCGCTGGAACAGCGCAGGTTGCGACGAAGGTGAAGGCGCATAGCAGCACGTCTACTGGTTCGAAGCGGACCGTGGTGAGGAAGACAGGTGCAACGGCTCATACGACAGCTTCGGCACACGCGTCGGTCAGCCGACATGGCGCCCACCCGACATTGGCGGTTCGACGGACACGGTATCACGAGCATTTCTCCGCGAGTTCATTTGCCGACAATCTGACGCTTGGCGATGTGGTGGAGGGCGAAGACCCGGTGGTTCGCGCTGCGGCGATCGAGGCCCTGGGTAATATGAACGGCACGGCGATCGCGATCGACCCGTCGACGGGGCGGATTCTGGCGATGGTGAATCAGAAGCTCGCGTTGTCGCGTGGTGCCGAGCCCTGCTCGACGATTAAGCTGACGGTGGCGCTGGCTGCTCTGGAAGAGGGAATCGTCCGGCGGGATACTCCGGTGAACCTGGGTGGGCACTTCCACATGACGATGACGGACGCGCTGGCGCACTCGAACAATCTGTATTTTGAGACTCTTGGCCGGCAGCTGGGATTTGAGCGCGTGAAGCATTACGCGAATGAGTTTGGGCTTGGGGAACTTGCCGGCTATCAAATTCAAGGAGAGCAGCTGGGCACGTATCCGGATGAGGAGTTGCCTGCGGCGCTGGGTGGCGTAGGACGGATGTGCTCTTTTGGAGAGAGCGTTTCGATGACTCCGCTGCAGCTTGGGGCTCTGGTCTCGGCGATTGCGAATGGCGGCACTCTTTATTATCTGCAGCATCCTGAGAACGCAATCGATCTGGCGACGTTTGAGCCGAAGGTGAAGCGAACGCTGGATATTGCGCCTCTGATTCCGGAGATATCTGTGGGGATGGAGGGCGCGGTAGAGTATGGAACGGCACGTTCTCTGCGGGCGAACTTCAGCCAGTTTCCGGTGATGGGGAAGACCGGGACCTGCTCGAACAACGGAACGCGATTTGGTTGGTTTGGATCGTATGCCGATACGCCGAACGGGCGGATTGTTACGGTGTTTTTCCTTGAAGGCGGGCGGCCAACCTTTGGACCGAAGGCAGCCGAGCTGACAGGGGAGTTTTACCGGGCGCTTTGGGATAAGAGCTACTTCATCCAAAAGACGGCTGCTACTGACACCGGCGCTGTGGGTGTGATCGAGTAGGTTAGCCAGAGCAACTAGCTCCTGCGAGTGAATCAGGCCAGATTCGTCCGGGATTAGTGCGCTTCGAATCGATATTTCAGGCCTGCAAGTCAAAATCTAGTGGATTTGTCGATCTCTCTGGCACCGCGGAGCGCCTTAGTGTGGGACCGCAGAATGCATAATTAGGAAGATGAAGATTCTCACAGCAGAAGAGATGGGAGCGGCCGACCGGCTGACTTCGGAGGAGTTTGGCGTGTCGATCCAGACTCTGATGGAAGCGGCTGGCCAAACGGTGGCAACGTTCTGCCAACGGCAGTATGCTGACGTGTTGCGAGTCGTCGTGGTCTGTGGGAAGGGAAATAACGGAGGGGACGGCCTGGTTGCGGCGAGAGCGTTGGCGCTAGCTGGCAAGAGTGTGCAGGTTATGCTGCTGGGCCGGAGAGATGAGGTCAAGGGCGACGCTGCGGTGGCGCTGGGGCGGCTCCGGGAAGTGTTGCCTGCCATGGTCCATGAGGTGGTGGATGAGCCGGGTTTGCGGGCTTGTTTGTCGATGATGGGTGAGGCGGATTTGCTGATTGATGCGGTGGTGGGGACGGGCTTTAAGCCTCCTTTGCGAGGTCTGGCGGCTTCTTTGCGAGAGATGCTTGAAGGGTTTGATACGCCCGTAGTGGCGGTCGATCTGCCTTCGGGGTGGGATGCGAATTCATTGGAGCAGACTGTGGTGGGGGCGTTTCGGGCCAATGCGGTCGTAACCTTTACTGCTCCCAAGATGGCGCACGTGTTTGGGCATCTGACGCCGAGCAGCGGTGTATTCGGGCCGGTGGTGGTGGGTCAGATTGGATCTCCTGCGGCTGCGGTGGCGTCGGCCAGCGGGCTGACCTGGGGTGGGTCTTCGAAGGTACTGGCTGAGAAGCCCCGCGATGTGAACTCGAATAAGGGGAAGTTTGGACACGTGCTGGTGATTGGGGGAAGCTACGGGAAGGCGGGAGCTCCGGCGATGGCGTCCCTGGCGTGTTTGCGGGCCGGTGCGGGCCTGGTGACGGCGGCAGTGCCGCAGAGCATCGTCGATACGGTAACGCTGATTACGCCGGAGTTGATGATAACGCCGCTGGCGGAGGGACCCAACGGAGCGGTGTCGTTCAAGAATCTGGATGCTGCGAAGCTGGACGCGCTGGTGAACAAGATTAGTGTGGTGGCTGTTGGACCAGGTCTGTCGACGGAGGGCGACGCCTCGGCGTTTGCGCGGCATGTGGTGGAGAAGACGACGGTGCCGGTGGTGATCGATGCTGATGCGTTGAATGCGTTCGGTGGGAAGACTCACCTGTTGGATGGCACGGGCAGGGTGATGGTGTTGACGCCGCACCCGGGGGAGATGGCTCGGCTGGCAGGATTGACGGTGAAGGAGGTTGAAGCGGACCGGATAGGCCTGGCGCGGCGATTTGCGACAGAGCATAAGCTCACGTTGGTGTTGAAGGGGTGGCGGACACTGGTGGCGCACCCGGATGGGTCTATCGCAGTGAATACGAGCGGGAATCCGGCGATGGCGAAAGGGGGGAGTGGAGATATTCTGACGGGGATTGTCGCGGCTATGTTGGCGCAGTATCCGAACGATGTTGCACGCGCGGTGGAGACCGCGGTTTATCTGCATGGCCTGGCGGCGGACTTTGCGGCACAGGCGATGGACGAACACACGGTACTTGCAACCGATACGGTTGCACATTTGTCGAATGCGTTTCGGTACCGGGTGACTGATGGGGATGGGATGACCTGGATCTGCGGGCTGCAAGGATGAAGGAGAAGCGATTCAAGACGCGGAGCGAGGCGGGCACGCTGGCGATGGGAGAGCGGGTTTCGGAGATGCTTTTGCCGGCACCCAAGCTGATTGTGCTGCGAGGGAATCTGGGGGCGGGGAAGACGACGCTGGTGAAGGGGATTGCTGCGGCTCTTGGGGCGGCAGAGACTTCTGAGGTGACCAGTCCGACCTTCACGCTGGTGCATGAATATGTCGGGCCGAAGGTGCGGTTGTATCATCTTGATCTTTACCGGCTGGAGACGGAGCGGGAACTGTTGACGCTTGGTCTGGACGAGATGGCGGAGAGTCCCGACGCGTTGTTGCTGGTGGAGTGGGGGGAGAAGTTTCCGAGCGTGGTGGCGCGGGCGGATGGGGAGATATACATCGAGCACGCCGGTGGGGATGAGCGGCTGTTTCTGGTGCGGGTGAAGACTTAGGAGCTATTTACTGCGGCCGGTGAAGCGGTAGATTGCGCACTCTTCGTCGCCGGTTGAGCCGTATTCCTTTTGCTGAGCGATGGCGGCGAGGTCGGCGGCGTGGTCTTCGGGGGACATTGCTACGGGGCCGAGAAAAAGGCGGGTGAAGGCGGGGTGGTTGTCGAGAACGTTGCGGCACTCGGAGTTGACGTAGAGGAGGTCGAATGCGGGTGAGGGTGCGCCGAGGCGTTTTGCGAAGCGGGCTTCGATGCGACGCAGGAGGAGTTTGAGGACCGGGGCTTCGAAGGGGTGGAAGAGGAATGCGAGAGTGGGGGTACGGGGTAGGTCGAAGGTGAGGGCGTCTTGCTGGTAGAGGTGTGTGGGCGCGAGTGGTGGAGAGGTTACGTCGGCAGCGTGGGAGGCTAGCCAGCGGTCGAGATTGCGCTGGGCGGTCTCGGCGAGTGAAGGATTGAGTTCGATGCCGATGACCTCGCGGAAGGGGAGTTCGCTGGCGACCAGCATGGCTCGGCCTTTGCCTGCGCCGATGTCGAGGAAGGTGTATTTTTCGATGGGGTGGAGTGGGGTGGTGGCTTGCCAGAGGTCGATGAGGGCGCGGAGGATGCTGGGGGCTACGCCGTAGTAGGCGGTGAGGTGGGCGTCGTTCTCGTGGCCGGTCTTGAGGTGCCGGGAGGAGATGAGGCCGCTGGTGTCTACGCCGTGGATCTGGTCGAAGGGGTGTTGTGGTTCGGGTGGGGCTTTGTGTCTGGGCATGGTTAGCGGATCTGGACCAGGTTGGGGTTGCCGTCGAGGCCGAGGAGTTTGCGGCCTTTGGGGGTGATGTTTTGTGGGGTCCAGGCTGGTTCTTCGAGGAGCGTTACAGTGGTTTGGCTTACGGTCTCGAGTCCGGCGATGCGGTTGACGATCTGGGCTTCGAGTTGGGCGGCGCGGGCGTCGTCGGATTGAGTTGGGGTCAGGGTGATCTGGATTTTGTGCTTCTGGGGGACGCCCGGGATGCCTGAGCCCGGGGCTTCGAGGTCACGAGTTACCTGGACTGAACTGATGAGGCCTAAGTCGACTATGTTGCAGGGGTAGACCGGGTCGTAGCAGTCGCGCAAGGCGGTCAGGATGTCGGCTTCGGTGAGCATCTGTTTTGATGATATCGGGTGAGTACCCCCTCCCCCCGTCAAAAGTGTGCAAAGTATTCGATTTAGATACTTTAGGTCTGGACCTTGGAGTTGCGTGCAAGTTTTTCGTGGGATATTTCCAAGGTGCGGCTTGTCAAGGCTGGATGCAGAGATGGATCACTTGCGGAAAACGCCAGGTGGAAGCTGCCAGTTGGCGGTGAGTTCCGAATGCAACAGAATGTTGAAGTCGTAGCTCTCGTTGCCGACCCTGCTGCCTAGCTCAAAGAGCGCAGACGACGTTGGGGCCAGCGGCGGCACGTAGGGCAGGCTGGGGATGGAGTAGTCGGGCTGGGCGAAATTGAGTGCCTCGGCGAGGTTCCCGACTTCGTTCGAGGCGTCCCGGTTGGCGAGTGGTGGCAGACTGTGGCGCCACTCGATGAACTTGAGCACGGAAGTGTGGTCGTAGAGCTGTGAGTTGATCCGGGGGATGGCTGGTTTGCCGCGTGTGAAGGGCGACACAACGATTACCGGTACTCGGAAACCCAGCAGCGCTCTGCCGTCCACGAGGTCAGTATCCACGTCGTTGGCCGCGATGACGCGCGGCGGCGGCACGGTATCGAAAAACCCGCCCGACTCATCGCGATTCACAATCAGCACGGTGTTCTTCCAGCCTGGGCCGCTGGTGATTGCCTGGTAGACCTGGTAGAGGAAGGCCTCGCCCGCCCGCACGTCTGCGTGGGGATGGTCGTCGTTGCCATCGCCATTGTCGAGGAGGGTGAATTTGGGATCGAGGAAGGAGACGGCAGGGAGATTGCCGGCGGCTGCATCGTTCAGGAAATCCGTGAAAAAGGCAGATATGCCGACGTATTTGTCTCCCCACATGGAGAGAACCGGTACGTTCGAGAAGTAGTACTTGTTGCTGACGCCCGCGGCTGCGAGGCTGTCCCAGATGGTCGGCAGAGTGGACATGTCGCTGGTGTTGGAGAGCCGGTCAGTCTGTGCGGCATGCTGGAAGATGCGATTCGGCGTGGTGGAACTGAGAATCGAGGCGAAATAGTTATCGAGGGTCGTGAAGTTGCGCGCCAGTGCGCCGAAGAAGGGCAGGTCCTCCTCGATGTAGTAGCCGGTCGAGAAGGTGTCGTTGGTGGTGGTGCGCAACCACCCGTCCATTTGGCCATTGCTGTACTCGCTTCGGCTACCAGCGTAGGTGTGATCCGGGTCGGGGTGGGCGGACCCGACGAAGGTGGTGAGCCGGGAGGTCGGATGAGCTTCGCCCTGGTTGTCGGGATAGGTCAATCCTGCCTGTTTGCCGTTGGCCCCGGGTAACCATCCCAGGAAATGGTCGAAACTACGGTTTTCCATCATCACGACGATGATGTAGTCGATGTGCGATGCCGATGGCGCGGGCAGTGGCAGTGCGACAGAAGCTGTGACTTCCGTGCAGCCACTGAGCGTGGCTGCGGATGCCGCTCCAGCGACATTCAGGAGGAAATCTCTGCGATTGATAGGGATGGTTTCGCCTCCTGTCCCTCCGGGGGGGTGCCAAGGACCATAGAGTTTAGACGCGCCTGAGTGGCTAATTCTTTCTTTGGACGAGGTAGTGGGCGAGGGATTTCAGGGAGTCGGCGGCTTCGCCGAAGGGGTCGAGTGCGGCGAAGGCGTCGGCTATGAGTTCTTCGGCATCTTTGAGGGAACGGTCTACGCCGAAGACTGCGGGCCAGGTGGCTTTGATGCTGGCGGTGTCTTTGCCGGCGGTTTTGCCGAGTTCGGCGGAGCTTTGGGTCATGTCGAGGACGTCGTCGACGATCTGAAAAGCGAGGCCGGCTTTTTCGCCAAAGGTTCGGAGGCGGGCGATGGTGTCGGCATAGTGGTCGAAGGCGGTGCGGGCGGCTTCGTGGCGGGCGCGGGCTTCGGCACTGTGTTCTCCGCTTCCGGAGCCGAAGTTGGAGGGCGCGAGGCTGGGACTGAGTCCGAGGAGTCCGCCGGAGACGATGCTGGTGGTGATGAGTGCTCCGGTTTTGGCGCGGTGGATGGCTTCGACGAGGTCGGCGGTGGGGGCGACGCCTTCGGATTCGATGTCCATGACCTGGCCGCCGATCATGCCGGGAGGAAGCTGGGTGTTGAGGTCGCCGACGCGGCCGACGCCTGTGCCGATGGCGAGGGAGACTTCGCGGAGGATGGCGACGACGGTGACAGGTGCTGTGGGGAGAGCAGCGATGGTTTGGAAGGCGAGGGTCTGGAGGGCGTCGCCGGCGAGGATGGCGGTGGCTTCTCCATAGACGACGTGGGCGGTGGGTTTGCCGCGACGGAGGTCGTCGTTGTCGAGGGCGGGTAGGTCGTCGTGGATGAGGGAGTAGGTGTGGATCATTTCAAGGGCGGCACCGAGGTCGCTGGCGCCTTCGGGGAGATCGCCTGGGGCGTAGACGTGGGGGAGGGTGCCGGCGACCATGCGTGCGGATTCCATGCATAGGATGGGACGGAGACGTTTGCCGCCGGCGAAGACGCTGTGGCGCATGGCTCGGTGGATGGAGTGAGGGAGGGTGTCGGGTGAGGGCAGGAGGCGTTCGAGTGCGGCATCGGTGAGCTGTGCGCCGGAGTGCAGCAGGGTTTTTACCTGGGAGTCCATTTGAAGTTGATGATAAATGCAGGGGCTAGGGAGTAGGGACTAGGGCCTAGGGACTAGCAAGAGCGGTCTGTGGCGTTAGGCGAGAGTTTTTCTGCGGCGGGTGAGGATGATGGCGAGGAAGATCAGGGCGATCGCGAAGATGACGTCGCCGACGGTTTGGTCAGGGGCTTGGTTGTAGGTAATGTCGATGATGGATGGGCCAGCGGGTATTGGGACGGTGATGAGGCCGTCGTTTCTTTGTGTGGGTGAGGTGATAGAGGTTCCGTTGAGTGTGAGGTGCCAGTTGGGGTAGGCGCGGAGGTTGAGGATTAGGTTCTCTGTCTCAGTTGCAGTGATTGCGACGTGTGTTGGGGCTGGGCCGGGTTGAGTATTAGCCGGGGCTGTGGCGTTGAGGTCATGCGAGAGCCAGTAGGGTGGGTTTGTGTGGGCGAGGGAGTCGTTGTCGGCGGTGGTGGGGGTGTATTCGTCGGTTGGGTCGGTACCTTGATTGGAGTGGAAGAGGGCTACGCGGGCTTTGACTGTATCTTCGGGGTCGCAGGCTTGGTGGAAGGTTTGGTAGGCGGGCCAGGTCAGGGCTGCGGCGATGGTTAGGGTGAGGATGGTTGTTGTCGTGGGTTTGAGTTTGAGTGGGGTGAGTGCGAGGGCGACTGCAAGAGCAAGGACTGCGGCGAGGATGGCGAGGAAGCGCCAGGGGAATTGGAGGAAGGCTAGTTCGGGGGCATTGGTCCAGATGAATTTTGTCAGGGGGGTTAGGAGGAGAGTGATGGCGATAGTGAGGATGACGAGGATGTAGAACATTTGTCGCGGGGTGAGATGGGCAGGAGCGGTCGCGCTGGCGCGCGATGCCCATGTCCTAGAATCCGGACATGGGGCACCCGGATTTGTGGCTCTTATTACGACTAATGCTATGGCGATGGCGGTGATGAGGATCACGGCGATGATGGAGGCGGAGTGGAGGACCTGGTCGTGAGGGGCGTCACCGGTCTGGTGGAAGAGGAAGTTGTCCTGGATTCGGTAGAAGGGGATGATCGCCATGGCGATCTGGACATAATGGCGCTCATAGGCGGCGGGGAGGATGTAGAAGGCTGCGAGGCCTATGCCGAGGGTTGTGCCAGCTGCTGTATTAAGGGCTAGTTGTCGTGGTGTCTGGGGTGGGGCTGTGGTGATCGTGGAATGGGCGGGAGCGGTCGCGCTTTCGCGCGATGCCCATGTCCGAGAATCCGGACATGGGGCACCCGGCCTCGATGTGGGATTAGGAATTGTGGCTAGACGGATTATTGTGAGGAGCGCCAGGGCATAGCAGCTCATGACGGCGGCTGGGGCGTTGGTTAGCCAGAGTAATGCGATAGGGATGGCTATGCGGGGGATCGTGACTTTTTCACGCAGGATTGCGTGGAGGAGGAGCGGGATGAAGGCTGCGGCGAGGAGTTCGGCGTAGGCGGTGCGCTCGTAGGCGGTGAAGAGCATGTAGGGGTTCACCGTGTAGAGGACTGCTGCTATGGTGGCGGCTGTGGGGGCGGTGAATTCGCGGGCTAGGTAGTAGAGGCTTAGGCCTGCTGCGGTGAGGGCCAGCCATGTGTATGCGATTGGAGTCCAGGTCCAGGGGAGGATAAGGCCGAGGATGGCTCCGAGGGTCCAGGAGAGCGGTGGGTAGAAGACGAAGCGGGGTTCGCCGGCGTTGAAGGCGGGGGTGTAGGCCCAGTGGGGGTGGAGGTTTCCGTGGGTGAACTGATGGGCGGCTTCGATCCAGTTGAGGAGGTGGAAGTCGAAGTCGTGGCCGCAGGAGCAGCCTTGGATGAGTAGCGGGAGGATAGCGAGGAACGCGGCCAGGGGGATGAGGTAGTAGGGTAGCCGTGCTCGGTGCATGGACAGAGTATCGCAGATGGGATTTGTTGATTCGGATAGAGGGAGGGTAGAGAAGCGGGTTTCTCCACTGCGCTGTTCACAAAGGCGTGAACAGCTTCGGTCGAAATGACGGCTTCAAAGACAGCGAGGAGACAAAAGCAAAAGACAAAAGGAAAAGACAAGAGCAACAGCAGATCCTCCCGCTTCGCGGAAGGATGACAACAAAAAGGCAACAGCCGTGGTGAACGGTGCGGGAGAACTAGTGGGCTTCGGCCGGGGGTTTGCCGGGTTTTACTTTTTTGAGGAGCCAGACGATGCCGACCGAGAAGAAGCAGAGAAGCGAGAGCCAGCGGAAGACGTCGACGAAGGCCCAGAGCAAGGCCTGGCGCTGGAGTTGTTGGTACATCGTTGCTTGGGCGGGGGTGAGGCTGTTGGCTGCACCGAAGGGACCGCTGCCAATGGTGCTGAAGAATCCCTGCAGGGCGCCGAGCTGGTTCTGAAACTGCTGGCCGGTGACGGGGACGTAGTTGGTGATCTCGTTTTGATGGAAGTCAGCGCGGCGGGTAAGGAGGGGGGAGGCGATGGAGATTCCGATGCTTCCGCCGATGTTGCGCATGAGG
>Ga0209624_10001780_pt1 | contig 16501 bp, 12 predicted proteins | sample JacPinW_OM2H0_O1_FD_188565 | JGI IMG/M metagenome (GOLD analysis project Ga0209624, IMG submission 188565) | Forest soil microbial communities from Algoma, Ontario, Canada - Jack Pine, Ontario site 1_JW_OM2H0_O1 (SPAdes) (version 2) | ecosystem: Environmental > Terrestrial > Soil > Boreal...
ACCGGCCAGCACGCGGTGCACTTTGCAGCGCATTTGACTCACCTGACTTGGCATCCCACGGAGCAATTGGCGTACCTGGCCGATCTTGAGGCAAGGGTGAAACTCGAGGGCTCGCGCAATCTGCGCCCGCCCACGGTACTGGATGTGAATCAAAGCGTGTGGCCACTGCGCGCGGTTGATGCCATTTTCACGGCCAACACACTGCATATCATGTCCTGGGCGGAGGTGCGGGTGATGTATCGGGGTCTCGATGCCGTGCTGTCGCCGGGCGGCATCCTGTGTGTGTATGGCCCTTTTCGTTACAACGGCCGCTACACATCGAACAGCAATCAGGATTTCGATCGCATGCTGCAGGAGCGGGATCCTCAATCGGGTTTACGTGATGTCGAAGACGTTACCGCGCTGGCGGCGCAATACGGCCTGCAGCGACGCGCCGATCACGACTTGCCTGCCAACAATCGGTTGCTGGAGTTCATCAGGGATTAGGAGCCTGCCCCGGCAATGCCTTCGGCTCGCTGCAATGCCGTGAGCAACGCCCGTTGCTCCAGAATTCCCTCGTAACGTTCGCCGTTGATGAAAAACGTCGGCGTTGCAGCCACGCCGCTGCGCATGGCCCCCATGAAGTCGCGCTCGACTCGCGGACGATAGCGGCGCGCCTCCATATCGGCCTCGAATCGCGGCATGTCCAACTCAAGCGTGAGCGCAAGCGCGTGCACCAGCTCCAAATCCAGATCCGATTGATGATCGTAGATGGCGTCATGCATTTCCCAATACTTGCCCTGCGCGCCGGCAGCCTCCGCCGCTTCCGCGGCATACTGCGCGTATGGATGCATTACCTTGAGCGGCATGTGGCGAAAGACAAAGCGCAGATTCGCGCCCATGGTTTTGGCAATGGACTGAATCATGGAATGCACGTCTGCGCAGTAAGGACACTGATAGTCGCCGTATTCAACGAGGGTGACCGGAGCATTTTCCGCACCCTGCGCATGGTCGCTCTTGCCGACAGCCACCGACAGGGTCATCGAAGCAGGGACTCGCAGTTGGTATCCTTCGTCTTGCCGCGGTCGAGGAGCACCAGTTTTGAATCGTGCGCCTGGATGCCGACCGATGGATGCTTAAGGGTGCCGCCGATCAGAATCGGCGAGCGCAACTGAAAAAACCGCACGCTTTTCGGATAGCCGCGCAATACAAAATCAAGAGTCTCGGTATCCAGATGGACAAACCCTTCGCCGGCAATCATGACGGGCTCGGTATCGAGGAGCAAATTGCTTGCCGTGAGTGTGCCGTCGTGGGCTTGAAAACTCGCGACGCCGCAGCGGATCGGGACCTCTTTGGTGTTCTTGGTGAGCAACAGGCCCAGCCCCCGAAGATCGATGCCGGTAAGTTCCGCGAATGAATCTCGAACCGTCCCGCTCGGCAGCGTCGCCGTGACCGTCCCCTCGGCGCTCGCTGCCGCTTGGTGCATGGATTTTCCGCGGCCCGTGAGCCTGGCGCGCACGTCGAGTGGGCCCTCGATGGCAGGCGGACCGGTACCTTTGCGCGCATATTGTCCCAGTTGCAAACCGCTGATTCTAACGTCCAAGTCAACCGCCGGAATTTCTTTTCGCGCATCGATCTTGAGCTGCGCGGTCAACTTGCCGTCCAGCACATCGGCGGTGAGCGGCGTCACGGCGAGCAAGCCGCGATCCACCGTCACCTTCGCCGCTACCGTACTCAAGGTGAAGCGGCCTACTACCAAGCGCTGCGCTCGATATCTTAACTTGGCCGTCATGGGACGAAGCGCGTCGGCATTCGGCGCCGCATCGGACAAGAGCATCGGCTGGGCTGATTCCGGCTCCGGTGCGCGGCCTGCCGCGCGCGCACCTAGATCGGCCAAGCGCAGGGACTGGGAGGTCAGATCGGCGTCGATGCTCGACAGCCCCTTATCCAGCGCAATCGACACGCTGCCGTGAATGTCGCTTTGACCGAAGGTTACGGCAAGGTCGCGATACGAAGCGGTGTTACCGTGCCGAGAAAATTTGCCGGCAAGATGATAGGCGCCGGTATCGATCAATTTGCTGCCCATCAGATAGTACATATCCCTAAGATCGGCGCCGCTTGCTTCAAAAGATGCATCCAAGTTGACCAAACTGAATTCTTTCAAAGCGCCCTTGGCGGCGACACGCGAGCCGCTGGAGCGCTCGGTCAATGTAAAGTTATAAGGTTCACTGCGGCTCGCGGTGCGCAGCGGATCACCGAGAAGTTCGAAGTTAACCGGCCTGCCGTTCAGCTGTCCCTTCGCCTCGATGCGCAACGGCTGCGGTCCATGTGGTCCATTGGAATCCTGGGCAGTGATGGTGCCGTCGAACTGCCTGTTTTTTTGCGCGTCTTCTATCAACAAATGCGCATCCACCAGGGACAGGGCATGAACGATCGGCATACCCGGGGGCATTACCTTGTCAGGGTTTTTCAACTGCCAGTTGGCATGGCCGGGCAGGTCGCGAAACATATGCAGCGTGGCCCCCACGACGTCCAGGCTCGCGATGTCAAATAAGTGGCCAAGCCGAGGCGGTTCAAACACAACGCTGATCTTATCGGCCTGCACGGCGACCCCGGGCGGCGTCCAAGGAGGATTTCCAATGGTGACGCGCTCCGCAACCAGCCGTGGATTTCGCGAAAAGAGATGAAGGCGCAGCGCCCCGTCGACGCGTATCTCACGCAGCGCTCGGGCAGCGAGGAATTTGACCAAAGGACCGTGCAGATAGCCGGCGTCCAGGGCCACGCCAAGCAGCAAGCCCAGGGCGATCAGCGCCAGAAATGCCCCAATCACCCATTTCAGCCCGCGACGCCATGCGGAAACCCCAGTCATGTCGCATTAACCCATGCTTTCACGAGACAGCCTCCACATTTGGTGGCATAATGACACTGAAACGTAGATTCCGCGTGCTAGACGCGCGGGCAACCATGGCGAACCACAGGGGAAGGTTAACGACTATGAAGAAGACGCGTACATCTGTCGCGGCAGCGGCGTTGATTGCGGTCGCAGCTTTAAGCTACACGAGCGCAAGCCTCGCGACGGCAAATCCGGCTGCTAAAGCTCCCGCCGAGGTCGTGTTGCCCGTTACGGTCGATGACTTCCGGCTGTCCGACCAAAATATGCATTCACATGAATTGCGTCAACTGGGAGACGCCAGTGCGATCGTGCTGATCACGCAGGCGAACAATTGCCCGGTCAGCCGCAACACCAGCGCCGCGGTGAAAGCGTTGCAGGACGAATACTCGGCCAAGGGCGTCGAGATTTTCATGCTGAACTCCACGCCCACCGACAAGCGTGAAGCGATCGTCGCCGAAGCTCAAAGCTACGGCTACAACCTGCCCATCCTGATGGACACCAACCAGTTGGTCGGTGAGCAGCTGGGAGTGACTCGTACCGCCGAAGCCATCGTCATCGATCCGAAGACGTGGAAAGTCATTTATCGCGGTCCGATCGACGATAAGGTCACCTACGAGCGCCAGAAGGCAAGCGCTGATCACACTTGGGCCAAGGATGCACTCGATGCGCAATTGGCCGGGAAGCCGGTAGCGGTCGCAAAGGTCGAGGCTGTCGGCTGCATCGTCGACTTCCCCGAGCGCGCCAAGATGGCGGCCAGCAAAGTGACGTATGTCAAGAACATCGCGCCCATGTTTGAGGACAAGTGCGTGTCGTGCCACGAGCCCGGCGGCATCGGCCCGATGCCCTTCACGAAGTTCGAAGAGATCGCGCCCTTTGCACCGATGATTCGCGAAATGATTCGCACGCAGCGCATGCCGCCGTGGCGCGCCGATCCGAGCGTCGGACATTTCCTCGGCGACAGGAGCCTGTCAGCCGCCCAGATCAAGACGCTGGTTCACTGGGTCGAGGCGGGTGCGCCGCGCGGCACGGGTGCCGATCCGTTGGCCGCCAAGACTTTCACGGCGCCCGAGTGGCCGCTGGGCAAGCCTGACTTGGTGCTCGATGTGCCCGCCTACACCATACCGGCGAACGGCATCGTTGATTATCAGCGCCCCTACGTGATCAACCCTCTGAAGGAAGGCAAGTGGCTGCGCGCCTCGACCATCAAGGTCGTGAATCGCCAGACCGTGCACCATATCCTCACCGGCTATCTAGCCGAAGTACCGGGCCCTGGGCAGGTTGCCAATGAGAGCAAATGGGGAACATCGCTCGGCGGTTACGCAGTAGGTGCCGAATCCTTTGTCGAGCCGAAAGACACCGGCGCGTATCTGCCGCCCGGCGGCGCTGTCGGCTTCCAGGTTCACTACACGCCGTACGGCCAGCAGGTGACCGAGCACTCGCAGATCGCGCTGTACTTCTACAAGGACAAGCCGAAATATGTGATGCGCAATTCGGTGGTGTTGAACGCCAACATCGTCCTGCCGGCGAACCAGGAAAGCATAGAGCGGCAGGCGTACATCGATGTCCCCAAGGACATGAAGTTGTTCAGCGCGTTTCCGCACGCCCACTATCGCGGCGCGTCCTCGCAGTTTTATATGATTGACCCGACCGGCAAGAAGACCCTGCTGGTGTCCCTGCCGCATTACGACTTCAACTGGCAGCGCGAATATAATTTCGTTGAGCCGGTCATGGTTCCGGCCGGGTCGAAACTGCTGGCCGTTTACACCTATGACAACTCCGTGAGAAATCCGGCCAATCCGGATCACAACCGCGTCGTGCCCTGGGGCGATCAGTCCTTTGACGAAATGCTCTATACGGCGTTTCACTACGAGTGGGTCGGAGAGACCTCGGACAAGATGGACCAATACAAGGCCTTCGACAAAGAGCTGAATGAAAATCGCCTGTTCGGCATGCTGGACACCAAAATGAACGGCAAGCTGGATATGTCGGAGCTGACCGGCCCGATCGGCAAGGATTTTGCGGCGAGCTTCGCCAAGATCGACACCGACCATGACGGCTTCATCGAGCCTAATGAGTTGCTGGCGGCGCAGGCTGCCGGGCAGAAGCGCCGTCAGCAGGCATCGCAGCCGGGCCCAGCGGCGCCGGCTGCCGCGCCGGTGCAACCGGCGCCGGAAAAGACTGGAGGCGGTCAGTAACAACGCCAAGGCGGCCCGTGCATTCCTTTGATGCGTTGAAGGGATTCGCGCGGGCCGCCGCCTTCATGTCGATGGTGGCCGCATCAGGCCTCAGCCTGGGTAGCTACGCGCATGCCACGGGTTTGAGCCGCGTGGATCCCGGTGCGCCGGCGCCGGCCTTTAGCGCAAAAGGCGCCGACGGCAAACACCACAGCTTGCGCGACTACGCCGGCAAGCTGGTGGTTCTGGAGTGGACCAATCCGCTTTGTCCTTTTACCGCTGTGAAATATAAGAGCGGCGCCATGCAGGCGTTGCAGCGCTATGCCGCATCCCACGACGTGGTGTGGCTGTCCATCGATACGGCCTCGCCCGACAAAGCCGGGTATTTGAGCGCCGCAGCCGCGCGCGCGCGCATTGCGCAGACTCATGCGACGGTGACTGCATTTTTATTCGACCTCGACGGTAATATCGCGCGCAGCTATGGCGCCAAGACGACGCCGAGTTTCTTCGTCGTCGACCGCGACGGCAAACTCGCCTACCAGGGAGCGATGGATGATCAAGTCTTCGCCGACCAGCCCTACGGGCACGAGTATATGAAATCGGCGCTGGATGATTTGGTTGCCGGGCATCGCGTGAGAGAGCCGCAGACCCAGCCACGGGGCTGCGCGATCGAATACTAGATGAGACTGGTGAGCAAAAATGCTGCCTCTGCGCGCCGCATCGACGCCGCGGCTAAATCCCGGCGCGAACAATTGCTCGACCAGGCCGCGCGGGAATTAAATTCCAAGGGCATTTCCATGACATCCTTGACGGATGTCGCGGACAAGCTCGGTTTTTCCCGCGCATCGCTGTACTACTATGTCGAGGATCGGGAAGACCTGATGTTTCAGGTCTACCTGCGATCAGCCGAAATCATGGCGCGCCGGCTGGGCGAAGCGGCGCAATCCGGCCGCAGCGCGTTGCAGGTTGTCGGGAACTTCATCTCCAACACCTTGGATCCTGCGGAACCGGAACTTGCGGCCTTGAGCGAAATCGGGCTGCTCGATCAAGCCGCACGCGAGACCGTCCTCGGCATCTTTGAAGCAGTCGTGGCGCGGCTTGCCAGCCTGCTCGAGGCCGGGGCAAAAGCCTGCGACATACGCTTCTGCGACTTTCCGATCGTCGCGCGAACCATCATCAGCATCATTCATTCGATACCGCTGAATTCACCTCTGGCGACAGCACTGCGCGTAGGCAGGCCTGAGATCATTGCCGCGGCCAAGGACATACTTGCGAATGGCTGGGCAACCGACCGCACCAGCGTGGTCAATCCTGCGCCGATTGATTTTTCACCCCTGCTCACTCAACCCGGCGGCCTGTTCGATCGCGGTGCGCAGTTCGATGCCAAGCGCGAGAAGATTCTCGCAGCAGCCTCGCAGCTGTTCAATCGGCGCGGCGTCGATACGACATCGCTCGATGATATCGCCGCCGCCGTGGGCGCAACCAAGCGAACGCTGTATCACTATGTCGGCGACAAGCAGACCATTCTTTCAGCCTGCTATGCGCGAACCGACCGGATCTTTTCCTTCATCCGTGAGCAGGCGACCGCCCAAGGCGGGAGCGCCGCCGATACGCTGATTGCGGTGCTGCGCGCCAATGCGATCTCGCATCAGCGGGATGATATTGAGCCGCTGCGCTCATCGACCGGCTACGATTCGTTGAGCGCTGAGGAAAAGATATTGGCAACCGAGCGCGGTAAAGTTTTGGTTCAGGCCTACCGCGCGCTGTGCGGGGAGGCACACAACGAGCATTCCATGCGCGATGTGAACCGGGACTGTCTGTTGCTCTTCCTGCGCGGGGCCGGCAGCTGGCTGGCCAAAGGATTGGTCCGCGGCGATGATCCGCGCAAGGCGCAGATCGCTGCGGAAATCGCCGATCTGTTGCGGCTCGGCTTGAGCCCGCTTTAGCAGTAAGCGGTATTCAGTTCGCGGTGATGACGATTAGCTCTATCCCCGGCGGCGGCAGCGCGGCCTGCAAATGAATGCTGGGGCCGATCTGTGTGCTTTGATCGACCAGCGTAAAGTTTGACGAATCATTGATCCGGTAGCGCTTCACCTGGTACTTCCCCGGCCCCGGCAGATTGATGGTGGCGTCATAGCCGCCATTGTCGTGGTATTGCAGCGCGCGGCGTTCGGGCAGCGACGTGTCCCAGTTGTCGCGCGGCCGCAGGTATTTGGCGGCGATCTGATAGTTGCTGATCAATACCTGGACGAGACGGCTATCCTGCGACCGGCCTGCCGCCACCGCGAACCCTGACTCGTCGCCGCCGGCGGTTCGAATCAGCACCGGCGTGCTCTTCAGCGCGCCGAAGGCGCTGAGCGCATGAGCCACCTCATCCGGCATCCCCTTGTTGCCGAGAAGCTCTGCGTCGGCACGATAGTAAGTCTGCGCGTCGATGGGTCCGCCGAGCATGTAAATGAGCGCACTGGCTGCAAAAGATGCGCGCGCGGCCTTCGACATGTCCCGTTCAGCGGGATCCGCATTCCATTCATCCAGGACGTTCTTGGTGGAGCCGAGACCATGCGCATCGAGAGCGCGGCGAAGTTCCCTCGCAATCGTGGCAAAGGTGTACGGATCGTTTGAATCTACCGCAAAGAAATGCCAGGAGAAGAAATCGAGCGGCAGGCGATTGAGGCGCACGAAGTCCAGAAATTTATCACGGTACGCACCGGCAATCAGTGGTTTCGATATCGCCGGCCCACCGACCAGAGCCGAGTCGTCGGCCGACTGGATGACACGGGCCATCTTCTCGTACAGGGCGTAATACTCCTCCGGCGAAGCTGTCCAGGACAGCTTGGAATCCGCTTCGTTCCAGATCTCCCAATAGCGGACGGCGTAGCGAAAACCCCTATCCCAACCCCGGTTGTAGTGGAGCACGATGTGCCGCGCAATTTGCGCGTATTTGTCGGGGTCCGCCGGCGGACTTGCGTCGGCGCCGCGACTTCTGCCGATCCGAAACAGCGGTTCCGCGCCCGCGGATTTGATCGACGCGACCAAGCGATCGGTCGGCGCGAAGTTATAGCTCTTGGCGTTGTCCACATCGGCGCTCATGTCCGGAAAAATCGCGTCTGTATCGCCGGGACCCTGCATATCGTCGATGCGTATCAGGTCGACGCGGGCGGCCTTGTAAAATGCCGTGCCATCAACGCCGGCGGCGGCCTGGATGCCGCTTAACGGGCGCAGCGCGCCGACCGTCACAGTGGTATCGACAGTGATCTTGCGCAGCGGCAAGTCATCGGCGTGGCACGGCAACGCGCCGATCATCAGGGCCGCGAGACCCATGCCCCATGAGACGCTCCTATTCATGGGTGGCTACTGTAGGCGGGGAAACCATTAGGCACATTCCCGCACATACCGGAAATATCAGTTGCCCGCAACATTCGTAATCGGTACAAAGTATTGTCATTCATGATCCCGGGCTGATGATGACAGGTGGCTGGACGATCGTCCTTGATATCGGCAAGACGTTTTCCAAGGCATCGCTGTGGGACGAGCGCGGAGTTTGCGTAAGACAACGCTCACGGCACAATCAACCGCTCACCGTGGGTGCCTACCAGGCCTTGGACGCGGACTCCATTCAGGTCTGGCTGAAGAGAGTACTGGCGCAGTACGCGAGCTTAGGTCCCATCGAGGCCATTGTCCCCGTCGCGCACGGCGCCGGAGCAGCCTTGATTCGAAACGGCCGTCTGCAAGCCGCCCCGATTGACTACGAGTGGGCGGGGGTCGAGGATCAGCGCGCGATCTACCAGAATGAGTGCGATTCCTTTGCTGTGACCGGCTCACCCGCACTGCCGGCGGGTTTAAACCTGGGGTTGCAGCTGCATTGGCTCGATTCGCTGCAGTCGAGCACCCTTTCCTCCTCGCAAATTCTACCCTGGGCCCAGTATTGGGCATGGGTTCTGTGCGGCGTCGCCGCCTCCGAGGTGAGCAGTCTGGGCTGCCACACCGACCTATGGCGTCCCTTTGACCGTGCGCCGTCCGAACTGGCAGTGCGGCGCGGCTGGGCCGATCGACTCGCACCGCTGGTGCCGGCCAACACCCCCTTGGGGACGCTCTCCTGGGAGTGGGCGCTTCACACGGGACTTTCCCCGGCGGTGAGAGTGTACTGCGGCTTGCACGATTCGAATGCCGCGCTGCTGGCGGCACGCAGCCATGGTGAGATCGAAGGTCATGATGCGACGATGCTGGCGACCGGGACTTGGTTCATCGCCATGCGTTCGTCTTTGCAGCCTGATAAACGCCGGGTCACCACGCTACCGGAAAGGCGCGATTGTCTGGTGAATGTCGATGTCTCAGGGACACCGGTGCCTTCGAGCCGATTCATGGGTGGGCGCGAGATCGAGATGTTGATCGGTGCGGACGCGCCGCAAAGTGATGCGCGCTTCGCCGCCACGCATATCGAGCATGCCATGCGCGCTGTCGAATCCGGCACGATGATTCTGCCGTCGTCGGTGCGCGGCGTGGGCCCCTTTCCGAATGCGGCATCGCGCTGGGTCGGTGCACGTCAAGACGCCAACGATGCGGTCGCGCGCGCGCATCTGTACGCCGCTCTCGTCGCGGATGTGTCCCTCGATCTCATCGGCTGCGGCGACACGCTGCTGATAGATGGGCGATTCTCCAACGCGCCGGTGTTCGCACAGTCGCTTGCGCGCTTGCGGCCCGCCACCCGGGTATTCATCGGCAGTGATGAGAATGGCGTTGCGCGAGGCGCACTGCACTTGGCGACCGGAGCCAAGGCCGGTTCGGCGCTTCAACGCGTCTCTCCGCTGCCGGTCGATTTGACCGAATATCGTACCCGCTGGCGGGAAAGCGCCGAGGCGAGCGACAGACGGATTTAGACCGGCACCAGCGCCAGCACTCGCAGAGGGCTGCCCGAGCCATTCACGATTTTGAGCGGCGGCGCGATCACCACGGCGCCCGTTGGCGGCAGTTGATCCAAATTCGTGAGGCTCGCGAGTCCAAATCGGTTGGCGCCGTGCATGATGGTATGGCACGGGAACATGGGATTGAAGGTGTGCGCCTGGCCCGCGTCGGTGCCGACGGTTTCCACCCCCACACCCAAGATGTCGCGCTCGCGCGCCAGAAAAGGCACGCATTCCGGATGGAAGCCCGGCGTATGCGAGCCGTCGCTGCTGAAGTTGAGAAAGGAATCGCCCGGGCGCTTGGACCAGTCAGTGCGAATAAGCACCCATGCGCGGCTCGGAATGCGGCCATGGTGGCTCTCCCACTGCTCCACGATGCTCTGGGTCAATAGGAAATCGGCGCTGCTGCGAACTTGAGGGGAGACGTCGATCACGCAAGCCGGGCCGATGAAGCGCTCGACGGGAATGTTATGCGTCGCGTTGTCAGGATAGTCCTTGCCGGTGACCCAGTGTATCGGCGCATCGAAATGCGTGCCGGTGTGCTCGCCGCAGCTGATGTTGTTCCAGTACCAGGCGGGGCCCCGCGAGTCGTAGCGCGAGATCTCCTCCAGCGCAAACGGCTTCGACGGCGCAAACTGCTCCGGCAGGCGGATGGTTTGCGTGGCTGCCTCCAGCGGGACCGTGAGGTCGACGACACGGATGCCGCCGCGCAGGATGCCATCGATCAGTGCGGAAAGAGCTTGTGAATGGGTGGCCATTTATTTTCTCTCGTTAGCGGAGCGCGTGAGTCTAGTAGTTGATGGAGGGATTGTCCCCCGGATAGATCACGCCCACGATATCAAATCCGCCCGGCGTTGTGCATTGAACGGAATGCAGTTGCTTGCGCGGCAAGAACAGAACATCTCCCGCGACCACGCGAGTCTTGGTTCTTTCCGTCCACACCACGCCTTCGCCATTGAGAAAAATAAGCGCCTCTTCGTACAAATGCCGATGCGGCTCAGCCTTGGACAACGGAATGTTGCCGATGAACTGCGTCACAACGGTTGATCCGTGTTCGCGATTGACCAACATCTGGTAGTAGCGTTCAGCCATTTTGTGACGCTGGGAAGGATCGATCGATGCGATTCGATCCGGATACTGCGATTCAAAAGTCGCCGGCATCCGGTCCATCAACACCAGGTCCTCGCTGCCGGGACCATTCGAGACGAAGAATTTGATCGGGTCCTTGGAGTTGTTGTGAACGCGGTAGCCTTCGGCCGGCCGGACATAGATTCCGGTAAGCGGTTCTACGGCGAAGCGTCGCCCGCTGATTTCAATATCGCCCCGGCCGTGTGTCACGAACAGAACCGTGTGGCGCCCGTCCGCCGCGATCACCGGTGAGCTGCCCTCGGCCACTTCGGCATAAAACTGTGACTGAAAGAGCGCGCCGAGAGTTGGGGTAACCACCTGGCAGTAACGCATCGCGTCGCGTGCGATCAGCATCGCCCGTGCGGTCGAGAAGACATAGCATTGACCATCGAGCCGAACAATCGGACTTGAACCCGCCTCGACCATGGCCACATTGCGGTTCTCAGGACTATCCGGATCATCGGTGAGATAACCGCCGGGCAAGTTGCTGTGGGTGCCATCGCAGAACGGCCCGGTGCCGGTTTGCTTGCAGCCGCAGAAGATGACGTCTTCATCCCGTTCGGCTTTGAATGCTATCGGCAGGAATTCGGTTCCCGCGTGCGAGCCGTCACAGAAGGGCTGCGACTGGGAGCGCCCACACCTGCACCACAGGTAGCGTTTTCCCGCCTTGATCTCGTAGTAGAACCCTTTGCGGTGGGCGATGACGGGCGCAGTTTTGGGGACGCTCATGGTGTTTCCCGCATTACGCCATCGGCGCCGCGCCGCAGAGCGTGGGTGTGGGTCGGCAGGGGCGCGCCAGGCTGCTGCTCGAGCGTCACGCCGAAGGGCCAGTCCGCAGGTGCAATCGCGATGTAGCGCGCAAATCCGCCGGTGCCGCCCTCGAACTTCGCGAATCCGATCGTGATGAGCGCCCCGCTTTCAGGAACCTGGTCCAGATTCGCCACGCCCTCGGCCTGCGCAAAATTATGCTGCAGGAGCCATTTTTCCCCCACAAATTCCGGAGCGGTATTGTCGGTGTCCAAGGGTTCGTGTCCGTGCATCAGAACATGCCGATCCAAGTACAGATATTTGAGCGCTGCCAAGCTTACGCCAGGGAAGGGCTGTGTCGTGAAGCGCTTTGGATCATTCCATTTTTTCGACCAGTCGGAGCGAATCATCACCACCGATCCCGCCGGGACTGCGCCGTGGCGCCGCTCCCAGTCCTTGATATCGGCAACAGTGGCCTGGTAGCCCGGGTCCCTAGCGACTTTGGGTGCGACATTGATCACCACCAACGGGCGCAGCGCCACCGTGGGTGGAATATCGCTGATGGTTGCGCCGTGATCATTCTCATGGGCCGGCGGACCGAACTGCGTGCCGATATGGTCCATCGGCAGCTCATAGGCGGTGATCGCAACGCCGTGCTTCTCATACGTGAAAGGCTGCCCCCTGTCGATGACACCGGGGATGGCGACGCCCGCGAGCGTCGGACCCACTTTGAAGTCCACAAATCCCTCGCCTATCGGTCCACCGGGCGCGAGTGCATGCGTCAAGTCGATGTACTTGGCATGGCTCAAAGTCGAGCTATAAAAATCCCAGAGTGGCAATCCCTTGCCACTTTGGTCCGCAGCAGCCGCCGCGCCGAGGGCGCCGAAAAGCGCTGCAGCGACCAGCAATACAACGACGCGGCGCACGATTTGCGCTCTTAAACAGCGCTAAAACTTCCGCGTCGCAGTGAGGCCGATCGTCCGCGGGCGCACCGTCAGCAGCGCGTCAGGGTCCTGCGAGGAATTGATCGCGGACACCTGGGCGCGTTTGTCGGTCAAATTGCGCGCAAAGGCCGTCACGCTCCAGGGACCGTTGATCACACCGGCTCGCAGATTGAGGAGGGTATAGGACGCCAACGGTATGTTGAACTCCGTATTGGATGCAAAGTACGCGTTCACCGCACCTCTGTAAGTCACGTCCGTCGCAACCATCCCCTGCCACGTGCCGGAAATCGGCGCTGTGTAGTTGAGTCCGAAGTCGAGCTGAAACTTGGGCACGTTCGGAATGGCATCGCCGGTGCGGCCGAGCGTCGGGTTCAGCGCGTATTGCGCGGCGTTGGCGCCTTCGGTGAGGTACGCATCCTGATACGAGCCGGCGAAGCTGGCCGCCAGGTACTGGAACGGGTGCGCGGTGAATTCGAATTCCACGCCCTTGACGCGAGCGGTACCCGCATTGCCCTGGTAGACGAACGCGCCGTCGGCAGTGGTTTCTTGGACCTGAATGTTGTCCCACTTGATGACATAGACGTCAGCCTGGTAATCGAACGCGCCGCCAAAAAGACGGCCTTTGGCGCCCAGCTCGTAGTTGGTCAGCGAGTCCGGCGAGTACGCCGCCGGAATCGGCTCGAACGGTTCGCTGACCGCGTTCAAACCTCCGCTGCGAAAGCCGGTGGATATGGTGGCGTAGCCCAACACTTCCTCGCTGAACTTGTAGCTGCTGTTGATCTTCCAGGTGACCTTATTGAAGGTTTCCTCCGGGTCGACGATAGGCACCAGGTTGGGCGCGCCGGGAAAGCCGCCGAATGGATGGGTCTGCGTCTGCACGCCGTCCAAAGTCTCGGTGAAGTAACGCACGCCCGCCACTGCGGTCCACGCATCGGTGATCTTCCAGGTCGCCTCGCCGAAGCCCGCGTATTGCGTGTCGCTGCGCTGGTCGGTGCGTCCGAAGAAAGTGTTTCCCACGCCCGGGAAATTCAGCGCATCGTCGGCATTCGACGAGCTGAACGGACCGGTCACCAAGCCATTTCCGCCGGTGGCGATGACATCTACGGCCAGATCCTGGGTCTCGTGCTCACGATAGACGCCCGCCACGAAATTGACGGGAGAATTCAGGTCGCTCGCAAACCGCAGTTCGCTGGAATTGACTTTGCGGGTGCGCGGCTCGAGCGTTTCGGCCGGAACGGGAACATCAAACGACACCAGAACCGGCGTCGAGTCGAAAGTGAAGCCGGTGGTGCGATTGTACTGGTTGGTGGTGCCGGTCACCGTGCCGACGCCGGTCTTGTATTCCACTGTCAGGCCAAAGACCGTGAGATTGTCCTTCCAGGGACTCAACGTGACGTCGGTATTGCACAGATCGCAGCCCTGGATCGGCGGGATGGGTCCGCCGCTAAACGCCGCGACGCCGGCCGGGGTGTAGCGGGATGAACCGCCGGAAGTCTCGGTCTGCGTGGTGTAGTTGGCATCAATGGTCAGCTCGTCATTCGGATGGAAGCGCACGATGGCCCGTCCGCCGCCGACATCGTCATCGTTGACACCCTTGACGAATCCGATGCCCGCCACCGGCAGTGTCTGGAAATTCGGCGCAGCCGCTGTTCCGATGTTGGTGAGGCCCGTGACGCCCTCGCCCACACGGTACTGATTGATGTAACCGCTATCGTAGAGTTTCCATCCCACCATGCGCAAAGCGAGTACGCCGTCGATGATGGGCAGATTGACTTCGCCGTTGATATTGTAGTTGCCGCTGGCGTGCGAGGTCTCCGAGCCTTCCATGGTCACATAGCCGCCGAGATCGTTGAGATCCGGAGAATTGGGTATGAAACGAATCGTACCGCTCATGGAACTCGCGCCGTACAACGTACCCTGGGGTCCGCGCAATACCTCAACGCGATTCATATCGTACAGACGGATGTCGGATTCAAACCCGCCGCCGTCATCGGCATTCGAGCCGCTGATCACCGCTTCGCCGTAGTACACACCCGTCGTCGCATCGCCGGTGGAGTTGATGCCGCGGATGACGTATTTCTTGTCGCCGGGACCTAAATCTTGAATCGAGAGGCCGGGAACCTCCCCCGCAATGCTCATGATCCCCGACGCACTCATGTTCTGCAAAGAGTCGCCGCTGATGGCTTGGATCGATGCCGGGATATCGAGGACTTTCTGGGCATTGAGCTTGTTGGCGGTGACGACGATCTCCTCGAGACCGCCGGAGCCGGCGGCAACCGTTTGGGCCGGCGAGAACGGCGCGGCCAATGTGGCGGCAATGCCTACGCATGCGGCAAAGAGCCGGCTTGCAACCCCTGACTTGGCGGTCAAACGCCGTCCAATTGTTCTATTCATCGCAGATTCTCCCGTGATTGAGGCGTCACAATATGAGTTATCATATGAAATATCAAATAAACACCGGACTGTTGCGTGCCGCCCACAAAGCCTGCGCCATAGGAGCGCAGGTGTTTGCGCGGCACGCGCCAAACAGATGCACGAAACCCGTGAGGGGCTGGAAGCTTAGGACCGGCTCCGCATGTTGCGGCTCAATCGCCGGATCAGATTGAAAGCCGCCTCGATTCCCGACGGCGAAAAGCCGTCCAGTAGCCGCTGCTCACGGCGCCGAACCACGATATTCAACGAATTGAACAGCGTCCGTCCCTTCTCGGTGAGGTATACCTCGACGCAGCGGGCGTCTTCTCGGCGCAGAACTCGGCGCACGTAGTTTTCCTTTTCCATGCGCATCAACGCGCGGCTGAGCGCCGATTGCTGCACCATCGCGCGATCGATGATCTCGTTGATGGTGATTCCGTCGCCCATGGCGAGCACGGCGAGGATGCGCCAACGGGTGACGTTGATGCCCTCGCGCCGCAGTTTCTCGATCAGATCCGCATTGAGCTGATAGGCCAGCCGCGCAATCAGGTGCGGCAAAAAGTCATCAAAAAGCGATTGATCCGCCGCTGTGGGCGGTGCGTCCAAGCTCGCGGCGGGTGCTTTTTTCTTGGTTCGCGCCATGCTCTTAAAAGGGACTCTGACCGGCGAGGATAGCGCCTAATTTTTCGGTGTCGATGTTACCACCCGAGACGATGCAGACAATATTGCCCTTGGGCGCCTGTACACCGAGGGCCGCATTCGCCGCCAGGGCCGCGGCGACGGATACCGCGCCGGCGGCCTCCGCAATGACGTGGTGACGGCCGGCGAGCAGACGAATCGCCCCGGTAATCTGTGCGAACGATACACACTGCGCCTGATCCGCCACGGCACGCAGCAGCGGCCACATTTCCGGAAGTACCGTGGTGCTGCCCATGCCATCGACGAAACTCTGCCGATGCGCAACCCGCACCGGGCCGCCATGTTGCAATGCCGCCGCCGCGGGCTGCGCGGCTTCGGATTCAACCACGATCATCCGCGCCGCCGGGCGAAGGCGCCGCATCACCGAACCGATGCCGCAAATCAGGCCACCGCCGCCGAAAGGCACCAGTACGGCATCGCAATCCGGCAGCTCCTCGAGAATTTCCGCGCCAATCGTTGCGTTACCGGCGAGCACACCGGGTTCGGCGACCGGATGGACGAAGACTCCGTCTTCACCGGCGCAGGCGCGGCTCGTGAGAACCGTCCACCATTCATGGAAGGAACGCCGGATCACTTTCGCGCCAAGTTCCATCAATGCATTGACCTTGGTTTCTGCGGCGGCCT
>Ga0209624_10001781_pt1 | contig 16495 bp, 15 predicted proteins | sample JacPinW_OM2H0_O1_FD_188565 | JGI IMG/M metagenome (GOLD analysis project Ga0209624, IMG submission 188565) | Forest soil microbial communities from Algoma, Ontario, Canada - Jack Pine, Ontario site 1_JW_OM2H0_O1 (SPAdes) (version 2) | ecosystem: Environmental > Terrestrial > Soil > Boreal...
CGAATGCCTATGACGTCGTCGCGTCCTCGCGAGGCGCTCGCAAGTTTTCAGGCTGCGCTGGCGCCGCTGGCTGGCCTCGACGCAGCTCCGCTGCCGGTCGCGGCATCCTCCGAGCAGATCTACGAGCGCGAGCGCTCGATCGTGGGCGGGTATCGGGTCGTGCCGCTGGTGTGGCTCCCGCGAGTGTATGGTTTGGGCGCACGCGTCAGGGACTGGAAGGTGCCTGCGGCGGGCGAGGGCTGGCCTTTCACCGACGTCTGGCTGGAACAGGAATCACAGTGACGTTTCGCTCCAGGCTTTTCTGGGTATTTACGATTGCGCTGCTGCTGTCGGTCGGTGTGATAGCCGCCGGCGTTACCGTCGTCGCGCGGCGGGCGTTTGATGAGCTGAATCGCCAGCACAGCGAGGCTCTGGTGGCGCAGTTCGAGGGTGAGTTCCAGCGGCGCGGGCAGGACGTGGTTCACAAGGTGCAGGGCATCGCCGATGCGGAAGGAACCGTGCGCATGGCGATTGACCTCAGCCGCCCAAAAGCGGACGTTTCGGTGTACGTAAACGACGCGCGCGGCGTGTCACAGTCTCACCAGCTTGATTTCCTCGATTTTGTTTCAAACGACGGCGCGATTATTACCTCCAATGAATGGCCCGCGCGTTTCGGCTACAAGGTGGACTGGTTGACCCAGCCGCAAGACTGGGCGTCGCTTGGCTCCTTCCTCATGAAAGTGGACACGCAGGACGGCCCGGCGCTCGGGCTCATGGCGGTTTCAACGGTGCGCGTGGGCGACCGGGATTTGTTCATCCTGGGAGGCGAGCGTCTGGGCAAGGATTTTCTGCGTTCGCTGGTACTTCCTGCCGGGATGCGCGCGCTGCTGTATATGGACCTGGACCCGAATTTTCAGCCCACGAACCTGGTGGACGCATCGGGCCCGGTCGTTGACGGCGACCGGCTGGCGTCTTTCATCGAGCAGGAACGACAGCAGCCACAAGAGCGAACCTTCCGGATCGCCTGGACACCGGATCCGGCAAGCGCAGAGGCGTTTCATGCCCTGCCTCTTCTGGGACGACAGAAGGAACTGCTGGGTGTGCTGTTTGTCGGAAGTTCCGAACAAGAGATGGTGAAGCTTGAGCAGCGCATTCGCGATCTGGCGCTGGCGGTTGTGGCCATGGGCCTGTGCTTCGGACTGCTGCTGAGCTGGTGGGGTGCAGCGCGCGTGACGCGGCCCGTGCGCGAGCTTGCCGAAGGAGCGCGGGAGGTCTCGGAAGGGAACTGGAGCGCGCGGGTCCCGGTACACGGGCGCCAAGAAATTGGTCAACTCGCAACTGCTTTCAACCGCATGACTACCCAGCTCACCGAACAGCGCGAGCAACTGGTGCAGGCCGAGCGCGTGGCCGCGTGGCGCGAGCTGGCACGGCGGCTGGCGCACGAGCTGAAGAATCCGCTGTTTCCTCTGCAGACCACGGTTGAGAACCTTCAGCGCGCCAAAGCCCAGAGCCCCGGGCAGTTCGAGGAGGTCTTCAAAGAGTCCACGGGAATCCTGCTTTCGGAAATCGAGCACTTGAAAAACATCGTCGGCCGGTTCAGTGATTTCGCGAAAATGCCGCAGCCGGAGCTCGGACCGGTAAATGTGAATGAGGTGGTGCGCGGCGTCGTAAAACTCTTCGAGGCGCAATTCAGCGCCGTGGGACGCCCCCCGATCTCAACCGAACTTCATTTGGCGGAAAATCTGCCCGTGATTCAGGCCGATGCCGCGCTCCTGCACCGCGCAATTGAAAACCTGGTGCTCAATGCCATGGATGCCATGCCCGCTGGCGGTGTGTTGATGTTGCGGACGACCGAACAGGACGGCAGCGTGGATCTGGAGGTTTCTGACACCGGCGGCGGCCTGACGCCGGAGGAGTGCGAGCGGCTTTTCACGCCCTACTACACCACCAAGCAACACGGGACCGGCCTGGGCCTTGCGATCGTTCAGTCGGTCGTCAGCGATCACGGCGGGCGCATATCGGTTGAAAGCGAGACGGGCGTCGGAACGTCGTTCCACCTCCGGCTTCCTGTCAAGCCGCCCGTCAAGGCCGCCTCGTTGAATCCGCAGGACCCCGCTGCGCCGAACGCAGCCGGACAGCCCGAGTCCAAACAGCCCGAACCGCCGGCCGGCGAGGAAGCGTAAGGCCCTGTGCCGCTGAAAGCTCACATCCTCATCATTGACGACGACGCGAATACTCTGGCTTCGCTTGCGCGCGCGTTTCGACTGGCAGGCCACGACGCGACCGTGTGCGACAACGCGCCCCGCGCCCTGGAACTGGCAAAAGCGGAGCGCTACGATCTGATACTTTCCGACGTGGTTATGCCGGGCCGCGATGGCATTGCGCTTCTGGAAGATCTCAAGAATATCGGCGTCGCGACTCCCTCGGTGATGATGTCGGGGCAGGCGACCATCGAAATGGCCGTGCGTGCCACGCGACTGGGCGCTGTGGATTTTCTGGAGAAGCCGATTTCAACCGAGAAGTTGTTGCTCACGGTTGAAAACGCGGTTCGCCTGGTACGTCTCGAGCAGGAAAATCGCGATCTGAAGCACCGACTCGGCCGCCACCAGATCGTGTGGGCGAGCCCGGCGATGCGCGAGGTCATGGCGCAGGTCGAGCAGGTGGCCGCAACTGAAACACGGGTCTGCATTCGCGGCGAAACGGGTACGGGCAAGGAGCTGATCGCGCGCACTCTTCACGAGAAAAGCCCTCGTCACAGTGCGCCTTTTATTTCACTGAACTGCGCCGCGATTCCCGCCGAGCTTATGGAATCGGAGTTGTTCGGCCATGAAAAGGGCTCGTTTACCGGAGCGGCCGCGCGGCACATCGGAAAATTCGAGCAGGCCCACCGCGGTACGCTTTTCCTGGACGAAATCGGCGACATGCCGATGTCCATGCAGGCAAAGCTGCTCCGCGTGCTCGAAGAGGGCGAAATCGAGCGCGTTGGAGGCGGCGGTCCGTTTGCCGTAGATGTGCGCGTGGTCGTTGCAACGCACCGCAACCTGGAAGAACAGGTCCGGCAGGGAACCTTTCGCGAGGATCTGTATCACCGCGTGTTCGTATTTCCGATCATGCTGCCACCGCTGCGCGAGCGCCCTGAGGATATCGGCGTGCTGGCCGAACATTTTTCCAGGCAGCTCGCCGAACAGAACCACTGGAAGCCGAAGAGCTTTTCGCCGGACGCACTTGCCGCGCTCAAGGCTTACGCCTGGCCTGGAAATGTGCGCGAGTTGCGAAACGTGATCGAACGCGTGCTGCTGTACGCCGCAGGCGACGTGGTGGAGGCCGCGACGATCACTCGAGCCCTGCCGCAGGGTACGGTATCGAGCTCAGGATTGGGGTCGGGCGGACTGGCTGCGGGAACACTTGCCGCGCGCGTCGAGTCGTTTGAGCGCGAAACGCTGCTCGCCGAGCTCAAGCGCAATCGAAATCACATGACCAACACGGCCAAGGCCCTGGGCCTTGAACGCAGTCACCTCTACAAGAAGTGCCAGCAACTGGGAATTGACCTCCGCGCGATACGCCAAACGGATTAGCGATCCAGGCGCGACCGCTCCAAGTCGGCACCGAAATCCGAAGAACCGGGACTTAGATGATGAGATAGACCCGCTTAGCCGTTTATTCATTTGGTTACTGCGTTGTGGTATGAATACGCGCAACGAGTAAGGAGGTAACCGATGGCGCGTTCCGGCGGGATTACTTTTTCGGCGGTCGTGGTGTTCCTTGGTAGCGCTTTCACGATTCTCTGCGGAGGCTTCGCGGTGCTTGGGAGCTTCATCGCATCGCACTCGGAACTAGGAACCTCCGCTCCAATTGATTTTAGGTTCGTTGCGATATTTGAAGCGATCTTCTATTTGGGGTTTGGAGTTTGGGGTATCGCGTCTGGGATCGGATTGATCAAGACGAGGCAGTGGGCCAGGATCTCGATGTTGGCTTTTTCCGGAATCTTGATCCTGTTCTCGCTTCCAGTGGTCCTCGTGATCGCCGCGGCTCGGTTTCCCCAATCCAGCGATCCGAGCTTACCCGCCAATTTCATGGTGATTATGCGAGTGAGTATGGCGGCCATTTTTGTGCTCATCGCGGCTCTCGGTGGATTCTGGCTCTACTTTTTCAACAAGAAGAGCGTGAAGGCACAATTTCTAGGTGCCCTCTCGCCCGGGGAAGAGATAGTCCCGGATTCATCCGGCAGAAGACCGACGGCGCGACCCATGAGCATAACGATCATCGGGTGGTTCTTGCTGATTGCCTCCGGGTTGACGTCTTTGTTCGTTTTGTTCTTCCGTGGTTTTTTCCCAGGTCAGTCCATACCATTCTCTTTTTTTGGCTTTTTCTTATTCGGGCGGCGTGCGATTTTGACCATAGTGGCATGGATGGCTGCACAGTTCGTAGCAGCCGTTGGCTTGCTCAAATTAAGAAATTGGGGCCGCGTCGTCACAATCTGGTTGCAGGTGCTGGGAATAGCAAATTCATTGCTAACGTTCGGCCTTCCGGCGAATCGAGTGAGATTCCAGCAGATTATGGAAACGATGATGGCTTCGACAAACCCACGGCTACCCCAGCCCTTCTCTCCTCCGGTATGGATTGGAGTCGTTGCGTCGGCCCCGATCGTATTCGTTTTTCTGTGGTTTCTGTTCAGAGAGAAAAGGGCGTTTCTCGTCTCGGAGCATTGAGAAGCGAGCCCGCTCGAAGGCTGAGTCTCGCCTGAGTTTCCGTGCCGTTTGCCTCGACACTAACGCCCAACCGGAAATGTGGATACCAGGAGGCCTGCGAAACGTATTCCGCAGCCTGCCGTTTTCGAGCACTTTTATCCGTCATGCTTTAGCGAAAACATCGTCCGCTTCATTAGAGAGGCTGGCAGCTTTCGACTTCAATTCTCCTGCGTGCTGCTGAAGCTTTTGCGGGTCAACTTTCGGTGCGAGCAGCTTTTGCGCCCTGTTCGGGCACCGGCTCCTTACCCCGGATCGCGCTCACGCTGGCTGCTTCGGTGTCGGGCGGAACAGTTTCTTGAGCAGCAGATGCGTCGGGAGATATACGACGAAAACCATGAAAAGCCAGCTGATCACGACGTGAATCGGCGGCGGTCCCCAGGAGCGATGGATGAAAGGATCGATAAATGCATAGTTGATGTTCAGGGCCGGAGGGGTGAACCGAGCGGCGACGAACGCAGGGAGCGCGATTGCGCACTGCAGGGACCAGCCGCGCCGATCGTAGCCGTTTCGGGCCATCGCCCAAAGCAACAGGACTGGCAGCGCGAGGTGGAACAGCGACAGCAGCCGGACCCAGAGAGGGTAGTGCGCGTCAAACAGGTACTCGGCGCCACCCAGCACGCCTCGGCCGCGAACCAGTCGTGAGCCGGCATCAATTGCCCAGGCAACATCGACCAGGAGCGATGATACGGCCTGGCTGGAAACCAGCAGCGCGCTTCCTGTCCACACGCCCACGCAGGTCAGAATCACGGCGATGTCGCAAAGGTGCACGAAATTCGCCGGACCCCACGTCCGCCAGTACGCGGGAATCCAGATCAAGAGCCAGACCAGAACCCCCAGGCGAATCCATAACGGAAATGCGGTCGGCGCTGGGGCAGGCATAGCCATGGTGTAGGCAATTTCCCGGGTGATCGTATCAGATGAAACAAGGCAATCCCATTGGGTGGCGTTTTGCGCGTGGCAATGCCAAACTTTCCGGCATGGTTCACGCTTTCCCGGCTCTGTGCGCAGCGGCAGGAGCGATCGGTGCGAGCGCAACGTTTGCGTGGGGCTCGGTTGCTCCCTCGGCGCAGCTTTTCGGTCCGACGATTCGGCGCACCGGCGATCCGCTTGCAATGGCGCTCACGTTTGATGACGGCCCAAACCCCGAAGCAACGCGTTCGCTTCTTGATCTGCTGGACCGCCACCGTGTCCAGGCGACATTTTTTCTGATCGGGGCCTGGGTACGCCGCGAGCCGTCGCTTGCAAAAGACATTTCGGACCGGGGCCACGCGGTCGGAAATCACACCGATTCGCATCCTGGTTTGACTCTGCTCTCCCGTCGGCGCATTGCCGAGGAGCTTGACCGGTGCGATGAAGCGATCGAATCGGCTACGGCGCAAAAGCCCCGCTGGATGCGTCCCCCGTTTGGCTACCGCAGTCCCGTGCTTGACCGGATCGTCCGCGGGCGCGGCGCCGCGGGCGTGGTCATGTGGTCGGTGTCGGCGCGCGATTGGAAGGTGCAGCGGACCGAGCGGGTGATTGAGCGCTTGCGCCGTGCTCAGGGAGGCGATATTGTCCTGCTGCATGACGGCGATCATCGGGTGATGAATTCCGATCGCTGTCATACTGTTGCGGCTCTCCAGCACTGGCTTCCGCGGTGGAAAGATGCCGGAATTCGCTTCGTGACGCTGGACCAGGTGCAACAGCACGTTCAATCGGGTAGGATTTAACAGGGCAGGAGCCAATGGACGAGCGGCGATTTTACGATGAGAAGGAAGAGACCAAGCAACAAGCCTTGGTCTGCCCGCATTGCCGCCAGGACACTACGTTTCCGGTGCGCTGGATGGTTCGGACAAAAAAGGCGCAGTGTCCCCCCGGAGCAAACGAAGAAGACAAGCGGCAGTTTGCCAAGGCGCGCTCCTATATGGTCCGTGTGGATAATCTTGCCGCCTGCCGGAACATGAAATGCCGCAAGCGTTTCGATCTGACCGGGCAGAGTGTTTTTCTGATCTAGCGCGTCGCCGGGAAATCTTTCGGGTTTGCTTCAGGATGATCCAATCCTAGCTTTTTACCAGGTCCACGGGCGGTACCGCAGCAGGTTCCCCGCTCAGCACTTCCCGGATCTTCAGTGCGAGCGCCTTGAGGTTGAACGGCTTCTGCAGGAATGCGACGCCTCCCTCGAGCACGCCGTGTCGAAACACCGTATCGTCGGTGTATCCCGAGATAAACAGCGTCTTCAACCCGGCTCGCTGGGCCGATAGCTTGGCGGCAAGCTGCGGTCCGCTCAGATGCGGCATGACGACGTCGGTGATCAGCATGTGGATGGGACCGGGGTGCGCAGCGGCCACTTTCAGTCCCTGGACTCCGTCGGAGGCCTCCAGCACGCAGTATCCGGCACCTACCAGGAAGTCGCGCACCAGTTCGCGGACGCTTTGCTCGTCTTCGACGAACAGAATCGTTTCCGTCCCTCTCGAGCTTCGCCGCTTCTCTGTGTCGGGCGAGAGAACGTCGAGCTTGGCGGTGACCTGCGGCAGGTAAATCTTGAACGTGGTTCCGCGACCGACTTCGCTGTAAACGTAAATATACCCGCCGCTCTGCTTCACCACGCCGTACACGGTCGCAAGGCCGAGTCCTGTCCCTTTACCCGGCCCCTTGGTCGTAAAGAACGGCTCGAACATGCGCGCTTGCGTCTGTGCATCCATGCCGCAGCCGGTGTCGGTGACGGTAAGCATGACATAGAGTCCGGGCTCGAAGCTCGTATGCGTGGCGGAGTAGCCGCTGTCAAGTTCCACGTTGGAAGTTTCAATCGTCAATCGCCCGCCGCCGGGCATGGCATCGCGCGCGTTGACCACCAGGTTCAAAAGCACCTGCTCGATCTGGCCCGGATCGGCTTTCACGCGGCCCAGTTTTCCGCCGGGCACGAATGCCATCTGAATGTTTTCGCCGATCACGCGGGAGAACATGCGGATCATGCCTGCGACCGTGTCGTTCAGATCCATCACGCGCGGCTGCAAGACCTGTTTGCGGCTGAACGCCAGCAGCTGCCGGGTCAGCGCCGCAGCCCGGTCGGCTGCCTTTTCCACCTGCTCGACGCTGAGCCGCAGGGGCGAGGACTCCGGCATGCGGTCCAGAAGCAGCTGCGAATGGCCCTTTACGACCATCAGCAAATTGTTGAAGTCGTGCGCCACGCCTCCGGCGAGTTCGCCGACGGCTTGCATTTTTTGCGATTGGCGCAACTGATCGGTGAGGCGTTCGCGCTCGGTGATGTCGAGCGCGACGCCAATGACGCCCTGGATTGCGCCTTCGCCATCACGGAATGGCTGCACGTGCGATTCAAACCGCCGGTCCTTCCAGGTAACCTCGTAGGCGACCGATTCCCCCTCGAGCGCCTTTCGGTGCGCTACGACCGGGGGTGCTTCGCTGTCCTGGGTGAAGAAAAAGTCCAGGATCGGCAGTCCGATCGGCTCAAGCGCGCGCAGTCCCAGGGCGTCAAGGCCAGCGCCCATGGCCGAGGTGATCTTCAACTCGGCGTCGGTCGTCCACAGCACGGCGGGCATCTTTTCGACCATCACCGCCAGGCGTGCCCGTTCCTGGTGCCGCTCAAACTGCACCCGCTCGAGGTCTTCCAGCATGCCGTTGATCGTATCGCCCAGGTTCGCGAGCTCGTCGTGTCCGGAAACATGCAGCCTTCTACCAAGGTCGCCGCTCGCGCCGATCTGAGTGATGTCGTCGCTGAGGTGTCCAACGCGCGAGATGACGAATCGCTCGAGCATGTACATTGTGATCGCGCCAAACACCATGCCGGCAGCTAGCAGGAGCAGAAGAAACTGCAGCAGGCTGGCCTGGCCTTGTTCGTAGATCCTTCGCGGCAGCAAAACTCGCAGTATGGCGGCGGGCTGGCCGTTGATGTCGTAGAGTTCCTGGAATGCCGCAAGGGATCCGCGGGCGTCGGGAAGGACCAAGCTGAGCTTTTCGGGGCTGATTGCATTGGCCGCGACGCGGAAATCCGCACGCATGTCGCCGGAATCGATGCGCTCAATATCGAGCGGCAGATGGGTCATCTCTCCCAGGCGTACCGTCTCATCGGCATCGAGGGAACGTCCCATAATCAGGCGTCCTTCTGAGGGGCCGTCGGAGTTGCTGTTCAGGATCGCACTGGAATCGATCAATACGGGTCCGGAGGCGAGCATCACAATTCCCGCAACGTCGCTGGTCTCCCCGGCGTTGCCCAGCAGGGGAGACCCCGCCTGCAAGTGCTCGTCGAGATCCGCCGGTACGGCCGCGGTTTTCATGCCCGCGACGTTGAACCCTTTGGAGAAGACCCTGTGTCCGGAACGGTCCAGGACCACAATGAAGTTCACGCGCAATTGCTCGAAGATCCGTGCCGGAAATTCGGATCGAACGCCCTCTGGGTGTGGCCCCCCCAGATAGGCGTAGGTCTGATCCTGGTCTGCAAACTGGTCAGTTGTATGTTGCAGGGTGTCGATTTCGTTCAGCAGCGCGCTTGAGGCACGGCCCAGGTTTTCGGTCGCGAAATCGGCTTCCAGGCGGGAGAATCCGCTCAACAGCACGGCACGCGAGACAACAAACAGGCCGCCCACCAGTCCAACCAACGCCGTCAGGACGATGACCAGCGTCTTGTTGCGCAAAGATGTCCGCAAACGAAATCGCATCGTGTAATCCGGCCCCGGGCGCCTGGATCTAGTATATCGGCGGCCGGAATCACCTGTGGCGACGCTCGGATGCTCGTGCTCAGTCGTACACTGCGGTAACGTTTGTGCCCGGCCCGCCGCAGGACCTGAAAAAATGCAGTGGCCAAGCGGACCGCCGCGGGATTACCCTCGAAGCATCTCGAGATACACCGAACGCATCTCTTAGTTCAAATCCGGCCCGAGCCGTTGGGAGGAAATTCGATGAACAGGCATTTGATGTCCGTCGTCCCTGCGGCACTTGCTTTACTGGTTCTGGGATCGGCCGCTCAAGCGTGGTCGCAGGAAGGGGGGCCGATGCCAGCCGCGCAGGCTTCCCCCGCGCCGGCTGCGACGCCGGCCCCTGCGTCTCCCGGTACACCAGCTGTGTCGGCTGCGCCCGTTGCGGCTAAGGCCGCGGGCGTCACGGCCAAGCCTGCGATGGTCGAGGTACCTGGCGGCACGCACATCCCGCTCGTGCTTCACAATGCGGTTTCCACGCGCAGCGCGCGACCCGGCGACCCGGTTTATTTCGAGACGCTCTTTCCGGTGATGATTGACGGCCACGTCGTAATTCCGGCGGGCTCCTACATGAGCGGCGAGGTCACCGAAGCGAAGCGAGCGGGGCGCGTCAAGGGACGCGCAGAGCTGGGAATCAAACTGACCACGATCATCCTGCCAAATTCCTACATGGTCGACCTCAACGCTGTGCCCAGCAATGCCGGATCGGGCGGGAGCGAGACGGTGAACAACGAAGGAAAAGTGGTGGGCGACACCGACAAGGCTTCTGACGCCGGCACGGTGATCAAATCAACCGCGGCGGGCGCGGGCATCGGAGCGATCGCAGGCAGCGCACGAGGCGCCGGAATCGGCGCAGGCATTGGAGCTGCTGCCGGGCTTGGCGCCGTGCTGCTGTCCCGCGGTCCCGAGGCCGAACTGCCGCGCGGCTCGACGATTGAAGTGGTGATTGACCGATCGATCTTTCTCGAAGCGGATAAGGTTCAGTTCACGAGCCCCGGGGAAGCCTCTAGCCTTCCGGGTCCACCAAACCGCGAGCCAGCGCGAGCGAAAATCCCTTTCTAAGGAACCAGTCGGGTCGTCGGCCCCCACACCGCGCCATGACCGCTCGGCAGATGCCTTTCAGGCATGAATTTCGACCGGGATGTTAGTGCGCGCTCTGAGTTTTCGGCTTGTGATTTGTGAAACGCAGCGGTGAATAGGCCGCTGTGTCGAGTTCGCCGTACCCACCGGTAATCCATTCCCGAACGAGTCGTGCCGTTACCGGCGCAAGCAGTATTCCGTTTCGGTAGTGTCCGGTCGCGATGAGCAGGCCTTCAATGTCGGTCGGTCCGAGGATGGGAAGATCGTCCGGGGTGCCGGGCCGCAATCCGGACCAGGTTTCAAGCACTTCGGCGCCGGCAAGCCCTGGACACAGCTCGAGCGCAGCATCGAATATTTTGCGCAATCCTGCCGGGGTCACACGACGCTCAAATCCGACCTGCTCTGAAGTGCTGCCGGCGACGATCCGCCCGTCCCGGCGCGGCACCAGGTAGCCCGTTTGCGATCGCAGGACGCGCTGCAAGCCCGCGCCTTCAGGACGCAGCGCCATCATCTGCCCTCGGACCGGCCGCGTAGGCACATAGGGTGCGAACCACTGTTCGCCGGGCGCAATCTCGCCCGAAAAGCATCCGGCCGCGACGACGACATCGCCGGCGGAAATTACCTCGCCGCCCGCGATCGCTCCGGTGCACCGATGGCCTTCGCGAACCAGTCCGGTGACCCGGCAATCGGAACGAAATTCCACGCCTCTGCGCTGCGCCGCCCTAAGCGCAGCGCTCATGAGCGACCTCGGCTCGACGGTCGCCTCTTCAGGAAACCAGGCCGCGGCCCACGCCCCCGGACCGATCGACGGTTCACGCTCGCGCGCCGCTTCTATCGCGACAGGTTCGGCGGCCAATCCCAGTTGTCGGCATTGGGCGATTCGGCGGTCGCGAGCCGCGTCGCCGCGCGGCGCCGGAAAAATTTCAAGCGCTCCCTGTCTGCTGTGTCCCGCCGATTCGCCCGATGCTTCCTCAAGCGAAGCGACAAACTCCGGATACAGCTTCAGGCTCGCTCGTCCCAGCGGCACCAGGGGCAGATCCCGCGAGGAATCCGGCGCCGGTGATAGCATGCCCGCCGCTGCCCAGGATGCTTCCCGGCCAGGCTGCTGGCAATCGAGCACGGCCACGCGAAGCTTCGCTGTCGCAAGCTCAAACGCGATGGACACACCGATGACGCCGCCCCCGATGATGACAACATCAAGCGTTTTCACGCGACTATCCTAGCAGCAATGCTTGCGAGGTTGGCGTTCGGCTTGTTCACGACAACACAAGCGGCGCAGCAAGTACCAGCGCGTCCTCAATTGGAGCCGAGTAGTAGCGCGGCCGGCGGCCGGTGACCTCAAACCCATTGTGTTCGTAAAATCGAAGTGCCGCGAGGTTGGAGGCGCGAACCTCGAGAAATGCCTTTTCGCCCTGGAATGTAGCGCCCCAGCTGAGCGCTTGCGCAAGCAGCGATCGGCCGATCCCGCGGTTTCGCCAGTCCGGCCGCACCGCAAAGTTCAGGATTTCAAGCTCGCTTGAGACTCGGCGCGCGACGACGAATCCGGCAACTTCGTCCTTCTGTTGGTCGACCCAGCCAGTCATGTCGCCTTCGACCACGCGCGCGTAATCCCGAATGGTCCACTGTGCGATTTCCGGACACGCCGATTGGATTGCAATGATGAAGGGCAGATCGCGCATCTGGAACGGGCGGGTGCTCAAGATTGTTTCGGCGCCTTCCAGTGGAGTTCGGCGTCGGTGCGCCGGACGTAGTTGGCGTCAAGAGTCAGCGAATCGACGACCTCGCCGCGCTGCGCCTGCAGATAACCGAGTCGGCCGACGTGCGGTGCCAGCACGGCCGATACCTGCTCGACGGGAATCGGTCGAGCCTGGCTGTGAGCCGTCTCATTACGAGACACGGCGCCTGAAATCAGCGCGGGAATTGGCGTGACAATCACGCAACCTTGAATCTCGCCTCGCGCATGAAGCGATTCGATGGATTCATCCGGCGTCATCACGCGCTCTTCGCCCTCGAGTGCTAATCGGTTCTCGCCGTTCCCAGTGGTTCGTCGGTACATTCCGAAGTAGACCTGTCCACGGTGTGCGTCAAGGACTGGTACTACGATCGGCGAGTGCGACGTGGACTGCGCCGCAACCGCTTCTAGGCCGCTTACTGCAGCGATTGGCTTTACGTAAACCTCGGCCCAGCCTTTTACGGCTGCAAGTCCTACCCGCAGTCCCGTGAACGACCCCGGGCCCGCCGCCACGGCAAAAAGATCAAACTCGCCGAGGTCCAGATGAAGATCCTTCAGGAGAAATTCCAGGTGGCGAAACATACGCGAAGAGTAGATCTCGTCGGTCCAGGTTGAAATAGTTCCGATCACTCGCTCGTCGCGCAGCACCGCAAGGCTTCCGGCAGGCGAAGAGGTGTCAAGGGCTAACGTCAGCACGTGCCCGATTATAGGGCAATCGCCCTGCCAAACTGGCCCGAAAACACACTATTTCTCCAACTTTCATTCTGTACGATTTAATGGGATTCGCTTGACGCCGTCGTTCGCATAAGCCTAAGATTTGAAGACGCAGTTCGGGGGGAGGAACTCAGACTCATGGACTTTAAGCTAGGCGAAAAGGTCGTGTATCCGAACCATGGTGTGGGGCTTATCGAACAGATTAGTTTTGGTTATGTGAACGGCCGATCAGAACGCTTTTACATGTTGCGGATTCTTTCGAGTGGCCTGAAGGTGATGGTGCCGCAGGCGAACATCGAAAGCGTGGGGTTGCGACCCATTATCCGCTCAACCCAAGCCGGCGCAGTTCTTTCCTACCTCGAAAAAGGCCGCTCAGCATCGCATCACGATTGGAAACACCGCTTCAAAGAAAATTCGGATCGCATGCGCACAGGTTCGTTGATGGAAGTTGCCGCCGTGTTGAAGGGGCTGGTTGCCCTCAGCAGGACAAAGCCGCTCTCCTTCCGCGAAAAAAAGATGCTCGAACGCGCGAAGTATCTTCTCGTGAGCGAGCTGGCAACGGTGCGCAACACAACCGAACAGACGGTGGAAACGAATATCGTTCGTGCCCTGGCGAAGGCCAAGCTGCAGATGCCAGAAGCGACCGCGATCCCTGAATAGTTTCTGAACCATCTCATTCGATCTGAATCGGGCACAATCCGCAGGGATTGTGCCCGGTGCCGTTTTTGGGCCCGGAAGTTCCTGCGAGAGTGTTCCTTCCCTGCGTGTATCCGCTCCAAGCGAAGTTGACGCCGCTCTCGGCTCCGATTAGAATTTTATTCAGGGAACGATGTACAGGGATCCATGAGCCCTACAGTCCTGCAACAGAAGCGGCACCAACAGATCCTGACCGACGTAGTGCGGGTCTATATCGAGACCGGCGAGCCGGTTTCTTCGCGCAGCGTTGCGCACCGGCACGTCGAGCCGCTTAGCTCGGCGACGGTTCGCAACGTGATGGCCGATCTGGAAGGCGAGGGCTATCTCTACCAGCCGCACACCTCGGCTGGCCGCGTTCCTACCGCTGCGGCGTACCGTTTCTTCGTCGAGCAAGTCACAGCGCAGGCAACGGCGAGCCCGGAAGATCGCCAGTGGATTCGCCGTGAACTGGCAGCGGCGCAGACCCCCGAAGCAGTGATGGAGCGCGCAAGCCACGTCCTTGCGGCGGTTTCGCGAGGCCTGGGTATTTTCATTTCGCCGCCTCTGGCAAGCAGCGTCGTCGAGCACGTGCGGTTCTTGCTCGTGCCGGATCACCGCGTGCTGGTCGTGCTTGTAACCACCGGCGGCGTCACTCGCGACAAGGTGATTCATCCGGACCGTGTCTTTAGCCAGGAAGATCTGGATCGAGTCGCGAACCATCTCAACCGCCACTACGTCGGCTGGACGCTTGCAGCCATGCGTGTGGATCTTCGCGCTCAGGTCGAGCGTGATCGCGAGCAATATGGCCGCATTGCCGGCGACGCGCTGATGCTGTGCGATCCGGCCGTGCTCGGTGAAAGCACCGAGCGGCGGATCTACGTCGAGGGCGCTGCGCAAATGGCCTCGGCCGTGCAATTCACAAATCAGGATCAGTTGCGGGAACTGCTGGAAGCGATCGAGGAGAAGGACCGCCTCATCGAACTGTTGAGCGGCTGCATCGAGGCGCCTGAGCCGGTTCATGTCGAGCTCGGCCTGGACAAGATGTCGGGCGCCGGCAAGCACCTGGCGCTGGTCTCTGCGTCCTATTCCAATAACGATCAGATCGGAGCGCTGGGAATTCTGGCTCCGATGCGCATGCACTATGAACGCGTGATCACCGCAGTCGCCTTTATGGCACAATTTTTCTCGGAGAATTCTGAGGAATCGACCAAGCCGTGACCGAACACAAAAACCATATGAAGGACCACAAAGACAGGGATCGAGAGCCGACGCCGATTTCAGGCGACGAAGACACGGTCGAAGACCGCTCGGCAGACACAACCGCTGAGTCGGTCCCCGACGAGATCTCCAAGCTCCTGGCCGACAAGCAGGAGCTGATGAACACGCTCGTCCGCCGTCAGGCGGATTTTGAGAACTACCGCAAGCGCGTAGAGAAAGAACGCCAACAGGACCGCCACCGCGGCGTCGAGCTGCTGGTCGAACACATTCTTCCCGTGCTCGACGCGTTTGACCGAGCGCTGGCCGGCGAGAACGATGCAGCCACCGCCGAATACCGCAAGGGCTTCGAACTGATCCGGCGCCAGCTCTGGGAGGCGCTCGCAAAGCAGGGCCTTTCGCGCATCGAATCCGTGGGCCAGGAGTTTAATCCGCATCTTCACCATGCTATCGAGAGCGTGGAGACGTCGGAGCATTCCGACGGGACTGTCCTGGGCGAAATGCAGAGCGGTTACCGGTTTCATGACCGCGTGCTGCGTCCCGCGATGGTCCGCGTCGCAAGCGCGCCGGAGCCAAAGTCCGCACACGCCTCCAAGCGCGAGCATTAGTCTCGGTCGACTGTTAATACAACGGCTGCATTCGCAGCCTGCGGAGAATCATGAGGAAGCAAGTTTTCGCGGTAGCAGCCCGCCGGCTGGGACAAACCCCCCGCCAGTTTTTTAGCGGTCCCTGGAGCTTGCAACCGGACCTTTGCAGTCTGCTGTTCTACGAAGGGAACCATGGCGTCTGATACCCAGTCTGACTATTACGTGATTCTCGGCGTCGAGCGCGACGCTTCGGCCGACCAGATCAAATCGGCCTATCGCAAGGCCGCGCTCAAATGGCATCCGGATCGCAATCCGGAAAACAAAGAAGAAGCCGAGATCAATTTCCGGATGGCATCAGAAGCCTACACCGTTCTGTCCGATCCCCAGAAGCGCCCGGTCTACGACCGCTTCGGACATGCAGGACTGGGCGGCCGGGGGTTTGAGGGCGGAGGCTTCAATTCTGTGATTTTTGAGGAATTTCACGACATCCTGGGCGATCTGTTCGGCTTCGATCAGGCGTTCGGCGGAAGCGGCCGGCGAGGACGCGGCGCCGCCCGAGGCCAGCGGGGCGCCGATCTGCGTTACGACATGTCGCTCAGTTTTGAGGACGCTGCAACCGGTGTGAACACCAAGATTCGCCTCGTCCGCCGCGAGAACTGCGAATCCTGCAAGGGAACTGGCGCAAAACCCGGCAGCGGCATGGCCGCGTGCAAGACCTGCGGAGGCCGCGGACAGATGGCCTACCAGCAGGGATTCTTCTCAATCACGCGCACGTGCCCTGCGTGCCAGGGTGCGGGACAAGTGATCCGCGAGGCTTGCGAGACCTGCCGCGGCCAGGCGCGGATCGAACGCGAACGCACGCTGGAAGTTGGCGTGCCCGCCGGAGTCGATTCCGGCACTCGCCTGCGCATGTCCGGCCAGGGCGAGCCCGGAACCAACGGCGGTCCCGCAGGCGATCTGTATATTTTCCTCGAAGTGAAGGAGCACCCGTTCTTCGAGCGTCGCGGCGCAGACCTCTATTGCACGATCCCAGTCAGCTTTCCCCAAGCCGCACTCGGCGCGAAGATCAAGATTCCC
>Ga0209624_10001782_pt1 | contig 16489 bp, 16 predicted proteins | sample JacPinW_OM2H0_O1_FD_188565 | JGI IMG/M metagenome (GOLD analysis project Ga0209624, IMG submission 188565) | Forest soil microbial communities from Algoma, Ontario, Canada - Jack Pine, Ontario site 1_JW_OM2H0_O1 (SPAdes) (version 2) | ecosystem: Environmental > Terrestrial > Soil > Boreal...
GACGGCGGCTTGCGCGCGGTCCGATGCGGCGAGCTTCTCGAGGATGTCGGCGATGTGGCCCTTCACGGTGCCGAGCCCGATGTTCAGCCGTTCGGCGATCTCGGCGTTGCCGATGCCGTCGGCGACGAGCCGGAGCACGTCGGTTTCGCGTGCGGAGAGCGGCGAGCGCTCGGGCGCGTGATCGGCGCCGCTGAGCTTGCGCAAGACGACGTGCGCGATCCGCGGGTCGAAGTATGCGCCGCCTGCGGCGACCGTCCGAATCGCATCGATGACGACCGACGGGTCGGAGGCTTTCACACAATAGGCGGCCGCGCCCGCGGCCACGGCCGCGAGCACTTCGTCATCGAGCTCGTGCATCGTCAGGATGACGATGCGCGGACCGTCGGGGAGCGCTTTGATCTCGCGCGCGAGCGCGATCCCGTCGCGGCCCGGCAATCCGAGGTCGATGACCGCGACGTCGGGACGGGCGTCGGTAACCGTGGTGAGCCCTTCGATTCCGTCGGCCGCTTCGGCGGCGACGATGATCCCCGCCATTTCGAGCGACGTGCGCAGGCCGGCCCGAACGAGCGCGTGGTCCTCGACGATCACGACGCGGATTACGCTCACCGCGGCGCGCTCGGCAGCGACAACGCGACGACCCTCGGCGGCATCCAGCCCGCTTCGCGTAGCGCTCGGTCCGCCCTGCGCACCGCCTTCACGCCGGCGCCTACAGCTCGACGGTAACGCCGAGCTCGACCCGCCGCTCGGCTTGTATGTGCAAGTCGTCGGGCAGACGCCGCGCGTTGCGGTGCAGGGCGTCGAAGATGCTGCGCTGCCACGACGGCATTCCGCCGGCGGCGCGCGCCTCGATCTTCGGGTCGGCGTAGAAGAACGAGGTGTCGTCGCGGTCGAGCTCGAGCCCGCGTGCTGCACAGCTGCGCAGGACCGGTTCGATGGTCGGCGCCTCCATGTAGCCGAAGCGTGCGATGACGCGCACCAAGCGCAACGAGAGCCGCTCGACCGTGACGCGCTCGCCCGGCGAGACGTACGGCGAGGGAGCGCGGGCGATGTTGAGCACCACGAGCCGCTCGTCGTGCGCGCGGTCGCGGATCCAGCGATGCGCGGCGAGGAACGGCACGCCGCGCGGATCGGGCGTCAAGAACACCATCGTCCCCTGCTCGGCCATGCCGGCCGGCAGGCGTTCGAGGACCGTTTCCACCGGGGTCTGCTGATCGGCGAGCGCGCGCCCCAGCCGCGCGCGGCCGTGCAGCCAGATCACGCTCAGGCTCACCAACACCGTGCTGATACCGAGCGGCACGTAGCCGCCGTCGACGAACTTCGGCAGCGATGCGGCGACCAGACTGCCGTCGACGATGCAGAACGCGCCCACGAGCGGCAGCGCGACGTAGCGCTTCCACCGGAAGACGCCGGTGATCACGCTGTAGTACGCGAGCGACGTGCACAGCATCGTGACCGCGACCGCCAGACCGTACGCGGCGGCGAGGCGGTCGCTGGAGCGGAACGCAACGACGAGAATCGCGCAGCCCAACGCGAGCAGCACGTTCACGGCCGGAACGAACACCTGGCCTCGGTAGAGCGCCGACGTGTGGCGGACGAGCATGCGCGGGGCGAGGTTCAGCGCAATCGCCTGTTCGATCAGCGTGAACGTGCCGGAGATCAGCGCTTGCGAGGCGATCACGGTGGCGATGGTCGCGAGGAGCACCATCGGGATGAGCGCCCATCCCGGCGCGAGCGCGTAGAACGGGTTCTCGAGTGCCCGCGGATCGGCGAGCAGGAGCGCACCCTGGCCGAGATAGTTGAGCGAGAGCGCCGGGAAGACGAGCGCGAACCATCCGGCGACGATCGGCATTCGGCCGAAATGCGAGAGGTCCGCGTACAGCGCCTCGACGCCGGTGACGGCCAAGATCACGCCGCCGAGGATCGTGAACCCGACGATTCCGTGGCTCGTCGCGAACGCGAGCGCGTGTCGCGGATCGATCGCGAGCAAGACCTCCGGGCGCCGCACGAGCGCAGCGGCGCCGAGCCAGGCGATCACGACGAACCAGACCACCATGACCGGGCCGAAGAGGCGACCCACGCGCTCGGTGCCGCCGCGCTGGAGCACGAACAGCGCGACGACGATCGCCAGCGAAAGCGGGACGACGTACGCTTCCGCCGCTTTCGAGATGACCGAGAGGCCCTCGACCGCCGATATGACGGAGATCGCGGGCGTGATGATGCCGTCGCCGAGCAGCATCGACGCGCCGACGATCACCACCAGCGTCAAGCCTGTCGCGGTGAGCACCGTCCCGAACGGCGCGGGCGGGCGCGCCAGCGCCAGCAGCGCGAGGATGCCACCTTCACCGTCGTGATCGACCCGCATCACGAAACCGATGTACTTGATGCACACGACGAGGATCAGCGCCCACACCAAGAGCGAGCAGATTCCCAGCACCGCGGGGAGATCGGGCGGCACGCCCGCGATCCCGAAGCAGACTTTGAGCGTGTAGAGCGGGCTGGTCCCGATGTCTCCGAACACGACACCCATCGCGCCGACGACCATCGGCAATCGCGCTTGCGCACGTAAAGACGCCACGACTCGGAATGCTACCACCGCACTCGTGCGCGCCGTACCGGCCGAACGGCCGATCCTTTCGGCTGTGCGCTACGCCGCGGTGGCCGGTCCGAACCAGGCGGTCAGCGCGTCATGAAGGTCCGGCGAGGCGCGGTCTCCCGCCCAGGCGACATGTCCGTCGGGCCGGATCAAGACGGCAGTTGGAGCGGTGACCACGCCGAGTGCCGGCAGTTCCCACACGCCGTCGTATTCGGCCTCGATCAGCTGGACGCGATCCGCCCACGGAGCGATATCGAAGGCGCCCGGCTCACCGAGGTTGAGCAGCACCGGCCGGGCGTCGTGCAGCAGCTCGAATACGCGTAACGGGCCGCTGCCGGTGACCAGGTCGAGATCGGGCATGCGGCGTCCGATCAGCGGATGGCCCTCGCCGAGATCGTAACGAACGTCCAGACCCGACATCATCGCGGCGAATCGTCTGCGCGGCTCATCCATGCCGAGCAGCTCGGACATCGTGTCGCGGAGTGCTTTCGTGCGGTCGTCCGGGCGGCGAAGCGCGACGGCGGCCATCGTATTGCGCAACACGCGGGCAGCGACCGGGTGGCGCTCGGCGTGGTAGGTGTCCAAGAGGCACTCCGGTGATGTTTGCTTCACCACCTGGGCTAGCTTCCAGCCCAAATTCACCGCGTCTTGGATACCGATGTTGAGTCCCTGGCCGCCATCCGGGGCGTGCACGTGCGCGGCGTCGCCCGCGAGCAGCACTCGTCCGTTGCGGTACGCTGCGGCCTGCCGCGTCATGTCGGTGAACCGGGAAATCCAGAGTGGGCTATGCATCCCGTAATCGGTTCCGCATGCGGCGATGAGCGCTTCGCTGAGATCGCGCAGCGTGGGTTCCGTCGCGGGTCCGACGTGCTGTTCGGTCACCATGACCCCCACCGGGCCGCCTTCGCCGTAGACCACTTTGCCGTCGCGGATCTCGTACTCCACCTTGCCGAAGGAATGGATGCCGAAGGCATTGCGGTGGACGCCCAATGGCGGCTCCTCCGCCATCTCGACCTCGGCGATCAAATTGCTGGTCGTCGGATCCCACCCGGGGAACTCGATGCCGGCAGCCTTGCGGATCAGACTGCGTCCGCCATCGCACCCGACCAGATATTTCGTTCGCAGCGACTCGCCGTCCGCGAGCTCGATGTCAACGCCGCCGTCGTCCTGCACGAAACCGGTGACTTCACGTCCGCGATGGATCGGCACAGCCAACTCTCCGACCCAGCCGGCCAATATGCGCTCGATGTGCTTCTGCCACAGCCCGAGCCCGTAGTTGTGCCGCGTCGGAAAATCGCTGATGTCCAAGGTCGTTCCGGCGAACCCTGCGACCTGCGCCACCTGCCCCTCGGAGAGGAACCGATCGGCGATTCCGCGCTGATCGAGAACCTCGATGGTGCGTGAATGAAGGCCGCCGGCGCGCCAGCCGGCGAGGTCCTGACCGGCGCGCCGCTCGACGATTGCCACGTCGACGCTCGCTAATGCCAACTCGCCCGCCAACATCAAGCCGGTCGGGCCCGCGCCCACAACGATCACATCGGCATTCATCCGGCGATTATGCCGCACGACCCGGGCCTTGCCGCAAGCCCCCGGGCGTGGTGTATAATGAAAGTGGAAGAGCTGCGTTGCTACACCCGGGCGCAACACACGTTCGCGTTCCGTCCATCCGGGAGGAGAACGGGCCCGGTCAGTGTTCGCGCACTGATCGGGCCGCTTCGGTTGGCGATATCGCCGAGTGGTTTCGACGGTGCGGCGATTCGCTGACTGCATGGCCTTGCCATCGAGCGCGCTCCCAATCGCAGCGGCTAGCGCTCGCGCGCCCCATTCTCAACCGAGAGCTCCCAACGATATCCGTCTGGATCGTGAAACCACAGGCCCACGTGCGGGGAGTCCGGCGACGTCGGCCCGATCTCGTTGCCCGGATCTTCCAGGTTGACGCCATTTTTCTTTAACGTCTCGAGCGCTTCGCGTAGCGCGCGCATACTGTCGAGGCGAAACGCCAAGTGATCCATCGTGTCCGGATGTGGCGTGCCTCTGAAGAACCCAATGATGAGCGCATCGTTTGTTAACGCGATTGCCTCGTCGGAGCGGAACATTTCCTTTAGATCGAAGTTCTCGGTCCAAAACCGGGCGCTCTTCTCCGGGTCACTAACGGCGAAGCTGAAATGCCAGACGGTGGTAAGCTGTATTTTCAAGTGCGTAGCTCCTACAACATGTTACGAAGGACTGCATCGGTTCACTGGCCCGTGACGAAAGGGCACGTTGTCAGCGCACCGTCATTCCGCCGTCGACACGATAGTTGGCGCCGGTTATGAACTTGCCGCGATCGGACGCGAGCAACGCGACGACTTCAGCGATGTCCTCGGTGCCGCCGAGACGACCAAGCGGAATATTCCGAACCCAGTCATCGGAAGAAAATCCCGGAGTCGTCTTGGCAAACTCGGCGGACCCCGGCGTCGAGATAACGCCCGGCGACACGACGTTCACACGGATACCGCTCGGCGCGAGTTCCGTCGCGAGTGTGCGCGAGTAGTACTCGAGTGCAGCCTTCGCGGCGCCGTAGTGCGCAGAGGGCGCAAACGGTATCGTCGCTGCCGCCGAAGAGATGTTCACGACGGCTGCGGCCTTCGACGCACGAAGCGCTGGAAGAAGTGCGTTCGTAAGGCGGATTGCAGCGAAAAAGTTGAGCGCGAAGCTCTCGTTCCACGCCGTGTCGGGTATCGTCCAGGATCCACCGAGGAACGCGCCCCCACCGCCCGCATTGTTCACGAGAATGTCGAGACTTCCAACCGCCGCAAGCGCCTGCTTCGCGATTGCGTCCGCGCCCTCACTCGTGGTGACATCGCCGGATACGAACGTCGCCGCCGCAGGCGTATCGTCGTCGCGCGAGCGCGCGGCGACAACGACTTTTGCGCCGGCATCGAGCAGGCGCTGCGCGATGGCCGCGCCGATGCCCCGCGTGCCCCCGGTGACGAGAGCACGGCGACCGATGAATTCTTTCGATAGATCGAGATTGTCAGGCACGGAATGTTCCTACGCAGATGCGTTGTTTTGATGCTTGCTCATTAACGACACGCGTCGTATAATCAACCTATGTCGCATATAGTACGACCGTCAGTGCCGTCGGTCAACCAACAGATTGGCACGAATGTTGCCTTTCCGACGAACATGAGAGTTTGATGCTTAGCGGTGCACCGGGCTCGTCTCGCGAAGATCCGCGAGTAACCCGAACGCGAAAACTGATCCGCGATGCACTCACCTTGCTTATCGCTGAAAAGAGCTTCGAAGCAATCACCGTGCAGGACATCGCAGGACGCGCTACGATAAATCGCGCGACCTTCTACGCGCACTATGCGGATAAGTTCGCTTTACTTGATGCTTTGGTTCGGGAAGACTTTACTGCCCATCTCACCCAGGGTGATCCACTGAAACTTCGAAGCGTTCAGTCCATGTTGCTGGCGGTTGGCAGCAACGTCTTCGCCTACGTCGCGTCGAAGGGCAAATGTCGAATCGACCGCGATTTTGAGTCGCAGGTTCAACGGACCATGGAGACCGAGCTGAGCGACTTCTTGTCACCGGCCTTCGGAAATCGCACGGCGATGCTGATCGCTTCGGCACTCGCCGGCGCCGCCATGAATTGGCGCCATCAGGCGCCGAAATCGCCGACGGAACCAATCGTGACGGATATCGTTCAGATTCTCGTGGAAGGCGTGAAAACGCGGCGGCTTTCGGGTTAGATATTGTTCGTATACTCCAACGTGCTAGGGACGCTGCCATGCGCAAACGTCAGCCGAATGCGAGCGCGCTCAGCAGGCACAGCGCGGCCGGCAGCCCCTGGATCACCAGGATGCTGCGCTTCACCGTGAACCCGCCGTAGATCGCCGCGATCAGCACGCACGACGCGAAGAAGATCACCAGCGCCCGCTGCAGCTCCGGCGCCGCGAACACCGCCCACACCAGCCCCGCTGCCAGGAAGCCGTTGTACAGGCCCTGGTTTGCCGCCAGCCCTTTCGACGCTTCCGCGAAGTCCGCGGTCGTGCCGAACGCCTTGCGCGTGCGCGGCTGCGTCCACGCGAACATCTCCAAGTACAGGAAGTACACGTGCTCGAGTGCCACGATCGCCGCCAGAACCAGGGTGATCGTGTGCATTCAGGTCTCTCCTGCCGCTGCTAGCCGACCAGCGCTGCGCAGACGTCGCCGCGCGTCTCGCGCTTGATCATCGCGATCACGTCGTCGCCGCGCTGGAGCGTCGTGTCGCCGTTCGCCACCATCACGTCGCCGCCGCCGCGGTCCACCGCGACGATCACGCTGCCGCGCGGCAGCATCACGTCCGCGATGCGCTTGCCGCGCGCGGGTGAGTTGTCGGCGATCCGCAGCTGCACGAGCTCCAGGCCGCCGCGGCCCACTTTCGCGAGTGGCTCGAGGTCGGTCGCGTTCACCCGCTCGTCGATCATGTCGAGGATCAGCTCGGTGGAGGAGATCACCACCACCGGCCGCTCTTTGTCGAGCGACTCGAAGATCAGCTTGTTCTTGGGGTTGTTGACGCGCGCGATGCAGCGCGCCTGGGAGTGCTTCTTGGTGATGATGCAGACGACCAGGTTGTCCTCGTCGTCACCCGTGTCGGCCACCACGACGTCCGCGCGCTGCATGCCGGCTTGCATGAGCACGTTCGGATCGCAGCCGTCGCCGACCACCGCGATGTCGCTTTCGAGCAGGTTCGTCATCAGCTGCGCCTTGCGCGCGTCCTTTTCGATGACGATCACTTCGTGTTGCTGCTTGATGAGGCCGCGCGCGAGGTACGTCCCCACCTTGCCGCCGCCGACGATCAGGATGAACATCGGGTTACGCGCTCAACTGCGCTTGCGGCCGCGCCGAGGTGAACGCCGCGGCGAAGTGCGAGAGCGCTTCGGGCGCGACGATCGCGTTGATCTCGTCGCCTTCCACGAGCGTGTCGCCGGGCGCCGGGATGCTGACGCTGCCGAGCCGCCGGATCGCGGCGATGCGAATCTTGCCGTCCTGCTCCACGTCGAACACGTGCTTGCCGGCTTGCGCCTTCGTCACCGTCGCGACCAGCGAGCTGAGCTTGCCGAAGTCGAACGACGGCACCGACGCGTACGCCACGTCCTGCAAGCGGTCGCGGATCAGCTGCGCGCCGATCGTCGTCGGGCAGAACGTCTCCAGGCCCAGCTCGCGGTAGAGCTGGCCGCGCGGCGGATCGTAGATCCGCACGACGATCTTCGGGATCCGGAACATGCGCTGCGCGATGAGGGCGGACATCACGTTACGGTTGTCGCCGTCGGTCACCGCGACGAAGCCGTCGGTGCGTTCCGCGCCGGCGCGCTTGAGCACGTCGTAGTCGACGCCGGTGCCGACTTCGACCTGTCCTCCGAAGCGGTTGCCCAGCCGTTTGAACGCGGCCGGGTTCTCGTCCACGACGACGACGTCGTGTTTGTCGGCGACGAGCAGCTTGGCGAGGGTCGAGCCCACGCGCCCGCAGCCGACGATCAAGTATCTCATGGGGCGTCCCCAGGCTTCGGTGCTACCAGGGTTGTTCCCGCGGGGAGGAGAGGTGCCCCGGCTTGCGAATGCCGGGGCTTCGGCCCCAGTCGGGGCGTAGCTCAGCTTGGTAGAGCGCTGCGTTCGGGACGCAGAGGTCACAGGTTCAAATCCTGCCGCCCCGACCACGTGAAAAAGCCGGCTCCCGCACGGGGCCGGTTTTTTCGTGCGGTGCGCTCAGTAGTCGACGTAGAACGGCCGCTTGAATTTCGCGTACAGGTCCTCGACGCGGTGCATCCAGTAGCCGCCGGGCTGCGAGCTCATCGTGTACCCGGGGGCGGGGATCGCTTGGCAGGTTTCGTTGTCGTACCACTGCGAGTGGAACACGCTCGCCGCGCCCGGGATCGCTCGCGGCGGGAGCGCGTCGGTGACCCAGAGCCACGCGTGGTTCGCCGAAATGGTCGGATAGGAGCTGCCGCCCTCGAGCAGCACCATCGCGTAGCGCTTGGCCAGCGGCGGCCAGCTGATCTGCGCGAACATCGTCGTCCCGCTGCAGTCCGGCGTGGTGAACAGCGCGGTGCTGCCGCCCGGGCTCTGCAGCCCGTTGAGCACCTCGGGCGTCACCTTGAGCGTCACGGCATCGCCGCCGGTGAGGTGATACGCCACGTAGCCCACGAGCTGCTGCGGGCCGTAGCTGTTGTCATAGGCGAGGAGGTCGCCGATCTCTTTGCCGGTCTTGTCCCACACCTTCTGTTGGCAGCACCGAGCCGCCGGCGGGTGCGGCCGGTAGCCTTCGGCCGGCTTCACGACGGCGCGCGGGTCGGGCGCGGCCTGCGCCAGGGCGGCGACTCCGACGACGATGACCAGGGCTGAGAGCAGCGTGGATCGCATGCGACGTTCTCCTACGGAAGATCACCCGCTGGGAGGCATAGCGGCCGCTTGGCCTACCGAGGCGGCAAAGCCTGTGGTCCCGGAGCGGCGCGATTTGGAGGTCTCCGTGCCGCGCGGGGCTAACGCCGCCTGCTGCTACCCCGCCCCCACCCCACGGGCCGCCGTTGTTCTCACGATTCAGTCCCGCCGCCCGTCGCGTGCTCCGCGCCGCCGAGCAAGAGTGCCGGAACCACAACCACTACTACGTCGGCGCCGAGCACATGCTGTACGCGCTGCTCGAGGAACATGACGGCCGGATCGACGAGCGCCTCGCCGCCGACCACGTCGAGCCCGCGCACGTCCATGCGGAGGTCAAGCGTGCCCTCGGTACCGGAGAGGGCCGCACCTGGGAAGGCATCCTCGTGACACCTCGCGTCAGAAAGATCGTAGAGATCGCCGAGGGGCTCGCCGGCGACCGTGAGATCGAGCCCATCGACCTGTTCGAAGCGATTCGCGCCGAAGGCGGCGGGCTCGCGGCCGACATCTTGAGGCGCGCATGGAACACCTGAGCCAAATCTTTCACGACCTCGTCGTCCACCTCGGCTACCCCGGGCTGTTCATCGTCATGTTCCTCGGGAACATCGGAACGCCGGTCGGCACCGAGGTGGTGATGCCGACGGCCGGCGCGCTCGCGGCCCAGGGGATGCTGCCGACGATCGGGTCGCTGCCGGGTTGGGTGCTCGTGGCGATCGTCGGCACGGTGGCCGAAGTGTGCGGCGCCACGGCGCTGTACGAGGTGGGCTACCACGGCGGGCTGCCGTTCGTGCACCGCTGGGGCAAGTACGTCGGCTTCAAGGAGAAGGAGCTCGGCCACGTCCAGCGGTTCTACGACCGCTTCGGCAAGCTCGCCGTGTTCTGGTCGCGCTTCGTGCCGTTCGTGCGCGGCGTCGCGTCGCTGCCGGCGGGGCTGTCGCGAATGCCGCTGGCGCAGTTCGTTCCGCTCACCGCGATCGGATCGGCGATCTTCTGTTTCGGGCTCGCGTATCTCGGCGACATCGCCGGGAAGAATCTCGACACGATCACGGCGTCGCTGCACAAGGCCGCGCTGGTGATCGTCATCGTGCTCGTGGTGCTGATTGTCGCGGCCGTCGTCGTGATCCGCGCGCGCGGCAAGAAGAAGGAACCCGACGATATCACCGCCTGAGGTGATGTGGCGCCGGGCATCCGGCGCCAAGCGGCGCGGTCCGCTCGTCGTGCTGCTCCACGGGCACGGCGTGGACGAGCACGACATCTTTCCGCTCGGCGACGTCTTTCCGAACGACGTGACCGTGGCGGCGCTGCGCGGCCCGATCCCGTCCGAGGGCGGGTTTCGGTGGTACGCGCACCAGGCGGTGGGCCGGCCGCTGGCCGCGTCGCTCGCGGACGGCATGGCGTACGTCGAGGCGTGGCTCGGCGCGCAAGAGGCGAGCAGCGTGTGGCTGGTCGGTTTTTCCGGCGGCGCGATGATGGCGGGCGCGCTGCTGGCGTCTACACCGCAGCGGTATGCCGGCGTGGCGATGCTGCACGGCTCGTTGCCGTTCGACGCGGGCATCGCGCTCGATGCGGGACGGCTCGGCGGGTGCAACGTGTTCTATGGTTACGGTGAGGCGGACGATGTGATTCCGCGGGCGCTGGTGGACCGGTCGCGCGCGTACCTGAGCGCGGAGAGCGGCGCCCACGCGGAGATCCGCGGCTATCGTGCCGCGCACGGGATCCTGCCGGCGGAAGAGCGCGACCTCGCACGCTGGTATGCCGCGCTGACCTGAACGATCCGCGCTACGGCACGGACGAAACCCTTAGGTCCTTTCGCGCCGCCCGGCGCCGGCGCGAAAAACTACGTGTTCTCTCGAATGGCGCGCAGCTCACCGGGACCGCTACAGTCGGAGCATGGATGCGCCATCAGCCGATCATGTAGCGCGCGAGCTGCGTGCGCGAGGACAGCTCGAGCTTGGCGAACGCGTTCGCGAGGTGCACCTCGACGGTCCGTTCGCTCAGGAACAGGAACTGCGCGATCTCGCGGTTGCGCTTTCCGGCGGCGACGAGCTCGGCGATCTGCGCCTCGCGCGCCGTCAGCCGGTCCACGCGTTTCGCCGGACGCGCGCGCGGCGCCGGCTTTGCGCGGCTCGGCGCAGCGCTTGCCGTGGCGAACTCCGCGAAGAACGACGCGCCGAGCTCCTTGAAGCGCTCCGCGGCCTCGTGGAGCAGCGCCGTGCCGCCGTCGAGCCCGAGCTTCGCGGACGTGTATCCGCGACCGAACGTGTACTGCGCGTGCAGCCACCGCGAGCAGCGTGGAATCTCTTGCGCGGCGATCTCCGCCGCGAGCGCGCGGTCTTCGTTCACCGCGTACAGAGCGAGGGCGACCGGCAAGAAGCAGACCAGATCGATCGCGAGCGGCCGGTTGCGGAACGCGCGCACTTGCCGTGCGATCTCGGTCAGGAACTCGGGCCGCGCATCGTGCTTTGCGGCGAGCACCCAGGCGGCGAGCTGGAACGCGCTGGGGCCGATGCCGCGCCGGGACGCGAGATCCAAGCACGGCAGCGCGCGCGCCGACGCGCCCGAGCGATCCTCGCCAAGTGCGGCCATCGCCGACGGGACGGCGAGCAGCAGCATCTGTTGCACCAGCGGCATGCGCTCGAGATTCAGGCGCTCGAGCCGGCTCTCGACGTCCTGCCGGCGGCCGCGCGCGAGGTCGGCCACCGCGTGCAGATAGTGCCAGTAACCCACGACGGCGTCTCCGCGCGATGCGGCCGCCGGCTCCGCCGCGCCCGCGTCGAGCGCGCGGCAGCCGTGCTCTTGGAAATCGACGAACAGCTCGATCAGCGGCAGCGAGAAGTCCAGGCCGGACTGCTGGCTGGTGGAGAACGATCCGGCGACGCGCAGCGCGCGGCGCGCGTCGTCGTGCTCGCCCAGGCGCGCATGCAGCAACGCGCGCGACTGGTGCAGGGACGCCATCGCGATCGGCGTCGCGCCGGCCGCATCGATGCGCTCCGCGATCGCATTCAGGCCGGCTTCGTCCACGATGCCCGCATACGTCGCGGTGACGGCCGCGCGCAGCTCGGATGCTTCGCCGGGGTCGTGCGCGCCGCCGATCGCGCGCTCGAACGTGGCGATCGCGCGGCCGGGATCCTCGAGCTCGGTCTGGATCGCGACGAGCGTTGCGGCGAGCCGGCTCATCCCTTCGTGCAGACCGGTCTCGGCACCGTGCCGCAGCGCGCGCACGATGACCGCTTCGGCCTCGGCGTCGCGCGTCGCGGCGCGCAGCGCGGTGGCGTACCGGCGGAAGAACGCGACGTATCGCTCGGGCGGCGGCCAGCGCAGCGCGAGCGCGCCGGCGAATGCGTCGACGGCCTGCTCCCAGCGCCGCATCGCGTATGCCGCCTGTGCGATGCGCTCCGTGTACTCGTAGCACGTGTCGCGGTCGTCGATCGCGGCCGCGTGCTCGACGATGCGCTGGTAGTCGCGAAGCTCTCCGCGGTCGAGTCCGATGAGCACCGCGACGATCCGCCGGCGCAGCGGGAGCTCGAGCGTGACGGATGCGCGAATCGCCGCCGGAATCGCGTCGTGCCGGAACGCGAACGAACCTTCGCGGCTGCCGAGATATCGGCGGCTTTCGCCGACGAGGCGCGCGAGCACGGCCGGATCGGGATACAGGGCGCTGAGCACGCGTTCCTCGACCGGCGCTCCGACGAGCGCGCAGTACTGCAGGAACGTGCGCGTCTCGGCATCGAGCGCTCCGAGCTCGCGCCCGATCTTGGCGTGCAGCGTCGTGGAGACGTCGGACGCCGAGCGCGCTTCGTCGGTACGTGCCTGCGATGCCAGCATCACGAGATCGGCCGGCGAGCCCTGCGCTTGGTCGACGATCGCGTCGAGCACGTCGTCCGGCGCGCCCGGGTATTCCGAGCGCACGATCGCGCGCGCATCGGCGAGCTCGAGCGGGCCGAGCGACAGCTCCGTGCTGCAGGGCGGAAGGTCGGGATGCGGCGGGACGTCGTCGCGCTGCGCGCAGATCATGCACAGCCGCGCGTCGCTCAGGTATGCGTAGACGTAACGGATCGCGCGCGCCGTTTCCGTCGCGAGGGTGTGCGCGTCGTCGATCGCGATGAGCAGCGGCCGGTCCGCCGCGATGCCTTCCAGCAGGCGGCTCACGACGATCTCCGGCGCGACGCTGGTGACGCTGCCTGCCGCGCTCGCGGCCCGCTGCGCGGACGTGGGGGGCCGCAGCATAAACAGCGCGCGGTCGAGCCCGCTCGCGTATGCGACGGCAGCATCGCCCAGCTCGCGATAGACCGCGGACGTGAGATCGAGCAGCAGCGCCGGCGGATCGGCTTGCGCGGTGCAGGTCGCGGAGATCGCGAGCCAGCCGGCGTCGCGCGCCGCGGCGCTCGCCGCGCGCAGCAGCGTCGTCTTGCCCGAACCCGCCGGTCCGGCGATGCGCACGAAACGGTGCTCGCGGCGCTCCGCGACGCGCTCCATCTGCTGACGGATCGCCCCGAGATCACGCCGTCTGGAAACCGGTTGGGCGGATTCGTTCACGAGGTGCGGCCTACGTTCGACAGGAGCACCCACTACTCTTTGCCCTCACCGCTCCGGCACGGACGTGCCGGACGCATTTCTCATCGATCAGGTGAACATTTATGACCGATCATCCCTTCTTCGAGTTCGTCGACACGATCGCGAGCAACTCCGCAGCGCTCGATACATTCCTTGCGAATCCCGACGCGTTCATGCCCGTCCCGCTGACCATCGAGCAGAAAGATGCGCTGCTGACCGCCGACTTCGACGTGATCGAGCCGCTGCTTCGCGCCGAGTTTCCCGGCGTCGAGGCGGAGTTCAAGCGGCGCCAGGCCATGCGGGCCAAGAAGATGGGCGCGGCGCAGGCCGCGGTCCAGCCCGCTGCCATCGGCTGGAACATGACCGTGCTCTTGGATCAGATCAAGACGCAGAAGGCCAAGACGTGAGCCGCGCCGCGCTCGTCGTCGTCGGTACCGGCATCCAAGCGTCCGCGCACATGTCGCCTCTCGCGCGCTCGCACGCCGCGCAAGCGGACAAGCTGCTCTATCTCACATCGGACTTCGGCGCGGCTGCACTGCTCGAGACGAGCAACGCGGCGTCCGAGTCGCTCGAACGGTTCTATGCGCCCGGCAAGCCGCGCGCCGAGACCTACGAGGAGATGGTCGAGTACGTGCTCTCGTTCGTGCGTTCGGGACACTCCGTATGCTTCGCCGTGTACGGCCACCCCGGCGTGTTCACGTACCCGGCGCACGAGTCGATCCGCCGCGCGCGCGCCGAGGACTACGACGCGCGCATGCTGCCGGCGATCTCCGCCGAGGATTGTCTGTTCGCCGATCTCGGCATCGACCCGGCCGATCACGGCTGCCAAAGCTACGAGGCGACGGACTATCTCGTGCACGACCGGCGCGTGGACGAGACGAGCGCACTCGTCCTATGGCAGATCGGTATCGTCGGCAATCTCGGCTATGTCGACGGCACGAGCGAATCCGGGCTCGCCGTGCTGGCGGAGACGCTCGTCGCGCGGTACGGCGCGACACATCGCGTCGTCGTCTACCACGCGAGCCCGCATCCGATCGTCCCGCCGGCGATCCAGCGGATCTTGCTCGCGGACCTCGTCACCGCGGACGTCGTGCCGATGTCGACGCTCTACGTTCCGCCGCTGCAGTCCGAGCGCATCGATTGGGCGATGGCGCGGCGGTTGGGGCTCGAGTGCGAGCTCGCCTGCGCCGACGACTGACCGCCGTTGTTCAACACCCTCCAGACCCTGAACGCTTTCCAAAACAACTCCCACGGAGAAGCTCATGTATCCCTATTCGAATCGGTTCGCGCATGCGTCCGCCGCATCGCCGACCATCCCGCTGCTCCCGCCCGAGCCCGCAGCGCCGGCCTTGGTCATCCAGCCCGATACCGGCGCCGTCGCGAAAGCCGAGCCGCCGGCGCATATCCCGGCGCTCACCCACGAGGACGTCGCGCGGAACGATCTGAGCCTGCGCGCGCTGCCGGCGCATCTCCAGGATATCGAGAAGTTCGTTCCGGAGCTGCAGAAGAAAAAGCCCGGGCAGATCTTGGAGATCCTGAGCGAAAGGTACGTCGCGGATCCTCGACATCGTCAACGCTCAGAAAGACGTCAGCTCGGCGGGCGACGCCACCTTCACGTGGGATCTGTGGCCGACCGGCGGGGACGGGCACCCGAACGACCCGAGCAAGATGTTCCTGTACGTCGTCGTGCCGGTCCACATCGACACGCACACCATCTTCGGAACCTACTATGCGGAGGTCCGCTACTGGATCTACCTGTACGTCGACAGTCAGGGTAACCTGCAGGGATACGTCAACTGGTTCGGCTGTTACGTGCAGGGCGGGTGGATCACCGGTGACGTGCAGAACGGCCTCATGAGCGCAATTCCGGGCACAATCGGTCAAGTGAACGACCTGGTCTCGCAAGCGCTCGACTTGGCGAACATCGGCGGGCCCTATCGTTTCATGTACTACCTGCCGGGCACGAACGCGTTTACCGGAAACACCTGGGACGACGTGTCGGTCGTCGCGGTGCGATAGCGCGCGCTGCGGCGTGACGCCTTGAAACTACGTGTTTCCACGAATGGTCCGCCGCGGCTGCCGGGCCTACCATGAATCCGGAACGTTTCGGCGCCCGCGCTCTTCTCACCATCCGCCGATCATCGGCGCGCTATCAACGCGACTGGAGAACATCCTCATGGCGAACGACCCCATATCGCATCAATCGACGAGCACCAACATAGCGGCGGTGAAAGGAGAGAACACGGGTCAGGGAGGGACGGGGGTCTGGGGCGTCTCCGACACCGGGCACGGTGTTCATGGCGACAGCAGAACGTCGCGCGGTGTCGTTGGAACGAGCACCGATTTTCAAGGAGTATTCGGTCGCAGCAAAAACGATGTCGGCGTTGTCGGCGAATCATCCGGAGCAGGTATGTCCGGCGTGTTCGGGGCCTCATTGCACATCAGCGGCGCCGGCGTGACGGGAAAAAACGACGCGGGTGGCGATGGTGTCGTCGGGATCGGACGCCGTGGCGTCGTCGGACAGAGTAGAGACTTTCAAGGCGTTTTCGGTTCAAGCCACGACAATGCCGGGGTCGTCGGTGAAAGCGTCTTGCTGCATGGTGTTTACGGCACGTGCCATAATCCGAACGGCGCCGGAACCTTCGGAGTAAATGACAACGGCGGACAGGGCGTGCAGGGCTTCTCCGAGCGGGGCCGTGGAGTATGGGGCCACACATCGTCCGGCGACGGTGTGGTCGGCGAGAGTATTCACGGCGTCGGCGTGCATGGTATCGGCGGCAGACTCGCGGGCTTGTTCGAAGGCAACATCGTGGTCACCGGGGAGATCCACTTGGACAACGGTGACTGTGCCGAGAACTTCGACGTCGAACGTGACAGCGCGGCCGAGCCGGGCACGGTCATGGTGCTGAGCCACGATGGAGCTCTTCGTCAAAGCTCGGA
>Ga0209624_10001784_pt1 | contig 16486 bp, 16 predicted proteins | sample JacPinW_OM2H0_O1_FD_188565 | JGI IMG/M metagenome (GOLD analysis project Ga0209624, IMG submission 188565) | Forest soil microbial communities from Algoma, Ontario, Canada - Jack Pine, Ontario site 1_JW_OM2H0_O1 (SPAdes) (version 2) | ecosystem: Environmental > Terrestrial > Soil > Boreal...
GTCCAGTCGACCGCCGTTCTTTTATGAAAAGCGGTCTTCTGGCAGGAGGCGCAGCAGCAGTGGGCGCCGGCTTGTTATCAAATGGAACTTCGGCCCGTGCGGAGGACCGCGGCCGGCTCAATCCGGGCGATGCAGCCATCCTCCGGTTTCTGGCGGCTGCAGAGCTCATCGAAGCTGACCTTTGGACTCAGTATGCGGAGCTGGGTGGTATCGGCAACAATCCACCCATTGAAGTAGCGCCGAACCAAACGATGAACACCTATCAGATGGCCTTGTCGAACCTGGATGGCGATGGCCCGCAATACATCGCCAGCAACACGCTCGATGAAGTAAGTCACGCTGCCTTTCTCAATGCCTACCTCGAGTCAAGAGGAGCCGAGCCGGTTAACCTGGACCGGTTCCGCACGTTGCAGGGAAGCACGGCAACCGGATCATCGGGCATCAAACGCCTCACCAATCTCATGAATCTCAATGTCGACACGAGTTGGTTCGTTCGCTACCGCAGCACAACCAATCCGGACCTCGGCGCCACCTTTCCTCAGGCGGTCACTCTCAATGGGGTTACCGCTATTCCCAGAACCAACGCCGACTTCAACGGCGCGCCCATCGGCAACAATCTTCTTGGCAACCTCCATACTCAGGCGATCGCGAATGTGGCAGCTTTTCACTTTGGAATGATTGAGCAAGGTGGCTCGAGTCTTTACGCAGCCATGAGTCAAAAAGTGTCGGATCCGGAGGTGCTTCAGATCACCCTTGGTATTGGTGGAGACGAGATCGCCCACTTCCTGGAATGGGTTGACTTCGCGGGCAATGGAGTGCAGCAGCCGATAGCACCGTTTACGGACCCCATATCGGGCCTGTCGTTTCCCGATTTTTTCAACAACCCACCGCTGCAGCCCCCCACCCTCGTTCAACCCAGCCTGATCTTCCCAGTCCCTTGCGAATTCATCAGCCCCAACCTCCCCCACGTAGCGATCATTCGTCCGCTGACCGATAAGTTTGCCGGCGCAGTGGCCGCAGTCGCGAGCCTCACCGCAGACGGCCTCTTTAACGGCCAGAGCAGGCAGTTCCTCAATACCCTGCAAGCGATGGCGTTCGAAGCAGATGCCGCGCGGTCCCATTAAAGCTGTAACCCTTCAACTTTAGTTTGTGTTGCATCGGGGATCGGGGCTTTGCTTCTTCAGCAAGGCCCCGTTGGACGTCAGGAATCCTGCTTTGAATCTCGAGGCTATCGAACCGTTACTTCGATGGGGATCGTGTGATGAATGACGTAGCTGCCAAAATTCTTATCGTGTTCGTTGGGCTGAGTCGTTCCAGAGGCGTCGGTCGCTCTTGATCTGAGAATGAACTCGCCAGGTTCCGCTGAAACGTTCCAGAGAAACCTCCAGCGACGCCAGACGCCGTATTCCTTCGGGTCGATCAACTCAGCTGCCGACCATGTTCTTCCGTCGTCTGTAGAGACGTCCACGCCAATGATGTCAGGGCCGCCAGTCCAGGCCGCGCCAAAGATCGCATAGGGTTCGCCCTTGGCGATGATCTCGCTGATACGGGGCCGCGCAATAGAGGACTTGATCTGAATCTCGCCGAGAGGGCGGCGGACTGGATTCCCTCCATCGTCATCCCAATAGGCGTAGTCCGATGTCTGCCAATATCCTTGAAACGGTTGGGTAACCGCACGAATTCTTGTCAGCCATTTGACCGAAGACATACCGTAGTAGCCGGGGACGATTGCGCGAAGGGGATAGCCATGGTCTGGCGGGATGTCTTCGCCATTCATGGCGTAGGCGATGAGAACCTCCCGCGCCTTCGCAAAAGGAAGGCTTCGCGCATACGTGATCTCGCCGGGAGGTATTGGCTTTTCCCTGGCCTTACCTGAGCCGGCGCCCTCGAAGACGATTTCGACTACGTTAGGGTCTAGATCAGCTCGATCAAGCAGGATGGAAAGCGGAACGCCTGTCCACTCCGCAGTGGCGACTGCGCCGAGTTGCCACTGCGCGCCCTCTTCTGCGGGAGAGAGAAAAACGCGTCCGTTTCCGGCGCATTCAAGGGTCGCGGTGCGAGTTTCGGCGTGGAGTTTCTTGAGATCGCCGATGCCAAGAGCAAACGGCGTCGACATATCACCTTCGATGTGCAGCAGATGTGTGGCGGCATCGAGGTGCGGGGCCTTGAAGTGACTGCGAATGTAGAAAAGATGATTCGGGGTAAGGCGGTCTTTGGCGCCAGGGCCGTCACTTAGATGGTCGAAGGGATACTCGTAATTGACAGGATCACGTTCCCGAATGATGGGGCCGACTTCATTGGTGGGTGGCTGAGTACTCATAGAACTCCAGCCTTGCTGAAATTGCATCGACTCTGCAGGTTGGATGCAATTTGAAGGTGGAACGGTTACTCGCGCGAGAGCGCAAGGCTAGGAGGGCGTCGTCGCGAAACCAAGCCGTGGCCGTTGTCGGCGATGCGGATGAGCTTGCGGCCGCCGGCTTCGACATCGATGCGAATGCGGGTGGCTTTGTGCTGCCCTTAAACTGCATCAAGGGGTGTCAAGCGACCTGTGCGTGTCAAGTCTTTTGGTCCGCCTTGAGGCCATCAGAATCGCAAGGAGAGATGGTTCATGCGGCTGTAACCAATGTGCCGGTTTGGTGGAACCGGGCAGGGCAAAATGTTGCACAGAGACGGGCTGGTTTTTCACAGGTAACTCCATCTGGGCTTTGATTTAGCGGGTTCTGACGAAGGGCGGGTTGGGCCTCGAAGTGCAGGGCTTGGGTGCAGCACAAACCCTTGTATGAACAGGAGATTTATGACCCGGCTCTCGCTTGCAATCTGCGGCCTTGTACTCGCCGCACTCCCCTCCCCTGCTGCCCTGGCTGACCCGATCAGCTTCTCTTTCAGCTTCAGCAATCCGGACTACGCTGGTTCTGGGGTGCTTACCGTGGATCCGACGAGCACAGCGGGCGTCTATGAGATCGTTGGGGTGACCGGCAGCCTCGTGGTGGACGGCACGACCGACCAGATCGCCAGCGTCCTGGCGGTGGGCACCTTCCCTGCCAACGGACCAAACGACAACCTGCTTTACTCTCCGGAACTCGCCGCTCCGTTCGGCGCATTCGATGCGTCCGGGGTGTCGTTCAAGCTGGCGGACGGCGCGGGCAAACTGAATCTGTTCCTGTCGGAGGGCGAGGTTTTGAAGTTGACCGGCGGCAAGCAGGACGAGGAGACAGGGGCGATCACGGTGTCTCCGGTGCCTGAGCCTGCGTCGCTGGCGCTGCTGGGTACGGGCGTGCTGGGGCTGGCCGTAATCCTTCGGCGCAGAGTGGCTATTTAAATGGAATTTTGGTAGCCACAAAAAGCCGCTTCCGTTGAGGAACGAGGCAAAGCGCCGAATCGCAACATAAGTAACACATGCTGTGCAACTAATTGCACAGCATGTGTGGGCGCTTCCGAGGGGAGCGCCGATTTCCCATTCTTTATTGGGTTTCGAAAGAATCTTCATTGGCTATGGAAATGCAACTACCTGCAGTGCCACACCAATCAACAGACCCCAGGAGCATTATGAAATTTAGAACACTTGGACCTTGCATTCTTGCCTTGGCTGCGTTTACATCAACTGCCGCTCACGCCGATACGTTTACCTTCAGTTTCGAGGGACTCCTGTTCTCGGGATCCGGAACGTTTACTGGAAGTGAGGTGGGTACTACGGACATCTATGACATCACCAGCGTCACGGGTAGCGTCACCAGTGGAGGGAAAACATCGGATATTAAGAAGCTTCTGGGAGACAACAAGTTTCAGGGCAACGACAACGAGCTGATCTACCCGGGTACCGGCATCTTCGACGAGAAATTCTTCGATTCCCATGGAATCTCTTTTTCTCTGGACAATGGAAACGACGTGAATCTCAACGACACCTGGGGATTCGAGAATGCAGTGGGCGGACCCCCGAGAGGATTCGACTTTCCAGAGCTCGACATCGTTTGCGTCTCCAAGAATGGTTCGGATCCTGCTGTTCCTGAGCCCGGCAGCCTTGCACTGTTCGGTACGGGGATCCTGGGACTTGTTGGGACCGTTCGGCGCAGGCTGGCTGCATAGATAAATGTAACTTTTATTGTTACAAACAAGCCGCTTTCCTTGTGGAGGCGGCTTTTTTGTAACTGGTATAGGTCACTATATTTTGTTCGGTCCCGCGGGGGTGTTATTTTGTCTTATTTTTCTTTGCGGGCTTGATGACTTCGGTGTCGGTGTCGTGGTCGCCTACCATGTGCAGACGCATGAAGTTGGTAGCGCCGGACTTGGTGCGGGTGCCGGCGACGATGCCGACGATCTGGCGCTGGTGGACATGGCCGTGGTTCTCCAGGATCACTTCCGCCATCTCGACGAGCTTGTCGGTGTCGTGGAAGCGTTCGCAGAGGATGGGATAGGTACCCCAGAGCATCGAGCTGCGGTTGATGACCTTCTCGAAGGGCGAGAGGGCGAAGATGGGCGGCTCTGGGTGGTACTTGGAGAGCAGGCGGGCGGTGGAACCGGACTCGGTGAAGATGGCGATGGCGGCGACGTCGAGGTCATCGGCTGCGTGCGACATGCACTCGCAGATGGTCTCGGCGATGGAGAGACGGACGCTGGGATGATGGCCGAGCGCGGGGGGTGGGTCGATGCGGATCTGGTGCTCGGTCTCGGTGACGATCTTGGCCATCATGGCGACGGCTTCGACAGGATACTTGCCGGCTGCGGTCTCGCCCGAGAGCATGACGGAGTCGGTGCCGTCGTAGATGGCGTTGGCAACGTCGGAGGCTTCGGCGCGGGTGGGGCGCGGGTTCTCGATCATGGATTCGAGCATCTGGGTTGCGGTGATGACGGGCTTGCGGTACTCGGCTGCCCGGCGAATGATGTGCTTCTGGATGGCGGGGACTTTTTCGGGGGGAAGTTCGACGCCAAGATCGCCGCGCGCGACCATGATGGCGTCGGTGACTTCGAGGATGCTGTCGAGGTGCTCGATGGCCTGGGGCTTTTCGAGCTTGGCGATGACCCAGGCGTCGGACTTGAGGGCGGCGAGGCGCTTTTTGACGTGGCGAACGTCGTCGGCGGTGCGGACGAAGGAGACGGCGACCGTGTCGACGCCCTGACCGATGGCGAAGATGAGGTCCTCTTCGTCCTTTTCGGTGAGTGAGGGGACGTTGACGGCGATGCCAGGGAGGTTGATGCCCTTGTTCTCGCCGAGCATGCCGCCGTTGACGATCTCGCAGACGATGTCGACGCCTTTGACGGTCTCGACGCGCAGCTCGATGAGGCCGTCGGAGAGGAGGATGCGGGAGCCGGCCTCGAGGTTTTCGCCCAGCGTTTTAAAGGTCGTGCCGACGAGGGCAGCGGTGCCTTCAATCTCGCGCGGAGTGATGGTAAGGCGTTTGCCGGTGGTGAGTTGGACTGGTTTGTGGTCCTTCAGCTTGCCGGTGCGGATCTTGGGGCCCTGGAGGTCGGCGAGGATGCAGATGGGCTTCTTCTCCTCGCGGGCAACGCTGCGGACCATGCGGATGAGGTCGGCCTTTTGTGCGTGGGTGCCGTGGGAGAAGTTGAGACGGGCGACGTCGAGGCCGGCGCGGACCAGTTGGCGGAAGAGGTCGATGGTGTTGCAGGAGGGACCGAGGGTAGCGACGATCTTTGCGCGCCGGGCGCGCAATATTTCAAGAGGGGAGTCAAAGGTCGACATTGCATTTGGAGATGTCTTCATGGTTCGTTGTGCCGGGTTCTTTCTTTCCGTCGCGAAGACGGATGGTATGACCAGTGAGTTTTTACTTCCGTGGCAATTCTACCCGCGCGGGAGATCGTTTGGGGGTGTGGCGACGGAATGACTATCGTGCGGATGGAAAAAATGGCGGTAGAACTCGATGTTGAACTCTGCACCGCAGAGGACGCTAAGGGAGATGATGTACAGCCAGAAGAGCAGGGCGATGGCTGCGCCGAGGGAACCGTAGACTTGCGAGTAGTTGGCGAAGCGGGTGACGTACCAGCCGAAGACGAGGGTGGTGAGGAACCACATCGCAGTCGACATGACGGCGCCGGGGAGGGTGCGCTTCCAGGACTGCTGCATGGGCGTTCCCATGTGGTAGATGAGGGCGACAATGCCGATGCTGCCGACCAGAGCGACAATCCAGCGGAGGAGCAGAGCGAGGAGATAGACCGGAGCGCGCGCAAAGGGCATGATGTTGAGAGCCAACCATAGGGTGATGTAGTGGCCGAAGACGACCAGAACGGTGGCGAGCACAAAGGGAATAAGCGAGAGTGGGACGAGGAGGAAGGCGCGGCGGCGGCGCTGCCAGAAGGTCCAGCAGTCTGCGGGGAGTTCGTTGGCGCGACGAACGCCTTCCATAAGAGTGGCGATGACGCTGGAGGCTCCGGTAATGCTGACCAGGAAGGCGACAGTGAGGGCGCGGGTGGATATGGTGTGGGGAGAGGCGACGAAGTAGCTCTCCAGCAGCGGAGTGACGTCGGGGGGAAGGACGCGGTCAAAGAAGAGAGAGAGCTGGAAGCGGATAGGGGTGGTGTCGGGGAGCAGGCTGATGATGGCGGCGGCGACGATCAGCGCAGGGAAGAGCGCAACGATGCCCGAGTAGGCGGTGGACTGGGCGATGTTGAGGCAGTCGTGGGCCAGGGCACGGACAAGAGTGCGGTGGAGGATGACGGGAAGGCGCACGAGCCGTCTCGCGGGAGCGCCCCGCTGATACCAGGGGCGATGGGTGAGCGGAGTTAGGCCTTCCACCGGTTGAGGAACTCGGTGACGGAGGTGGGTTGCATGTAACGCATATCTCCAAACTCAGCGGACTTCTGAGCGTAGAGGACCTTGCCGTTGGCATCGAGGACAGCCAGCGCAGGAACACCCTTCTTGAGGGGAACTCCGTATCGTTCGGTGATGTCGACGTTCTTGTCGAAGTGGCCGATGTCGACGTGGACGAGCACGAAGTTCTTTTGGAAGAGCTGCATGTTCGGATCCTGATGGAGGTAGATGTCGAGGACCTGGCAGTCGCCGCACCAGTCGCCGCCGAAGTCGAGGATGACGCGCTTGTGTTCGAGGTGAGCCTCTTTGAGGGCGGCGGCGATGTCGGCTTTGGGGTCGGCGTCGGCGGAGTAGAGGTGCTTCTTCACCGCGGGCGGAGCCGTGACGGGCACGCGCTTAGGCGGCGGCGCCGGCGTAGAGGCAGCGGGTGGGTTCGTCGTCGGTGCCGGCGGGTTGGGCTTGCAGCCAAGGATTGAGGCGGCCATTGTGAAAGAGAGGAGAACCAGGATGCGACTGGGCGAGAGGATATTCACGTTCATAACTTGTAGCCTTTCCTGGTGCGGTCGCGTGTGGAGCAGGTTCTATCAAGCCTTCCAGCGGTTCAGGAAGTCGGTGATCGCCGAGGGACTGGTGTGTTCGAACTCCTTGTCATGCTCAGCGTAGAGAAGCTTGCCATGAGAGTCGAGGACGGCGAGTGCGGGGACGCCTTTTTTTATGGGGACGTTGTATTTCTGGGCGATGGCGACGTTCTCGTCCATGTGACCGATGTTGATGTGGACGAGGATGAAGTGTTTGGCGAGGAGCTCGGCGTTGGGGCTCTGGTGGTAGTAGATGTCGAGGACCTGGCAGTCGCCGCACCAGTTGCCGCCGAAGTCGAGGAGGATGCGCTTGTGCTCGCGGGTTGCCCGGGAGATGGCGACGGAGATGTCGGTTGCGGCGTTGGCGCTCTCGGAGTAGAGATGGGGATTGGGCTTGAAGAGGCCGGCCTGACCGTGGGCGACTGCCGCAGATCTGAGGCTGAGCACGCCGACGACGGCGGCAGCTATGGAGATGAGAAAGGCGTGGGACTTCGATGACATCGAGTTAGACCTTCCGGTGACGGCGCGATCGCAAGCGAGGGCGCTAGAGAGATGATGCATGAAGACTGGGGACTGACGCAAAACGACTATCTCTCGTGCGCGGCTATTTTCCAGTGTAGTAGCCTTCGCGGGTCTGGATGGTAAGGCCCTTTTGATTGGTGGAGAGATTGATCTGGTGGTAGCCGGCGGCGGACGCGTCCTGAGAGGGGGTGTAGCCGAGGCGGTACTGGGCGCGTAGCTCTTCGGCGATCTGAGTGTAGATCTGAGCGACGTCCTGATTCTTTTTGATCTCGAAGAGGCGACCGCCGGTCTCGTCGACCATGCGTTCGAGGTTCTTTTTGCCGTCGGTGCGCCTTTGCGCGGGGGGATAGTTGCTTCCGCCGTTGCCGGGATAGCCTCCGCGACCGCCCGGGTAGCCGCCGCCGGGGTAACCTCCTCCGGGATAGCCACCGCCAGGGTAGCCACCTCCGGGATAACCGCCACCGCGGCCTATGCCCTGGTTGGGGCTGCGCTGGGGTTCGTCGCCCTTGAAGTAGATGGCGTAGACGATGGTGTCGGCACGCTGGGCGGCTTCGATGGAACGGACGAGGTTTTCGCGACTGCCGTTGTCGCCGCCGTCGGAGAGGATGATGAGGGCTTTGCGGCCCTTCTGCCTGGACATGATCTCGTCGGAGGCGAGGAAGAGGGCGTCGTAGAGGACGGTGCCGCGGTGGGCGCGGCGGTTGCTGCCGGAGTTGCTGGTGTCGTTGGGATCGCTGGAGGTGCTGGAGGTATTGGAGGAGGTGTCGGGGGGAGTGTCGATCTCCCTAAGAGCGGCCTGGAGCTTGGGCCGGGAGGAGGTAAGGTCCTGAAGGAGTTCGGTCTCACTGGCGAACTGGATGATGAAGGCCTGATCCTTCGGCGTGGTGAGCATCTGGTCGAGGAAGACGCTGCTGGCGCTGCGCTCTTCGTCGATGACGCTGCGCTGGGAGAGGCTCGTGTCGACCAGCAGACCGAGGATCAACGGAAGATTGGTGTCCTTGTCGAAGTAGCGGATGGTCTGGGGCTTGCTGTCGACCTGCAGGGTGAAGTCGGCCTTGGTGAGGTTCTGGATGAGCGCGCCTTTTTTGTCGCGGACGACCACCGGGAGGTTGACGAGACGGGCGTCCACGTTAATGGTGGAGACCGGGGCGGATGTTTGATCGGGTGTCGCAGCCGGGGCGGGCTTTTGTTGTGCGCGGAGCAGGGGCACGAGCGTGAAGACAAGAGCGGCTACCAGTAAGCGCCTGACAGAGCGATGGGCGTTCATGTCGAGTTAGACGATAACCAGAGTGGCGGGTTTCAGCGTGGCGGAATTATGGCGAGTTTGACGCCGCGCGGGGGTGCGTCCGGCGAGGATGGACGGGGAGGAAGGAGTGGAGAAGGTGCGGCCGGGCGGGTCGACCCTATCGTGCTGCGTTGCGGCGAGAGGGTTCTCTCCCTGGGAAGTGTGTCTATCAGGTCTTTCCGGGAAATGTGCGGTTGTCCGCCTCCTTTTTTTCGCGAGGTTACGTGGGAAACGAGTGTATTCTGACGAACGATGCGACAATTTGTTCTGCTGGCTGCTGGCCTTGTCTGTGCGATCTCTTGTGTGGGCTGCGCGTCCGTCTCCGCTACTGCCGCGACTGCGCCGTCTGCTGCTGTGACGAAGCCGCCTCAAGGGGCTGCCCGAGCTGTGGTGCTGTGGCCAGAGGGGGCTCCGGCGGCGCTGGGCAAGGAAGACGGGGACGTGCCGAAGCTCTATGTTTATCCTGCGACCGGCGCCGGGGTGCATCCTGCGGTCATTGTGCTGCCCGGCGGTTCGTACACGCACCTGGTGACGGAGAAGGAAGGTGCAGTGGAGGCACGGTGGCTAAATGCGCACGACGTAACGGCGTTTGTGCTGGAGTATCGGCTGGGACCACGATACCGGTTCCCTACTCCGATGCTCGATGGGGCGCGGGCGGTGCGATATGTGAGGAGCCACGCCAAAGAGCTGGACGTCGCCAAGGACAAGATTGGACTATGGGGGTTTTCCGCGGGTGGACATCTGGCAGGGTATCTGGCGGCGGTGCATGACCCGGGAGAGGCGAAGGCGGCCGACCCGATTGACCGGGTGAGCGACCGGCCTGACTTTGTGATTGTGTCTTACGCGCGATTCAGTATGGACGACTCGATCCCGCGCAAAGGAAATATGGATGGGCTGTTGGGAAAGAATCCGACGCGCGAGATGCTGGACGCGGTTTCGGTGGTGCGGCTGGTCAATAAGGACACCTCGCCCAGCTTCATCTACTCGACTACGGCGGACCAGACGGTGAACTCGTTGAACGCGACCGCGTTTTACGACGCGTTGAAACGGGCGGGGGTGCCGGTGGAGCTGCATATCTTCGAGCGCGGACAGCACGGAACGGGTATGGCACAAGGGCTGAAAGGACTGCCCGAGCTGGCGATCTACCCAACACTGCTGCAGAACTGGATGGAGATGCATGGATGGATGTCGGCTAGCTAATCCACTATCGAGGAGTTTGGACGAATTTCGGTTCCAGGATTCAGGGCAGCGGATCCTGGCGAAACGCCAAAACGGGTCTGATTGTTTATCAAATTGCCTCGGAAGTAGAAAAAGAACTTCCTAAAGAAATACCGATGCTGATACTTTCACCATGAACCACTTGGCCTACCTTGTTTCGCTCCCAACTGTGATGACGTATCAAAGGTTGATGTTATAGGTCTCATCGTTCGAGGTATTTCTTGAAGTCTTCTGTGCTCGATTTCCCGCGATCGTGGGTTTGGAAGACGCTATCATCGACCGTGCTCGTGTGCCTGGTGTTCGAGCAGTTCTGGCAACTCAATCATGGTGCTCATTTGGCAACGTTGATCGTCGTCTTCGTAGCGCTGGCGGGAATCGCAGTTGCCGTGTGGCTGCAGTGGCGCGAACATGGCCTATCGGCAAGGTTGCGAGGTGCGCAGGAGGCCCACTCGCAGTTTCTCGCAGCGGCGGAGACGAGTCTGGATTCGTTTTCCTTGCTCGAAGCAGTGCGGAACAGCGACGGCAAGATCGTCGACTTCCGACTCCTTTACGTGAATGCGAATACGGAGCGGTTGATCGGAAAGTCTCGGTCGGAGTTGATCGGGCAGATGCTGTGCTCGGTGACTCCGATGCGACCTGGGGGGCCGATGTTCGGACGGTTCTGCCGGGTGGTTGAGACCGGGGAGCCGCTGAACGAAGAGTTCCCCGTGCCGCAGATGACCATGAAGGCATCGTGGCTGCGGAGTCAGGTGATCAAGCTGGAGGATGGGCTGGCGATTACCTGTAGCGACATCAGCGAGTCGAAGGCGACCGAGGAGCGGTATGCCCATCTGGCGGAGTTTACCGACTCTGTGTTTCAGAATGCTCCGTTCAGCATCGTCGCGACCGATACCAAAGGCTTGATTACAGCCATGAACGTTGCCGCAGAGAAGCTGTCCGGCTACGGACGGGAGGAGTTGGTGGGGAAGGCTCCGCTGACGCTGCTGCACGATGAGCGAGAGCTGCTGGGCAAAGCGGTTGGGCTCGATCTGAACGCGACGATTGAACGCGACGGCTTCAAGGTGCTGACGGCAGGGGCTGCAGCGGGCGAGATGGAAGAGCAGGAGTGGACGCTGATCCGGCGGGACGGCGCACGGATTCCGATCAACCTGGCGGTGCGTGCCGTAACTACGGATTCTGGCGAGATAAGTGGCTTTGTCAGTATCGCATTCGATATTACCGAGCGCAGGCAGATGTTGGACTATGTAACCCACCTGGCGACGCACGATCAGTTGACGGGACTGGTGGGTCGCGCGCTGCTGCAAGACAAGATCGTGCATGCGGTGGAGCAGTCACGGCGCTATGGAACCAAGGTCGCTGTGTTCGTGATCGACCTCGACCACTTCAAACGCATCAACGATTCGCTGGGACACGCTGCGGGGGACAAGATCCTGGTGGAGGCCGCCAGCAGGCTAAGGCGCTCGGTGCGCAGTACGGACGTGGTGGCGCGGGCGGGCGGAGATGAGTTTGTGGTGGTGATGCCCGACATCACGAGCATCGCCGATGTGGAGCAGTGCGCGACGAATTTGGTCTCGAAGCTGGCGCCGGAGGTCTCGGTCGACGGACACCTGGTGAGGGTGACGGGAAGCGTGGGGGTATGCATCTTTCCCGACGTTGCAACCGATGCCAAGCATCTGCTGAAGCGCGCGGATTCGGCCATGTATGCGGCGAAAGAGAATGGCCGGAACCAGCACCAGATCTTCAGCGAAGGCATGCTGAAGGAGAGCGCCGACCGCCTGACGATGGAGCATGCGCTACGCCATGCGCTGGCGAACGGGGAGCTCCGCATGAACTATCAGCCACAGATCTCGCTGACCACCGGAGCGGTGACCGGCATGGAGGCGCTGTTGCGCTGGACCCATCCGAAGCTGGGGGATATTCCTCCGGCGCAGTTCATTCCGCTGGCGGAGGAGACTGGACTGATTGTGCCGATCGGCGAATGGGCATTTACGACGTCGTGCTGTGAGGGCAAGGCGCTGCAGGACGAGCTGGGGATGGACCTGACGGTGTCGGTGAATCTGTCGCCGCGGCAGTTTCAGCAGAAGAATCTGGTGGAGGTTGTCGAGGTTGCGTTGATCAAGAGCGGACTGCCGGCGCGGAATCTTGAGATCGAGATCACAGAGAATATGCTGATGGTCAACTCGGCCGGCACGTTGAACAAACTGGAGAAGATGCGAGAGCTTGGAGTACGGATTTCGATCGACGACTTCGGTACCGGGTTCTGCAGCTTCTCGTACCTGCTGCAGTACCAGGTCGACCGGTTGAAGATTGATCAGAGCTTCGTGAAGAAGTCCGTAACGGACGCGAATGCGGCGGCAGTGGTGAGAACGATCATCGCGATGTCGCACGGACTCAACATCAAGGTAGTGGCGGAAGGCGTCGAGACGGATGAGCAGCTGCGCTTTCTGCTGCGAAGAAAGTGCGACGAGGCGCAGGGATACTTTATCGCGCCTCCGGTTTCAGCGAAGAATTTCTGCTCGGTGGTGCGCACAATCGGCAGCGGTATCTCTTTTCTGCAGAGCGCCTAAGCACATACGACGGAGATCTCCCCAAACGCAGTGACGCCCCATGTCTGGCTTTGAACATGAGGCATCGCGCGAGCTGATGGTTTCGCCCGTGAGACTTGGGTATCAGACGGACTGAGTGCCGCGCCTGATCAGATGATAGATGCCGAGCAGGATCAAAGCCCCGACCAGCGACATGAGAAAACCGGCGGACTGGTCCGGCTCATAGTGGCCGATGGCGCGACCGAGGAAGGTGCCCAGGAAGGCGCCCGCTATGCCGATGAGCATGGTGATGAAGATGCCGCCAGGGTCTTTACCGGGCATGATGAACTTGGCAATAGCGCCTACGACGAGACCGATGATGGCTGTCCAAAGAAGATGAAACATAGCAGTTCCTCCGTATTGTTTCTACCGGGGTCGCCGGACCATCTCTGTTGTTGTGGGGAAAGGATACTCCAGCTATAGGGGGTGCGGTGAGTTGATTTTCCATGCAAGACGGTTTTAGTTTGTGCGGGCAAAGATGACCTGTGGCGGCGGTGGGGATCTTCCAATTGCCATGAGTGATGGAGCGCCGTCAGGTGCTACGGACGATCAGGTCGTTTTTCCACAACGCCAGAACTACGTCCATCTGGCTATTGTGTGGGATGGCTTCGCCGTCGGTTACTTCGGCCCACAGGGTCGTTACGGTCTTGTGGGTTCCTGCGTTGAGGAGAGCGACGGCGCGCAGGGCGTAGGCCTTGTCTTTGTTCGAGGGCGCGTATTGGCCCGCTGGAATTCCTTTGACCAGACCTGCTTCGCAGAGGCTCAGGAAGGCGAAGCGCGGGCCACCTTTGCGCTGGGCCGAGGGGCTGGTGGGGTAGAGCTTTTTTGTTGCTTCCTGCCAGCGTTGCTGGGGAGTGATGGCCTTGCCGTAGGTCTCCATGCGAGTCGCAAGCAGCGCAGCCTCTCCGTATTTGTTTGCCATGCTGGCTCCTGGTTGCCTTCTGGGATTTTCCAGAATTTCGAGTGGATATTTAGCGAGATTGGGTTGGTTTGGCCGCTGGTTTCGCGGGACCGGCGGGGATGGTTGGATCGGGGCCCTCCCATAGCTTCAGGCCTCCGTCGATGGCGTTGCTGTTCGCGCCGAGCATGACGTGATTGGGGAGATTCTTCATGAGTTTGGCGTTGCCGCCGCCGAGCAGGACGGAGTCGCAGACCAACGCGGCCTGTAAGCGAGAGATGATGTCGAGGACAGACTTTCTCCAGCGCGTTTTTCCGCGGCGTTCCAGGCCGACGAGACCGATGTACTCCTCGTAGGTGTAGCCGTTTTTATAGGGGAGATGGGCGAGTTCCAAGGGGATGACGACGCCGTCGAAGATCATGGCGGAGCCGAGGCCGGTGCCGGTGCCGAGGAAGAGCATGCGGCCGCCTTTATATCCGCCAAGGGCCTGCATGGCGGCGTCGTTGATGAAACGGATGGGCTTGCCGAAGGCCTTCTGGTAGTGGAAGTCGATCCAGCCGGCGGCGAGGTTGTGGGGTTCGGCGAGGGGGCGGTCGTGGGTGACGGGGCCGGGGTAGCCGATGGAGATACAGTCGTAGGTCCAGCCAGCGGTGGCGGCCAGGACGTCTTTGGCCATCAGTGCGGCGTTCATTGTGGGCCCGGACGGGATCTTGATAGGGACGCGCATGTCGGTCGAGGCGACCTTGATGTTGGTGCCGCCGATGTCGATGACGAGAACTTTCATTGGGGAAGGATACAGGGTTTGTGGGGCTGTTTATTTCAGAAAAAAATTGGCGGTGGTGGATGCGGTGTTTGTCTGGGGATTTGTGGGGGATTTTGCGTTTTTCGGGGTGTTTCGTGGTGGAAATTTGTGGTGAAGTTGTGGCGGATTGTGCGGCAAAGGTGGTGATATCGACGGTCACTTTTTCGCGGCCATAACGTGGGACACCTTTTTCAACTTTATTTTCGGGGTTTGAGTTCACCTTGGCGCGATGCTACTGCTGGGAGGCGGGAGAGGCGGTGGAGTCGGAAGGTTGGCCGCTCGGGTTGGGACGCAGGACGAGGAATGCCGCGACGGCTACAACGATGATGCCAATGATGACGAAGACCATGAGCGGACTGGGGAAGCTGGTTCTCTTTCCCGGAGGTCTGGAAGGCGCTTCCATGGTTGGTTGGATGCGCGATCCTGGTCTTCGGTTTTTTGGCGGCGGGCGGGCAGGCTTAGGTCGCCACCCGCCCTTTTTACGAAAGGAGACGAGGGGGCGTTGTCTTTTGCGGGAGCGTCAGACGTGCCATTGGGTGAACGAGGGGTACCTGAGGGGCCTGTTCGATGTCACGCGATTTCAAGAGGAGAAAGATGCTCACGGCGGTCAGCGCACCTACGACGAGAACCACCAATAGAAAGAGCATCTTTCTGGAGGGGGTCCGCATCAGGTCGTGGCTGATTTGGTAAGCCATGTTGGGTGGATGCTATCAGGTGCGCCGGATTTTCGCAGCACAATTTGATTGCGGACGGTTTGACGGGATTCGGTCAGCCGATGATTTTCAGCCGGTCTCTTTCCGACGGCGACCGCCAAGTTGAGATCGCGTGGGAGTGAACGGCTTCGCGGAGGAGTCATATCGCTTCGAAACCACGTTCGAGAGTCCGGGCGCGGGTCACCAGTTTGGTGGAGCGTTGAGATTTGGGTCACCCGCACAGGCTTGGCCTTCCTGTGGAAAATCATCCTCCTCTTGTCTTAGATTGTGATAAATAAAGGGATTTCTCGCTATTCCATAATTTTATTGACAATCGTACCTTGAGTCATTTAAATTGGTGATGGGTACTTATATCCTTGAGGTTAATGACATGCGTAAAGTAATTTTAGCTGCCCTTGCGCTCTCTCCTACTTTGCTTCACGCTCAGGCAAATTCGCCTACCCAACCCCTGCCTTCCAGCAATGCCCCCATCGTCCAATCCAGGCTCAACCAACCGGCAGACCTCGGCGATACCGCCGGGTCGGATGCCAACAATACTCCTACCCTGACGGATGCCCGGGTTTCTACCGGCGTCATTAGCCCAAAACTGCTCCACTCCGTTAACGTCTCGACTGAGGGCGACCTGGCCTCGGCCCTGCGCAACTTCGAAAGAGTAGCCATTGTCAATCTGATCGTCGACGAGGATGGTAAGCCGTCAGACCTGAAGGTGACCAAGTCTGTAGGCCCGGCTATGGATAGGAATGTTCTGGCAGCGGTAAGCCAGTTCCGCTTCAAGCCTGGCACTTTGGATAATCAACCAACCGCTGTTCCAGTCGCACTCGAAGTGATCCTGCGCAACGGACCTCAGTAATCGCTGCTCTGGCCGGCGTCAAGATTTCATGCCGCACTCACGGCTGCTTACATAACAGGCGGACTCGAAAGAGTCCGCCTGTTTTCGTTGTAGTAATCGAGGGCTGCCGCGCGATTTTACGGAAAGGGCTAAACGTGGGCTCCCCGACAGCGTCTTGATTCCGCGCATCACAAGCCAGGAATCAAACGGAGAGAGAATGGCACTGGCTGCGTTCTGGAGGAACTGAAGCCGCTCGACTATCTGGGGGCAGTTGGGGGAGTCGGGGGAGTCGGGGG
>Ga0209624_10001785_pt1 | contig 16484 bp, 12 predicted proteins | sample JacPinW_OM2H0_O1_FD_188565 | JGI IMG/M metagenome (GOLD analysis project Ga0209624, IMG submission 188565) | Forest soil microbial communities from Algoma, Ontario, Canada - Jack Pine, Ontario site 1_JW_OM2H0_O1 (SPAdes) (version 2) | ecosystem: Environmental > Terrestrial > Soil > Boreal...
TCCACTGCATTATCGCGGAGCGTTGGCCGCGGAAGTGCGTGAGATAAATCCGCAGGATGCGGAAGAAAGCGGGCCAGCCGGATTCAGTCCCCTCGATCTGATTGTCCCACTCGTCCGTGCTGGCGAAGAGGCTATGCACTATGCGTACGACGCATGTGCCTCCCGCGCGCGCTTCGACGCTCCACTCGTCCGCGATAATCGGCGAGCCGGGCTGCCAACCGGGAGCTTCGGCGGCCCACCTCCGCGGCGGATCCCATGCCGTCACGTCGGAACTGGATTCCATGCCCGGGCCGAAGTCCAACTTCACTTTAACGGGCTTGCCGTCGCGCATTTCGAATTCAGCCGGCACGAACCAGGACGAAATGCCCGGCCCGGTCGCGATGGCCTGCCAGACTTCTTCCGGCGTGCCGGGGACTTCGACTTCGACCTGGACGGAACGGCGTCCGGAGGCTTCTTTCTTCACGCTCATGATGGCTCCTTGGCGTTGGAATTAGTATTGGGTTTCTGTGGCAGCGCGTGCGCCACGATCACCAGGCGATGTGCGCGGCCCCCCGGTGCGGATTCATCGTGGTACTTCGAAACCAGTTTCGCGATGGCCTCGGTAAGTTCGTTGCTGAAAGCCGCGCGGTCCGCCGCCGAACGGAAGCGAATTTCGGTATCGACTGCAAGAGTCGCAAGGCGTTTGCCCGTTTCTTTCGCGCGACGAACAAGATCGCCCACCTCGTGGACCACGCGTGCGCCGAGAGCGATGAGATAGCTCGCGGACAGCCTGTCGATTTCGCGATTCGGATCCGCGGCGACCGGACCCAGGGCGCTCGGCGAAACGACATAGGAAGTGGCCGTCGCGACGAGCAGCCGTTCCGTCAACCCGCCCCACTTGCGTTCCTCGGCAAGCCGCACCAGGCCGTGGGCCTCCAGCGCGTGCAGGTGGTAGTTCACTTTTTGTCGAGCCAGGCCAACCCGCGTGGCCAACATCGCTGCCGAAGCGGGCACAGCCAGTTCGTGGAGCAGCCGGCTGCGCATCGGCTCTAAAGCCACCGTCGCGGCCGCCGAATCGTCGATGACTTGGAGGTCAAGCACGGGGAGAAGCTAGCATTGACAAATATTGTTGTCAAGGACAATTCAAGCGCATTTTCTTACGAATTCGTGGGGACATTGTCTAGATGTCGTCTTAAGAGGTGGCGCTACGAAGGCAAAACTAATCGCGCGAATGATTTTGTAGCGGCCGCCTTTAGGCGGGCGTATTCGGGTCACGCGATCGAAGGGCCATTACCGAGCGCAGCCGGAGGGCACATGGCATTTTTCAATAGACAAAATAAAAGTCAAAAACGCCGCCCTGAAGGGCGCCGCTACAAAAGCCAAGGCCTAAACAGAAACAGGATGCCGCCTTAAAAGGCGGCGCTACGAAGGCAAAACTGAAGGCGAATGCGGCGACGTGGCCTTACAAACGGCTGGCAACCCAGGCGCGAATAAGCGATCTATGATTTTTGCGGGCGCAGATCATTTAGCGCGGGGAGCGAGGTGGAGGCGGTCAAGGTATGCTCGGCGGGCTGCTTTCCGGTGGTAATCGCGCGCGCTAGAATTTCGATGGCTTGGCCGGCGAGCGGCGGGATGAAAATTGTAGCCACGAGACGGCCGTCGCGCAGCCAGGCTTGGCCGGTCTTGGGGACGCCGTCGCATCCAGTAAACGGCAATGCCAGCCAGCGTTTGCGTTCTTCTTCGTTTTTAATTTTCTCAAATGCGCTGCGCGCGCCCATGGCCATCGAGTCGTCTTGCGCGCCAACCAGATCGAACTGCACTCGTTGCGACGTGCTCAGGCTGAGCCACGAGATGACCGCGCGCTCGGCGCTTTCGGCGGTCCACTGCCCTTTCAGCGTGGTCACCTGAATATTTTTCGGCTTCGTTTCCAACATTCCCGCGGTGCGCTCCTGCGCAGAACTGCTGTACGACGGGCCTTCGATGTAAAGTACCGAACCGCCTTCCGGCAACAACGCAGCAAACTGTTTTCCTTGAATGCGGCCGATCTCGGCGTGGCTCGAACTGATCGAAAATACCGGCACTTTCACTTTGCGGCGAAGCTCGGCAACGTAATCCGGCGCGCGGTTCAACACCGCCCAGGCTATCCCTGCGTCGCACGCCACTTGCGCCACTTGAGGAAGCGCGCTGCCGCGAACCGGTTCCAGCACGATTCCATCCGGCCGCGATTCGGCGGATGCCTGAATCGCCTTCAAAATATGCGTGCTTTGATTTACGGTGTCGTTGTCCGAGTACACCACGGTGACTTCAATCCCAAGTTTCGCGCCTGCGCGTTGCGCTACAAGAGCCTGCTCCACCTGGAAGTCGTTGTCTTTGGTGGGAAGAGACACCAATAACTTCAGCTTCTTCATCGCTTAAACAATACCGCATCCATAGCCGCCACGAACTGTTTCGCAGAGGCGGTAATCTAAAAGATACGATGGCGAGTCACAGCCTGGAGTGGTGGCTCAGTTTTTGGTAATCGCGTTACTCGTGACCTGCTATTGCCGCGCGGCGTCATCAATTGCGATGTGCGGTCTTACTGTCACGGTATTGACTTGATTCTAATAAGATATATGCGATAAGTAGCCTGCCAAATTAAAGCAGGCTAATCACCTAAGGGGCCGAACCGGATACTTCCCATGCAAGAATGCCAGCGTTGCGGCGAGCAATTTGCTCCTGTGCAGGAGAGGATTGACTACTGCCCTGAATGCGTGACCGCCGTTCGCCACGAACTTCGCCTCGGAAGCCAATTCCGGAACGTCTGGGAAAAGTGGCGAACGCCGTTATCGAAGCTGCCATGGGCCACCTTAGCATTATTGGGACTCAACTTTGTGGTGTTTGCGGCCGAACAATCCTTGAAATCCGATCCGTGGCGTTACTCTTGGGTGGGCCTTCTCCCTTTGAGTGGTCAAGACGCTTTCCACGGCCAGTTGTGGCGCCTCCTTACGCATGCGTTTGTCCATGAGAACTTTTTTCATTTATTCTCGAATGCAGCATCTCTAGTGCTATTGGGATGGATTGCAGAGCCGATCTTTGGGCGAGTACGCTTCCTTGCGGTTTGTGCATTAACGGCCATGATCGGTGGAATCTCATACCTTTTTGTCCTGTATCCGACGTCGATTACCTACGGGTCAAGTGGGATTGTGTGCGGGTTGATGGGAGCTTTGCTAACAGTCTATGCTTCAAATCGCACGACCTTACCAAAAGGGGCTAGGAAATGGTCTCTGCTGCTATTGCTGTTCGCCCTAATCGCTTTGTGGATTATTCCTGGTTGGCTCTCTCTCCACCAGATTCATGCTGGGCACGCTGGCGGCCTCGTGGCAGGCTTGATTTTGGGTTTAATTATGCCGACGAAGACAACGGGACAGTCCACTTCCCGTGTACTCGTGATTGCTTCCGGAAGTATTCTTGTGTTGCTGATAATGTTCGTAGCGGCTCGTCACAGGCAAGAACCCGCTCTGGCTCTCGAAGGAATCAGCGCTAAGGTCGACCCGTACGGATCAGGCGTTGCCCCTACGGCATCGACTTACGTACCTGAACTTGAACGAATCGTGAGCAAGCGCCCCGATATAACCCGTGCTCATTTTCTGTTGGCGGAAGCCTATGCGAGCGCCCACCGTAACGACGACGCAATTCGCGAGTACAAAACCTATCTAGATCGACGACCTTATTACGCGTCCGGTTGGGCTGCATTAGGCCAACTCTACATGGATTCGCATCGTTACGGCGACGCGGTCGGGGCGTTCGCCCACAATCTAGCGATTGTGTCCCAGTCTCCACCTCGCCCGATGACAGAGACTTATGTGGCCGCGGTGTGGTCGGCTCGCCTCGCAATAGCGCGAGCCTACGCTGGAGCTGGCCGATTTGATGAAGCGGCTGCGATGTATTCAAAGATCCTTCAAAGCGATCCCGAAGACTACGTTGCTGAGAAAGAACTGCGACGCATAAAGCAGCTCCAAGCCGAAAATGACAGCGGCGCCACTCGGAACCTGAAACTGAAGAACAGTTCCCACTAGAACACTGTTCTTCCACGAGGATTGGACCGTTGCCGTACCAAACCAGTGAGTGCCCGTAGCTGCTTTAGTTGGACGAGGCACGAACTGGACGGAAGGAGCTGGCAACGCCGCTAACTCCTGATAGGTCGGATAACCGGAAATTGAGCTACTACATTGGGCAGGCTCCGGGCGGGCAAGCGGAAAGGTTATGGCAGATGGGTGCCGCAGCGGCCGTAAACTTCGAATACGGAGAGGACGTTGGTGATGCTGAGTAGTTCGCGGATGCGAGGACTTAAGTTCACCAATTGCAACTGGCACTTCGCGCCCTTTGCCGAAATATAAAGCGCCACCAACGCGCCGAGGCCGGAGCTGTCCATGTGCGCGAGGTCGGTAAGATCGAGAATCACTCGGCGTTTGCAGAGCAGCAGCGGTTTCACTTCCGACTTCAAGTGCACTGCAGTTTCCGTGGTAAGGCGGCCGGTGCAACCGACTACGGTGGCGTCCTCCCAGGCATACGTCTGCAGAGAAAGCGTGCGTTCACCTATTGAGACGCCTTCTAGCGAAGGATTGGAGGACATGGCAGGTGTATGTATCCCGCATCGGTAAATAACACAAGGTTTTTCTCCGCCGACGCAGCTCGGAACAAGGAGCAAGGAGAATTACAGAAGACTACTTTTTCACGGCGACGCCTGCTTCTACTTTCACCGCGCCGACCAATTCCCTCTTCCCGCTGGCGCTTGATTGCGAATCCTTCGGCTCTTTTGGTTTGGGAACCTTCCAAAAGCCGGGCGTCGGCACGATGAACTCAATCCCAACCTGCGTCTTGCCCATAAAAGTTGGGCCGACGCTGGTGACGCGGCACAACAGTTCCTCTCTGACGTTAGGGTTCTCGATGCGTATGATCTGGTTCACTTTTACGGTAGCAGCCAGCAGGATCAACGCGCCATGGTCGTTCACAATGATCGCTTCGGTATTTTCTGCCAGGGATTGCTTGCCTGCGTCGCGCAGCCGCACAATCACCGGTACACGCAAAAGCACGCGCTTGCTGCGACGGCGGTTCTGCGGCCTCAAATCGGCTGGTGGAACGATGGTCACGCCCCAAATTAGCAATTCCTTAGAACATCCACAAGCGTTCCAGCCCGCCGTGTGCCCTTGGAGGTATCGCAAACTTCGAAACCGCGCTAACCCTATTGCGTTGTGCGCGCTAGCGCTCTCTTGAGGTGTTATTTCTTGCGGTATTGGTCGATCAGCTTTTGATAACGAGGGTCGTCGCGCAGAGACTTGAAATACGGGCTGGCGTCCAGCGCGGCGAAGTCTGTGAAGCCCAGGTTGAAGGCCTTTTGTAAGGAGGCCAGCGCTTTGTCATTGTCCCCTTTAGCGGCATAAATAGCGCTGAACCAGTAGTCGTTCATCACGCTCTTCGTGCCGGCTTCTGACTTCGCCAGGTATCTGATCGCCGCATCGTACTTCCCTTGCGCCAATAAGAGCTGCGCCATACCGAGGCTCTCGTAAGTGACACTTCCAATCTCGGCTGCGCGATGGAAGGTCACTTCCGCTTCCTGGTAGCGCCCTTGAAAAAGAAGTGCGCGACCCAAGTGGTATTGGGAAGCTGCCGAAGATGGCTGCAATCGTATCGCCTCTCGCGCCGCTTTCTCGGCCTCTACGGCCTCGGGAGGTTGCTCGTAACTCGTGTTCCAGGACAGTTGATCCCAGGCCAGCGGATTATCGGGTTCCAGACGTATGGCCTCGCGGTCTTCCACCGCGCCTGCGGCATAGTCAAATTTCAAGCCGTCAATCTGACCGAGCGCTACATGAGCCTCTGCCAGATTGGGGTCGATCGAAACCGCCCGACGCGCGTATTCCTCAGCGCGCTTCAAGTGAATCGGATCAGTATCGAGATCGCGATAGTAAAGGCCTTCTGTGTGAGCCAGGCCGGCCAAAGCGGGAGCATAGTCGGGGTCGAATTTCAAAGCTTGTTCGAAGTTTTTCCGCGCCGCCTCAAGTTTTTCCGGTGTTTCCACCAATAGCAACCCGCGACCCGCGAGGTAGGCCTCATATGCCTGGGGATTTTGCGTGTAGCGTTGCTGAATCGCCTTGGTTTCCTGCGGACTAAGGTTCAAATTCAGCGCTTGCGCAATTTTCAGCGCGGTTTGTTCTTGCAGCGAGAACACATCTTTCATCTGGCCGGTGAAATCGTCGGCCCACACTTGAAATCCTGTGGTGGAATCGATCAAATGCACGTTGACGCGCACTTGGTCGCCGGATTTTCGCACCGTGCCTTCCAGCAAATAGCGCACGCCCAATTGACGCCCTAATTCCGCGGCGTTCTGGTCCGCATTTTTCACTGCGGCGGACGCCGAACGCGGCGCCACGTTGATTGCCTGAATCTTCGAGAGCTTGGTGGTGATTTCGTCCGTCATTCCGTCGCTGAAATAAACGCTGTCCGCATCCGTGCTTAGATTTTTCAGCGGCAGCACAGCCACCGACGGTTTCACCGCCACTACTCCGGCTGCCGGCGCTGCGGAATGCTTCTGGTACCAGACTCCGCCGATGGCGAGCAGCAACAGCAGCGCGGCGACGCCAACATAAATTCCCCAGTGTTTTGGCCCCGATGAAGTTTGTGCTGCGACTGACCGCGACGAATCAGAGACTTCCTTCGGCACCACGGTTTTCGACGAGCCCGTTTCCCGCTCCAACCTGCGCAAGTCCGCGCCCATATCGGCGGCCGACTGGTAACGCATCTTGCGATCTTTCTCCAGCGCCTTATTCACGACATGCTCGAACCCAGCCGGCAGCGCCGGATTCAAACGCTGCGGAGGAATCGGCGTCCGGTTCAAAATGGCTTCGAAAATTACGCCGCCGGTTGCTCCGGTAAACGCCATGGCGCCCGTTCCCATTTCGTATAGCACCGCGCCAAGCGAAAAAAGGTCGGTACGCTTGTCGAGGTCAATTCCCCGCACCTGCTCCGGCGACATATAAGTCACGGTGCCCACCGACGTGCCGGGGCTGGTGAGCAAGTCATCCGGAGCCGCAGGCCTGCCGGACATGGTTGCGCCTTCCCCAACTTTTTCGTGGATCGGAGTCAGCTTGGCTAGACCAAAATCCAAAATCTTCGCGTGGCCGCGCGCGGTGATGAACAAGTTGGCAGGCTTGATGTCGCGATGAATGATTCCGGCGGAGTGCGCGGCGTCCAATCCCTCGGCAATCTGCCTGCCCCACTCAAGCAGCGTCACGATGTCCAACGGACGCCCGCCGATCTTGTGTTTCAGCGTCGCTCCGTCCAGAAATTCCATGGCGATGAACTGCCGCCCCTCGAATTCATCAATCTCGTAAATCGTACAGATGTTGGGATGGTTTAACGCAGAGGCGGACTGCGCTTCGCGCTCGAAACGTTCGAGCGCCAGCTTGTCCTTTGCAAGTTCTTCGGGCAGAAATTTCAGCGCCACAAAGCGTCGCAGCTTGATGTCTTCGGCTTTGTAAACCACACCCATCCCGCCGCCGCCCAGCTTTTCCACGATGCGGTAATGCGAAATGGTCTGCCCAACTAACGAAGGAGAGGTGTCCGCCATTGACGCACATCTTAAGTTGCGCGCCAGCGCAAGTCAACGCAAGGCCGCTTCCCTGGTGCGGCCGACTCGTTCGGTAACCTGACTGAGCGGGAGCTAATCATAGCTGGGATGCTCCGTTGCATGGTGAACTCAGCGAACTACAGTATTGCCGGGCTTGCGCTGGCAGCTAATCCGTTGTACAACGGCCCGCAACGAGAACGCCAACGATGCAATTCGTATCCATTCCGGCGGGAACCTTTATGATGGGCTGTTCGGCGGGAGATCCTGATTGTTACGCCGAAGAAAAGCCGGCTCATCGAGTGACCATTACCCGGCCTTTTGAGATGGGAAAATTTCAGGTGACGCAGGCAGAGTACGAAGCGGTGATGTCTGTGAATCCAAGCAATTTCAAGGGCGCGAATCTTCCGGTTGAGAATGTGAGTTGGGAAGACGCGAACAGGTTTTGCGAAGCGCTCAACAGTAAGAAGGACGGTTACCGTTATCGTCTGCCGACAGAAGCGGAATGGGAATATGCCGCGCGCGCCGGAGACACATCCTGCCGTTATGGCCCGCTGCTTCTGGTTGCATGGTTCCGCGACAATTCTGAAGGCACCACTCACCCGGTCGGCGGAAAACGGCCAAACTCATTCGGCCTGCATGACATGCTGGGAAACGTTTGGGAATGGGTCCACGACTGGTACGGGATCACTTATTACAGCAGCAGACAGGAAACCGACCCGCAAGGCCCAGTGAGCGGTGAGTACCGCGTTTCGCGCGGCGGCTCGTGGCGCGGAGTCGTCAGAGGACAGGCGCGCGTCTCTGCTCGTTACATTTTGAAGCCCAACGTGCGGAACATGGTGGTTGGGTTCCGCTGTGTGCGCGAACAAGTTTCCTGAGGTTTCAGGCGGCGCGGCATTTGACGAGTTTGATTTTTCTGGCGAAGAAATCAAACCAGGTCGTGTCGTGAAGTCGCGCCCGGATCCTTCGCGCGGATTGGCTCAGCTGGGAAAACAGCCGTAACCTTCGTACCCAAAGCATTAGAATCAATGGTCAAGTCGCCATGAGATTGGCGCACACGCTCACGCATTCCCCTGATTCCGACGCCAACTCCTTGGGATTGAATTCCTGCCAATCGTTCCGGTGGAATGCCCTTACCGTGATCCTGAACCTCGGCATAAATCTTATCGGAGTCACGAGCGATACGGATTACCGCAGTCTTGCTTTCGGAATGGCGATGGATGTTGGTGAGACATTCCTGCACCAGACGAAATATGGCGAGTTCTATTTCCGGGGCAAGCCTTCCGAGGTCGTCGGTAATATTCACCTCAACGCTGAGACCGCTGCGCTCCTTCAGACCGTCTATGTACCAGCCAATTGCATACGACAGTCCCATTTCATCCAGCATGGGTGGATGTAAGAGATAGGACGTTGTACGTATTTCGTCGCTCAGATGCTGAACCAAATCCCGGGCCTCTTTGATCCTCGCCGATAATTGCGCCGGGTCACCCTTAGCGTCCTCTTTAATTCGCGCAATGCTAATACTAAGCGCAGCCAGATTCTGGCCAGCGCTGTCGTGAAGGTCGCGAGCAATGCGCCGGCGTTCCTCGTCCTGAAGGGACATCAATCTACCCGAGAGCTCTCGAAGCTGGTCCGACTGCTGGAGAATCTCGGAATTTCTCCTGCGTAGTTCCTGAGTTCGAAATTGGACTTGCGTATCGAGTGCATCAGCAAGCGTGCGAAAGCGTTGTTCGCTTTCATGCAATTCGCGTTCCATGCGCTTACGCCCGGTGACATCACGCGCTATTTTCGAAGCGCCGATGATTTTCCCCTCGGCGTCTCTGACGGGGGAAATTGTCAGTGATATTTCAAGCTTAGTGCCATCTTTCCGCATGCGAATGGTGTCGAAATGATCGATCCGCTCGCCTTTTCTGAGTTTCGCAAGGATTGTTGTTTCCTCATCACGGCGATCTTGGGGAATGATCATTGAAATATGCTGGCCTACGGCTTCTTTGGCTGTGTATCCAAAAAGCCGCTCCGCGCCGGCATTCCAACTGGTAATAATGCCCTCTAAAGTTTTGCTGACAATTGCATCATCGGACGAATCCACGATCGCGGCGAGCAAACCGACGGCCTTATCGGCTTTCAGACGCAGCATAGGGACTTCATCCAGGATTGATCGAGTGACTTTGTCGGTGCGGGCCTCGGGGTCTTCAAGAATGCAACTTGCTAGCGCCTCATGCGTCGCAAGAAGCTGTTGGATGTCATCCTCCAACTCAACTTCAGGGTGCACCTTAGTCCAATAATGCGCCGCTCGAACGAACGCCAGGAAAAGGAGGAGATATTGAAGTCGAACGGCGCCGAGCAATCGTTCCAGTTCATCAAGGCATTCCGGGGCGTCTCCGGTCTGCAAGAACACATGGCTAGCGAGAGAAAAAAGCGCACCTTCCATCTGCGTATCGGCTAACGGCATTTCAATTAGAGGCGCGGCACTTGTCGAGCAAAACGAAAGGCACTCCTTTATTTCAGGTCCGCGTGGAAGCGGCCGTCGCAGCAATTTGACTACATCCACAACGGTTTCAGCCCGGGCATCCTTATCGCCGGACGGCCGGCCAAGCCCAATCAAGAAACCTGTGTGGCGGGCGATGCAGTAGCGTACCGCGCAAAAGCGAGAAAGATAGACGAACAGTCGTTCCTTGAAGACGGACGGTAACGGGTTATCGAGATAGGCTGCTTCGGCAAATCCCCACAGTTTTTCGGTTATCTCGGGGGTCTCAGGCGAGAGCCGGAAGAAGTTGGGAAGCACGCCAAAGCGTTCGCTAACCCGCCGCTGGAGGTCCGGTGCAGCAATTTTCGCCGGTTGAGCATTGTCAGATGCCATTTAGCCGCCGCCCCAGTTAGTCACAGATACGCAGGAATTTTCCTTCCAACGCGCCTAGACTTGCGAGAGCACTTGCAATCTTGTAAACAAGCGCGGAACGATTGGGGTACGTCTCCTCCCACCTTAGTCTCTTATAACTCTGAATACTAGCTGCGAATGTTAGATGCGGCTGGCAATGGGAAGTTACGAGCGTGGTGGGAAGAAGAAGCGTAAGCCCCTCGCTGATGCGAGGGGCCCACGTTGATCAACTATAGAGCTGTGACGTTTGCAGCTTGTAAGCCCTTGGGGCCTTTGGTGACCTCAAATTCAACTGCTTGGCCTTCATTCAGAGATTTGTAACCGTCTCCTTGGATGGCCGAAAAGTGGCAGAAAACGTCTTCGCCGGACTGGCGCTGGATGAATCCAAATCCCTTGGCGGCGTTGAACCACTTTACTGTTCCTTGTTCTCTCATTAATTTACTACCTCTTTGTCCGAAAGCTATTTGTGCTTCTCGACCGCCTCCAGGAGATTAAAGCTGCAAGTTTGACCCTGCCCCTCTGATCGATTCTAAAGGTTCACAAGAGCGACAAACGCAGCGCCATTGTAACACGCCTACGCCAACAGGGTGCGAAACTCTCCCTCCCCTGTCGCGACCCGCAGTACGATCCAGCAGGCTCACAGCGAGAACTTTTCATTGCGGAATTGATCAGATCGAATGCGATGGCATGGGTCAGAAATTTTCCAGCAGCCAAACATTGGCATTCCACACTTGCTGGGCGAAAGCTAACTTGTGTCCGTCAGGCGAGGAGACGGGTTGGTAGAAGTTTTGATTCTGGCCCCCGTGGAGCAGAACGCTGCTTTTCCCGTCTAATCCAACGCGGGCAAGAGTACATTCGTCCCCACACCCCGAAACGAGCAGTGCTTTGCTATCTGGAGTCCAGCCCAAAGTCCACACGCGGAGCCAGCCGCTCGGGAGGGAAAGATTAGTTTCACCCCCCTTTTGTAGGTCAATAATGCGGATCTGACCTTTCAATTGGTCGAAGCTTTCCATCGCGATTCGAGAGGCGTCGGGTGAAATGGCCCAGCCTAAAGATTTGGGCGCTTCCAAGTGAGTAGTAAAGAGCGCTTTCCCTTGACCGCTCGAGACATCAAACGCGTAAAACACAAGCTGGTCGTGAGCCCAGCGGCTCAAAACACAAGAGCTCCCAGGATGCAAAGGACAATCTATATACGTGGTTTCATCCGCAACGAATTGCAACAGTTGCTCCGGCGTACCGCCCGCGGACGGTACCTTCATCACCCGTTGATTAGGGTTCTTATCTCCTCCCGGGCTGGGCATAGACCAATAGAGGATCCAGGCGCCATCGGGAGTAAGCACAGGATAGAGCTGTTCGTCCGGTCCGGGAACGACAGATGTGACGGCTTGAGAGTCGAGTTGAAGCCGTGAAACCTGTCCCCTTCCGGAACGAGACGAGGTGAAAAGGATGGATCGGCCGTCTTTAAACCAGCCAAATGGGAATTGGTCGGTATCACCTTGAGTCAGATTCTTAGGAGTGTCGAGGCGCGCGCCGTTTTCCCTCCATTGGGCGACAAATACATCCGTGGTGATGTGGGCCTTAACGGCGGCCAGACGGCGGCCATCGGAACTCAGCGTGGGGAACCAGGCAAAAGAGTGAAGCCCCGGCCAGTTGGTAACGCGAGTGGGTTTGCCTGTAGGGTTTCCCGTGTCCAAATTGATGGCGATGGCCCAAAGGTTGGTGGCTCGGCCGCTCGCAGGCTCAAGGAGGGAAAACAGAAGGCGGCCGTCCGCAGACCATAACAGCGCGGGGAGAAATTGAGGATCGGTAGGAAGGTCGGCATCCGAAATGATAAGCGAAGGTGTTCCACCCGAAAGGGAGACGGTGCGAATGGTGGGCGTGTCCTCGTTCAGGAGGTAGGCAAGGCGATGTCCGTCGGGAGACCAGGCCACCGTTACAGCCTGATCCTTTTTATTTTCCAGAACCATTCTGGAGTTGTCGCCGTTAGCATCCATTACCCAAAGCTGGTGTCGGTCTTGGTCCAAATAGGCAATAGAGGATCCCTGCGGAGAAATTTGGTTGGCGCCGGTTTGAGATTTCAGCATACGCGGAGCGCCACCAAAAACAGAAGCCGTCCAAATGGAACTTCCGACGGCGCCGAAGTCTCCGACATCGAACAACAAATTGTTTCCATCCGGAAACCACTGAACGCGGTAGATGTGGGATTGCAGGTCCGAGGGCACGGGAAAGTCGTGAGAATCTCCCATATCGACGGAACTGATGTGAAGACCCTTACTATCTATGAAAGCAAGATTTTTCCCATCGGGCGAAAGAGCGCTCGAGAGCACTCGATTTTCAGAACCATTGAAAGTGAGTTGGCGCTCAGTTTGCTGTCTTTTCTCCGGGTGCTCGAAAATGTTGCGCCAGTGGTAGCCGGCCCAGCCGAGCGCGATCAGAAGTAACACGGCAACTGCTGCGCCGGCGTAAGTTCGCGACGCGCGGCCCGCCACCGCTGACGCTTGGGGCTGCGGAGCGTTGATCGCCCGCGAAGAAGCGGAAATATGCGCCGAATCCGTGTCGCGTTTCAGGCGCTTCAAATCCGCGCGAAGATCTGCTGCGTGCTGATAACGCACGTCTCGATCTTTCTCCAGTGCCTTATTTATGATGCGCTCCAAGTCGGGCGACAGAGACGGATTCAGCCGCACAGGAGAGGCCGGCTCGCGATTCAGAATGGCGTCGAAGATAAGGCCCGAAGTGTCGCCGCGGAAAGGAAGCGCGCCCGTGGCCATCTCGTAAAGCACGGCGCCGAAGGAGAACAAATCGGTGCGCGCGTCCAGCTCTTTGCCGCTCACTTGCTCCGGCGACATGTAAGCCACGGTGCCGAGCGCGGAGCCGGGGCTGGTGAGATGTTCGGGCAAGTCTTGCGTCGGGCCGGTGGCCTCGACGCCTCGCTCAGGATTCCCGGAAACTTTTGCCAAGCCGAAATCCAGAATCTTGGCGGTGCCGCGGGCGGTAATGAAAATATTGGCCGGCTTGATGTCGCGATGAATGATGCCTTTCGCGTGGGCAGCATCCAGCGCATCTGCGATCTCGATTCCGAGCGTCAGCAAAAGTTCCTGCGGCAGCGCGCGCCCGTCGATGCGATGTTTCAGCGTTACTCCCTCCAGAAATTCCATGGCGATGAACGAATGCCCGTCCTGTTCGCCGATATCGTGGATAGTGCAAATATTGGGATGATTCAGCGCGGAAGCCGCCTGCGCTTCGCGTTGAAAACGGACGAGCGCGTGGGGATCGCGCGCTACTTCAGGAGGAAGAAACTTAAGGGCCACGAAACGATGAAGTCGCGTGTCCTCGGCCTTGTACACCACGCCCATACCGCCGCCACCGAGTTTCTCCACGATGCGGTAATGCGAGATGGTCTGGCCGATGAAGGAGTCGGTCGCGGACATGTACGCGCATCTTAGGTTGGGCCAGAACGCAAGTCAACGAAGAGCAGGCGCGGTTAGGCAACTTGCGAGCGCGCGCGAAAGCGGCGGATCGGCGGCTTGTGTTAAAATTTAGATGAAGAGGAAATACATGCAGAAATCCGGAAAGATATTGCAGAGTCTAGTGGCCGCGTGTGCGACGATGCTGCTGATTGCGCCGGTTGGCGCGCGCGTCCGTTCGAGCGAAGTTTCCTCTCAACAGACTTCCTCTCAAGAATCATCGTCACGACAAGCGTCCTCGCAAAATGCCGACGAGCATCGCCTGCTGCTTTACAACACGCACACAGCCGAGCGCATTGATATTGTTTACCGCCGCGGAGACCAATACATTCCGAGCGCGCTTGCGAAGCTGGACTATTTTCTGCGCGACCATCAGACGAGCGACGTTCGCCATTTTGACCCGCGCCTCTACGACATTCTCTCCGACCTCACCTTGTCGATCGGTCATCCCGGAGGCGAGATAGACATCGTCTGCGGCTACCGCACTCCGTCAACGAACGAATCGCTTCGCGCGCACACCGCCGGAGTAGCCAAGAACAGCCTGCACATTCAAGCGGAAGCGATCGATTTGCGCATGCCGGGAATCAACACGCTCAAGCTGCGCCAGGCGGCTCTTGCTCTGCGGCGCGGAGGCGTGGGCTACTATCCTCATTCCGATTTCATACACGTGGACACCGGCCGCGTACGCCAGTGGTGCTTCGACTGCCCAGCCAGTCTGACCAGCGGCGACTAACGCACCGGATACGGATAGCCTTTGTCGAGCGCGGCCTCGAGCCTGGCGTCGTGCCCGTAAATGTCATCGTAAATGTGCACGAGCCCATCCTCGGAAATGATCACGGTGGCGTAAACGATTAAGACCGGAATCGGACGCGTAAGGTTCACTTGCTGGTTCGGTGTTCCATTCATTGCTGCGCGGACGCGGGTCATGTCCCAGTTCCCCGGGTTTTGGCGCAGTACCCAAACGGCCATCTCGGCGGGTTTTTCCAGCCGAATGCAACCATGGCTGAAATCGCGCCGGGACTTCGAGAAGGGTACCTGGTCCGGCGTGTCGTGCATATAAACGTTGAACGTATTCGGAAATATGAATTTCACAAGGCCAAGCGAATTTTTCGGACCCGGATTTTGGCGTATGAATAATTTGCCTGCGCGAAGCTGTGCGAGCACATCGCTCGACACCGCCCCGGACGCAATGACGTTCTGGCGGTTGTCCACCACCTCGAATCCCTTCTTCGTCAGGTAATCGGGATCGCCCTCGATGCGCTTAAAAAACTCAGACTTTGCGATGGAATACGGAACATTCCAGTAGGGACGGAACACGACGTATTGCATGGTGTCGCTGAACACCGGAGTGTCGTGGTTGTAGGCCTTCCCTACCACTACGTTCATCGACAAATTTATTTTGTAGTTTTCGTCGTAGCCACGAACGCGAAATTCGGGAATATTGGCGACCAGGGGCGCGGTGTGAAGTCCAACGGGCAGCCAACGCCAGCGCTCCAGAGTCAGTTGCATTTCCCGCACACGACTGCTGAGCGGAATATTCATATCGGTTAACGTCTGCACGCTAAGACGACCATCAGGATCCCGGCCATGCCGGCGCTGGAAATTCTTCACCGCGTCAACCAGCGGACCTTGATACACCGTCGAGTCGGCCGGAACGTTTGTGTCAGCCGGAAGGTCGCCAACTAGCCGAAGCAAGCGAGTCAACCGCGGGACGCCGGCGTAGGAATCACCGGGTGCAACCCCCTTCGTGGTAGGCGGAGCGGGCAGTTGTTTGCCGTCATCTTCTTTTGCAAGCTGCATGTACGTTTGCAAAGCCTGAATGGTCCGTTTGTACCCCGGAAAAGGAGGTTCCACCTTCGCCATCTCGCCTGCCAGGTCGGGAGAATCCACAATATCTGCTTTCAGAAAATCCGGCAGATCGTATTTCTTCACGTCCACGTTGAAACCATAATCAAAATGTTTGGGATTCACCTTGCCGATGTGAAGGTCTGAGATATATCGCATCACGCAAACGGTGAGCGCGGCGTCAAATCGCACCGCGTCCGCTTCGGATGGATTGGAAGCGGAAGGTTTCAGCTTCGCCAACCGGTCGTTCCAGCGCGGCCCGTCGTAATCTTCCGCGGACAGTCCCTTTTGATCCGCGGTCAAAAAGCTCGCAATGAATTGCTGCGCTTGCGGAGTGGGCTGCATTCCTCTCACCCAAGGTAGCGCTCCACCGTACGAATCGTAAAATTTCTGCACCGCCGGTTGGTAATCGCTGAAATCGGGCCAGCGCAGGTCAGAAAAGTTCCCCGCCTGAGTGATGGCGCGCAGCGACGCTTGGCCTTCAGCGCTGAGCTGTTGAGGCGGTCCCGCGGCTTGCGCGGAAGTTTCCGATTGCCCACGCGCGCTCTTCGCCGACCCCGTATCGTGGCAGCTTAGAAGTACTGTTGTGACGAGCAGCGCGCTGAGTAGCCAGCCTGTCGAATTCTGCGTTTGCTTCATAGAATTGCCCCCAGTTCGCTTACTAGCCTCACCACGTCTCGTTGGCCCGCGATGGAATCACGAAAAGCGCCCACTCGCA
>Ga0209624_10001787_pt1 | contig 16477 bp, 15 predicted proteins | sample JacPinW_OM2H0_O1_FD_188565 | JGI IMG/M metagenome (GOLD analysis project Ga0209624, IMG submission 188565) | Forest soil microbial communities from Algoma, Ontario, Canada - Jack Pine, Ontario site 1_JW_OM2H0_O1 (SPAdes) (version 2) | ecosystem: Environmental > Terrestrial > Soil > Boreal...
AGAACCGCTCTGATGACCGGTCAGTTTGAGTTCGTTCACAATGTCCAAGTCCCAGGAATGTTGCACGGGCGCGTGGTGCGGCCGCCGGAGATGGGAGCGACGGTTGCGCATGTAGATGAACAATCGGTGCGAAATATTCAAGGTCTCGTGAAGGTTGTAGTCCGCAAAGACTTCGTGGGCGTCGTCGCCGAGACGCAGTACCATGCAACATTGGCGGCCCGTCAATTGGCGGTGCGCTGGAATCCCGGGCCGGAACTGCCGCCGCAGAAGGATTTCTTCAACCACATCCAGAAGCTGCCTTCCCGCGACGCTCTCAATGTTGACTCTCAGGACGTTGAGGCTCGTCTCGCTGAAGCGAGCAGCGTGATCCGCGCGCGCTACACTTATCCGTACCAGATGCACGGATCAGTGGGCGCGTCGTGCGCGGTCGCCGACGTTAAGGCGGACAGTGCAACCGTGTGGTCGGCAACACAGTCTGCTTATCCGACAAGGAGCATCGTTGCAAAGCTTCTGAATATGCCGCTTGAAAAAGTGCGCGTGATTTACGTGCGAGGGTCGGGTTGCTACGGACTGAACGGCGCCGACGCCGTGTCCTTTGATGCGGCTATACTTTCTCAAGCGGTAGGAAAACCGGTCCGCCTGCAGTTCTCCCGCCGAGATGAAATGATGTGGGAGAATTTAGGTTCCGCATGCACGATTCAGCTTCGCGCCGGCCTTGCGCAAGATGGACACGTCGTCGCATGGGATCGCGAGGACTGGGTTGCTGCGATGGGCAATCGACCGGGCTATGATCAGCCGGGGAACGTTATCACCGGCATGCTGTTGGGATATGAACCCGAGTTGCCTAAGCCCGGCCCCGCTAAGCCGCCTTCCGGCGAGTTTCACAATCGGAGCAACACGGTGCCGTCCTACTTCGCAGGATGTATCGCCGGCAGCTGTGGTGGCGACGGAACCATCCGCAGCGAACGGGCCCTGACTCATACTGTGCGTTCGCCGTTTTTCACCGGGCCACTCCGTTCGCCGCTGCGGATTCAGAATACGTTCGCCAACGAATGCTTCATGGACGAACTCTGCGCACACGCGAACGTTGATCCGGTGGCTTTCAGGCTGATGCACCTGCAGAACTCACGAGTCATCGGCGTTGTGAAGGCTGCCGCCCAAGCAACGAATTGGCAGGCTCGCCCTTCGCCGAAGACAGGGATCTCTCGGACCGGAACTGTAAGCGGGCGCGGTATCGCTTGCGTTGCGTATGAAGGAAACAATGGCTACGCTGCGCTCGTTGCCGAGGTGGAAGTAGATTTGGAAACGGGAACAGTCCGGCCGCGGCGGTTCGTAGTTGCGTTGGACTGCGGTCCTATCTCCAACCCCGATGGCCTGCGAAATCAGATTGAAGGCGGCATCCTGCAAGGGATGAGCCGCGCGCTGGTGGAAGAAGTTACCTGGGACAGCAAGCGCGTGACCTCGATCGATTGGGAGACTTATAACAGTTTGTATCTCGATTACGAGATGCCCACGGTCGAGACGGTCTTTGTGACGCCTCCCGATGTGCCGGCGACCGGCGCAGGAGAAACTGCAATCACCGTGATTCCTGCCGCGATCGGAAACGCTATCTTCGACGCAACCGGTGTCCGCCTTCGGGAGGTGCCGTTTACTCCGCAGCGAGTGAAAGCTGCGCTGGCTGAAGGTGCGCAAAGAGGCGGGAGCGTATGAAGCATCGAAAATCCATCGCTTCCCTTCTCTGACGCCAGAAAAGATTCAGGGAGAGTGAATCCCGCGACAACCACCCCACAATGTGCTAGCTTTTCTTTGTGGGATAAAGCGAGCAAATTGATGGATGTTTTCGAAGAAATTGTGCGAATTCGGAAGATCGGCCAACGGGCCGCGCTCGCGACCATCGTTCACACAAACGGTTCGATCCCAAGCTACGAAGCTTCGCGCATGCTGATTCGCGACGATGGCTCGATCCTTGGTACCGTGGGCGGCGGCTGCGTGGAAGCTGACGTATGGGCCGCGGCTAAAGAGGTAATTCAAAGCGAGCAACCCCGCAAGATGATCTTCAATCTGAACCATGAAGCCGGCTACGATTCCGGCCTCATTTGCGGGGGGACTCTGGAGATTTTCGTGGAACCAATTCTGCCCCAGCCCATACTTTATATTTTCGGCGGCGGGCACATTTCCGGGGCATTGGCGCGCGCCGCGCATCAAGCGGGATTTTCGATTGGAATTGTGGACGATCGCGACACATTCGCGAACGCCGAACGGTTCCCTATGGCCTCGGAAATTTACACTTCTTACGAGGACGCCTTTGAAAAGATCCGGCCCAATTCCGCGAGCTATATTGTGATCGTCACTCGCGGCCACAAAGACGATATGCGCGCGTTGTCGTGGGTGGTGGAAACTGAGTCGCGCGGGTTTTCTCCTCGCTATATCGGAATGATCGGCAGCAAACGGAAAGTCGCCTCGGTTTATAAGGCGCTGGAAATGGTTGGAGTCTCGCCGGGCAAATTTGAACGCGTTCACGCACCGGTTGGCCTGGATATCGGCGCGCTGACGCCTGAGGAAATCGCCGTGAGTATTACAGCCGAATTAATCGCCGTTCGGCGCCAGGCTTTGAATGTTCCTCATAAATCTGTAAAACTTTCCAAAGTCGCAAGCTCGCAACAAGTCTGAACCAGCATGCTCGCCGTCGCCATCCTGGCCGCCGGTGAATCACGGCGCATGGGCCAGCCCAAGGCGCTGCTCAGTTATCGCGGGAAAACTTTCGCCGAGCATCTCGTTTCCGCCACACGCCATGAACGCGTCGGCCTCACGCGAATCGTGGTGGGGGCGCAAGCCCTGGAAATTCGCAGCCGTCTTCCGCTCGACGCCGCGTGGATTCTCGAAAACCCCAATTGGCAACAGGGGCAGCTTTCTTCCATCCAGGCTGTAATTCGTAGCCTTCCGCTCGGCGAAACAGAAGGACTGATTCTCTGCCCCGTGGATCATCCATTGATATCAAGTTTTCTTGTCGCGCAGCTCATTCATGAATTTGATTCAACCGGAATACAAATCGTGCTGCCTATCTTTAAGGGAAAGCGGGGACATCCCACGATTTTTCGTGCTTCGTTGTTCGAAGAATTGCTGGCAGCTTCGCCGGAGGTCGGCGCGCGCGAAGTGGTTTGGGCGCATCCAGAGGACGTGGCGGAAGTGGAAACCGACGAAGAGGCCGTCGTTCTAAATTTGAATGATCCGGAAACGCTTAAGAAGGCTCTCCGTTAATGAAGACATCCAGCGAGCTTCAAACCAGTTTCAAAAACAAAGCCGCCACGGCGTCTCCGCAAAGCTGCGCCGCGTGAAAAGTGGAATCGGGGAGCGTCCCCAATGCTTCGGAGATTTGTTCCGCCGTGATGGAACGAAACTCGTTCGCAGGTTTGCCCACCAGTAAGTCCGTGAGCACCGAACTCGCGGCAATGGCGGCAACGCATCCCTGAGTCTTGAATCGCGCCTCAGCAACACGCCCCGCGTCCATACGCACTGACAAGCGCAATACATCGCCGCAAACCGGGTTCACAACCTCGACGACGGCCGTAGCATCTGCGAGGCTGCCGGCATTGCGAGGATTCCGAAAATGTTCGAGCACTGTTTCGTTGAACAACATTCACCGGGTATTTTGCCACCGTGCCGAGTTGCAAAGGAGTTATTTCCGTCACATAATCCTGTGGTTGATTCGATTCGCTCTTTTGCGTGCGTTTACCCTCAGCCCATTTGTCTTACAGAACGTGTCGCTCCATTTTTCAGACCATAACCCTTCACAGCGCGGTCAGACAGAAAAGTAAGGAGGCATCGCTTGATTTCATTCACTGTTAATGGAAAGGCAGTCAGCGTGGCGGATCCGCCTTCCACGCCGCTGCTCTGGGTGATCCGCGATTCGCTGAAACTTACTGGCACCAAATACGGATGCGGAATGGCGCAATGCGGCGCTTGCACCGTCCACATTGATGGCGAGGCTGTTCGATCTTGTGTCGCTCCTGTTTCGCGGGCCGAAGGGAAAAAGATTACAACCATTGAAGGAATTTCTCCCGATCTCACCCATCCTCTGCAACTCGCTTGGATCGAAATTGACGTTCCGCAATGCGGATACTGCCAGTCGGGGCAGATCATGAGCGCAGCGGTGCTGCTTGCGGAAAATTCCAAGCCCACTGACAGTGATATTGACGAAGCCATGTCCGGAAACATTTGCCGTTGCGGCACCTATCCGCGCATTCGGGCCGCCATTCACCGCGCCGCGGAAATCAAAGCGCAGCGGAGTGCGAAATGAGCGTGGCGACGAAAATGGAGCGGCGGAATTTTCTGAAAACGGGAGCCGCAATCAGCGGCGGCCTTCTGCTGAATCTTTATCTCCCGGATTGGGCCCCTGCGCGCGCCGCTCAATCAACAAGCCAGCCTGTAGCGTTGAATGCGTTCGTCCACATCGGAAGCAATGACCTCGTGACGGTGATCTCGAACCATTCCGAAATGGGGCAAGGAATTTACACTTCGCTTCCCATGTTGGTTGCTGAAGAGCTTGAGGCCGATTGGGGCAAAATTCGCGTGCAAGCCGCGCCTGTGGCGGCTGTGTATAACCACACTGTTTACGGCGTTCAGATGACCGGCGGAAGCACGACGACCAATTCCGAATACGACCGTTTCCGCCAAATGGGGGCCATGGCTCGCGTGATGCTCATTTCCGCAGCCGCTCAAAAGTGGGGAGTTGATGCGCAAAGCTGCCGTGCGGAAAAGGGATTCGTTGTCCACGCGGCCAGCGGGCGGCGCGCATCGTTCGGAAGTCTTGCGGAGGCTGCTTCGAAGCTGGAGCCTCCCAAAGATGTCGCGCTGAAAGATCCGAAGGATTTCACCATTATCGGCAAACCGATTCGGCGCCTGGACACTCCTTCAAAAACCGATGGCACCGCGCAATTTGGCCTCGACGTTTATATTCCCGGGATGCTTACCGCGGTCGTCGCGCGCTCGCCTGTTTTCGGCGGGAAAGTTTCGAGCTTCAACGGCGACAAGGCGAAAGAAATTCCCGGCGTTGTGAACGTGCTGGAAGTTCCATCCGGTGTGGCCGTCATCGCCAACGGTTTTTGGCCGGCGAAACTTGGGCGAGAGAAACTCGATATTATTTGGGACGAAGGTCCCGGCGCACAGATTTCCACTGTGGGGATGCGCGAGCAATTCGCAACGATGTCGAAGACTCCCGGGATAGTTGCTCGCAAGATTGGCGACCCGGCCACTGCTTTAGCTGGAGCGGCGAAAACGATCACAGCCGAGTATGAAGTTCCCTACCTCTCGCACTCGATGATGGAACCGTTGAACGTCGTTGTAGATTTGCGCGACGATCATTGCGAAATTTGGACCGGCACCCAGTTTCAAAGCGGCGATCGCAACGCGGCTGCAGCGGTCGCCGGGCTCAAGCCCGAGCAAGTGGAGATTCACACAACTCTGCTCGGCGGCGGTTTTGGACGCCGGGCCAATCCCGCTTCCGATTTCGTGACTGAAGCCGTGCACGTAGCGAAAGTAGCAAAAGCTCCGGTGAAAGTCGTGTGGACTCGCGAAGACGATATACGCGGCGGTTGGTATCGCCCGATGTGGTATGACCATTTTGAGGCGGGACTGGACGCCGACGGCAATCCTGTTGCATGGACACACACGATTGTGGGCCAGTCGATTTTCGACGGAACCATGTTCGCCGGCTTCGGAATCAAGGACGGCGTTGATGCGGCATCGGTGGAAGGCGCGGCGGACATCATTTACTCGATTCCGAATGTTCAAGTGGATTTGCACAGTCCAAAGAATGAGGTGCCGGTGCAATGGTGGCGCTCGGTAGGCCACTCGCACACCGGATTTTCGGTGGAGGCGTTTTTGGATGAAGTCGCTCACGCCGGCGGAAAAGATCCGTATCAACTTCGCCGCGCACTCCTGGCAAATCAACCGCGGATGCTTGCGGTGCTCGATCTTGCCGTCGAAAAAGCGCATTGGGGCGGACCGCTTCCCAAGGGTCACGCTCGGGGAGTCGCCACGCATTTTTCTTTCGATAGCTATGTGGCGCAGGTCGCGGAAGTATCGGTGGAAAAGGACGGGCGAGTAAGAGTCCATCGCATCGTCGCTGCTGTGGATTGCGGCCGCACCGTCAACCCCGATACGGTGAAAGCGCAACTGGAAGGCGGCATTATTTTTGGCCTCACGGGTGCGCTAAAAACAGAAATCACTCTGGACAAGGGTCGCGTGCAACAGCGCAATTTTCACGATTATCCAATGGTGCGAATGTTTGAGTCTCCGCAAATTGAGGTTTATATCGTTCCGAGCACGGAGAAGCCCACCGGTGTGGGAGAGCCGGGAGTGCCTCCCGTTGCTCCAGCGGTTGCGAATGCAATTTTCGCAGCCACCGGAAAACGTGTCCGGCGTCTCCCGATTAAAGCTGAGGATTTGCGTTCCGCATGAACGTTCATTGCGAGGATTCAAAGATGCCGACTAAAACAAAATGGCAGATTCCAGCGGCGCTGCTGCTGGTGGCGATCGCAGGCGCATCATTCGCCGCGTGGTCCCAGCGGTCCGCATTTGCGAATGCCGGTCGCGGCTCTTTTTTTGCGACAGCTACAGCAGCTTCACCCGACGACGCGGCGGCACAGGCGGCATTTGAACGCGCCTATCCGGTTTTCGTTTCGCCGCGCTGCCAGAATTGCCATCCATCGGGCGACGCTCCGCTGCAAGGCGACGACAGCCATGTCCATACACAAAATGTAAAGCGAGGCACCGATGGTCACGGGGTATACGGAATGCGGTGTCAAACGTGCCACCAGGACGCCAATCTTCCCGGCGCGAACATGCCTCCGGGGAATCCGAAATGGGGATTGCCGCCTCCACAAATGAAAATGGTTTTTGTGGGGAGAACTTCCGGCGAGCTTTGCCGCCAGTTGAAAGATCCTAAGCAGAACGGCGGCCGCAGTCTGGCGCAAATCCTCACGCACGTTTCCAGCGACGATCTCGTTGGCTGGGGATGGAATCCGGGTGACGGACGTACGCTGCCTCCGCTGAGCCGCCCGGATTTTGCTGCTGCGATGCAGGAATGGGTGAATGACGGCGCGGCTTGCCCGAAGTAGATCTGCAGCGACCCATCGAAAACATTGCTGACTTTACCTGGCAGGAGAAATTACCTTAAGAAGCTCTCGTTCCTACACGATTAAATCGCTACACGATTAAATCTTCCATGCGAATCGGAAGGTTGCGGCCCCGTACGCCCGAAGCGTGATAGACGGCGGAAGTAAGCGCCGACGCAACACCGGTAAGGCCAATCTCTCCGATGCCGCGGGCTCCGCTTTTCTTACAGCTTGACATCCATCCTTATTTCTGCAAATATCGAAATATGAGCACGAGCACAGCCAGTAAGAAGAACTCCGAGCAGGTAGCCAAATTCGCCGATATGTTTTCGGCCATGGGAACTGAGCCGCGCCTGCGAATCATGCAATTGCTGCTATCGGCGCATCCGGAGGGATTAGTCGTAGGGGAAATTCAATCCGAGCTGGATATTCCGAACTCTACCTTGTCGCATCACCTCGATAAATTAAGAAACGAGGGCCTCGTTCTAGTAAGCCGCGAAAGCACGTTCCTGCGATATACGGCGAACACTGAGGCGCTGCAAGAGGTTCTGCAATTTCTGTATGCGGAATGCTGCACGCGAAATAAAGCGGTATCGCCACGGGACGTTGTCCAAATCTGCAAGTAAGGAGCCATCATGACGGACACGAACATGAAAGAAGCGGTGAAAGAGAAATATGCGAGCGCGGCGTTGCGCGTAACGAGCGGCGGGAGTTCTTGCTGCGGAGCGGCGCCAGCACAAAGTTGCGGCTGCGACCCGATAACTTCCAATCTCTACGACGCAACGCAATCCGGCGAAATTCCAAACAAAGCAATGCTCGCTTCGCTCGGCTGCGGAAATCCTACGGCTCTGGCGAATTTAAATGCCGGAGAGACCGTTCTTGACCTTGGCTCCGGCGGCGGCATCGATGTGCTGCTCTCTGCCAAGCGCGTTGGTCCTACCGGAAAAGCCTACGGCCTCGACATGACCGATGAAATGCTCGCCCTCGCAAACGAAAACAAGAAAAAAGCAGGAGTGGAGAACGTGGAATTCTTGAAGGGAGAAATTGAACACATCCCCCTCCCCGATAATTCAGTCGATGTGGTTATCTCCAATTGCGTGATCAATCTGTCCGGCGACAAGGATGCTGTCCTGCGCGAGGCTTTTCGCGTTTTGAAACCAGGCGGGCGTTTTGCCGTCTCCGACGTCGTCACGCGCGGCGAAATGCTTCCTGAGATTCGCAAAAGCGTTTTGCTGTGGGTTGGGTGCATCGCGGGAGCGCTTGAAGAGAACGAGTATTTAAACAAGCTTACGAGCGCCGGATTCGCGGATGCAGAAGTGGAACCGACGCGGATCTATCACGTGGAAGACGCTCGTGAATTTCTATCCGGCCAGGGATTCGACGTCGATACGCTTGCTCCCCAAGTTGATGGAAAATTCTTCAGCGCCTTTATACGCGCGGTAAAGCCGGTGTCCGAAAGCAAGGCGGGTTGAGGCCCGACCTGGTGCAACTAAAAGATCGCGGGAATACTTATGTCGCGGCATTACAACGTTCTGTTCCTCTGCACGGGCAATTCGGCTCGGTCGATAATGGCCGAAGCCATCCTCAATGGTAAGCGGCATCCGCATTTCATCGCTTACAGCGCGGGGAGTTCTCCCTTGGGAAGCGTGCGTCCAGAAGCGCTCAAGTTGTTGCAGTCTTACAATCTGCCTGTAGAAGGTGCACGAAGCAAAAACTGGGAAGAATTTTCCAGGCCTGGCGCGCTCATAATGAATTTTGTATTCACGGTATGCGATAACGCCGCGAAAGAAGTTTGTCCCATATGGCCTGGCCAGCCCATGACCGCGCACTGGGGAATTCCAGACCCAGCTTCAGTGACTGGTACGCCGCAAGAAATTGATCGAGCGTTCCGCGAAGCCTTTATCACACTAAAACGCCGAATTGATTTGTTTCTCAGCCTGCCGCTCGCAAGCCTCGACTCTCTCGCGATCAAAAAGGAAATCGACCGTATCGGCAAGCAATGACGCACACCCTGCTGCGCAAAATTATTTCCGAATTTCTTGGCACTGGATTCCTAGTCGCCGCGGTTGTGGGTTCCGGCATCATGGGGGAACGTCTGGCGGCCGGCAACGTTGCGATAGCACTTCTGGCCAACACCATCGCAACCGGCGCCGCACTTTTCGCGTTGATTCTGGCGTTCGGGCCGATCTCAGGCGGGCATTTTAATCCCGCCGTTACGTTTGTAGATGCGATGGAGCGCGGTGTGTCATGGATGGTGACCGCATGTTACATCCCCGCGCAGTGTGCGGGAGGGATTTGCGGCGCAGTCGCAGCGCATTTGATGTTCGGCTTGCCCGCAATTTCGGTGTCCACTCATGCGCGCAACGGTTCAGCGCAAGCATTCAGCGAGTTTGTTGCAACGTTCGGTCTGATCTGCGTGATTTGGGGTTGCGCGCGTCAACGCTCGGGCATGGTAGCGTTCGCGGTGGCGGCATACATCACCGCCGCGTATTGGTTTACTTCGTCAACATCGTTCGCAAATCCGGCCGTCACAATCGCTCGGTCACTCTCCGACACATTCACAGGAATCCGCCCAGTGGATGTGCCCGTGTTTGTGGCCGTGCAATTCGTCGGAGCAATTGCAGCAACGTTTCTATTTCGTTGGCTTGTTCCTGGGTTGAATACTAGAGCGGAAAACATTCTCATTCTTGACAAGTCCAGATAGCCGCACTACCAAACAAACTCTGCAATGGTGAGCCGCAAATTCTGGAGCGGCCTATCGCTGTAAACAAAAACGCCCCGTCGGCAGCGTGCCAACGGGGCGTCACTCACATTGCAACTACGAGATCGGCAGCCGATCCATTCCGACGTGGCTTCCATTCAAGCTGCTGTTGAGGTACAAAGTCGTGTTGAGCGCCTTCACATACACTGCTTCCACGCTGCGGCCATCTCCCGCCGTCCGCACCATCAACACGCTGTGGCTCGCAGCTCGATTCGCCGGCACTTCATGCACCTGAACGTTCACGTTCTGTCCGCTGCCGTGAAGGGTAACCACTCGGCTCGTTCCCTCCGACTTCACTGAGACTAGATACTGCCCCGCTTTCAGATTCCTGCCTTCGCACTTCACGTCGTAAGGCAGCGAAACTCTGCCCTGAAAATCGGCCTTCGCTATTTTCGCTTCGGTATGCTGTACCGGCTGCGCCGCGATCGCCTCTTCAGCCGAAAATGCGAAGGAGTCAGGCATCACATCAGACTGCGCGCGCGCCGTCGCCGGCAGCAAGCACGCAAATCCCAGCGCCATTGCTAACATCGAAACTTTTGCGATTGTATTAACTTTCATGATGGTCTCCCTTTTTTCTTGAATCTTTGAATTCGAATTTTTCATTTCGTTCCCCATGACACGCGCAGTTTCACTCCAAATCAAAATCTATTCAATGCATGGGGGAGCCTTTGTGGATACAAGGAAGGTAAAGTCGTAATGTGATGAAGGGAAGGTACTTATGCCGCGTTGCGCCCGCCAGCTTGAGTTTCGGCCGCCCTCGGCGTACACTCCGTTTTCCGGCATCCCCCAATGCCCAACGAACTTCTCCATGAAGGTGCGCTTCGCTTCGACGCCTACCACGTTGATCTTCGCACTGGCGAAGTGCGCAAACACGGTCGCAAGATCCGTCTCGCTGGCCGGCCCTTTCAGCTCCTCGCTTTGTTGCTCGAACAGCCGGGCGAACTCCTCACTCGAAAAGAATTGCAGGAGCGCCTTTGGTCTGCGGACACCTTCGTGGATTTCGAGCATGGGGTAAACGCAGCGATTCAGACTCTGCGCCGCGCTCTTTGCGATTCGTACAAGAAGCCACGTTTCATCGAGACGCTTCCGCGCCGCGGCTACCGTTTCATCGCCACGGTGGAAAAAGTTCAATCAAACGCCTCAACAGCTCTTGCGTCTTCTCTTCCGCAGAACCAAACAGCCGCTGCACCTCCCCGGTCTGAATGGATCGGACAGATAGCGACCATTCACGACGAAGCTGGCCGCAACTACGTGCTCCTCCCTGTCTCCGAAGAAATTTTTGATGAAATGCGCGCTTGCGAAATGGCCAAGGACGATCTGGGGATTTCTCTTCTGGCCGCTGCTGAAAAGCTTCTCCTGGTCAACTGCGGAACAAGAGTGCAAATCCTCGACGCAAGTGATCCGGCCGTCGGCTGTAAGGTCCGAATCCTCGGGGGGCAGTTCGTCGGCGAAAAAGCTTTCGCGCCTCGCGCCTGTCTATTAGGACTTCCGTAGAGCTACGCCGTCATCTTCATCTGCTTCAAATCAAGTAATTCCAGCGAGGCGCTTAATCTTCATCTTGCAGCCGGTCGATCAGGTTCCTAATAAGTTGATTTGCAATTTCTGATAGCCGTGCTCGCGCGCCCACAGGTCTAGAGGTATTGTCGCCAGCTCATCCACGACCGGAACGGCGAGACCTGTTTTCGTCAAATCGATAGTTTTCAGGTACGTGTGGCAGGTGTCGCAGACATCCACGCGGACGTGCGCGATTTCCGGCGCCGAATAGAACGCCATCTGCGGCTCTCTTTCTTCTCCGCACGCGGGACAATAAATTCTTCGAAAATTCCACTCGTGTGCGCAAAGCATACAAATCAGCGACTTCTTCGCACCGTCTCCCTCGCTTCTTAATACGCCGACGACAGGCTTACCGCCGCAAAGCGGGCAAGTCGAAGGAGCTCCATCCACTATCGTGTTCTCGCGGTGAGCAGCAAGATACTCTGCGTACGGCTGGAGAAAAATCCACGCCAGCAGTCGATCTGAAGCAGTTGTATCGAGCGAATCGTCGGCCTGCATCTCTTCTCTGTCGTCCATGTCCGACGCCAATTCCGGATCCCGGTGCCAGAAATCTTCAATCGCGTGCTGCCACGCTGCCGGTCCTTTCTGCGCCAGACCGGCAGCGGCTTTGCCCAGCGGCGCCGGAGCAATTTGCTGGATCAAAGATAGATATGGAGAAAAGTGAGGAAGCAGCAAGAAGAAATCCAGTTCATCGCGCAGTGGACGGTCGGCAGAAATCTTAGGTGAACCCTTCAAAGCCTTCTGGATTTCCGCGTAAAGGCTTTTCTGGAATGTTGCCACTCGCGTGTAGAAGCGCAGCCCTTCAGCGCCGAACGGGTATGTCGAGGTTAATTCGGTGGCTCGCCGGATTCGGCGATCCCACTGCGAAGGGGTCATTGTTTGGGTCGGGATCTACCGGTGACCTGGTAATACCATTTACGGTGGAAGGTCCAGGCCCAAGCGCGCGTGACGGTTCCGTAAACCATAGACGCGAAACTTCCTTCTTCCAAGAGCGTGCTCATGTAAACGTGAATAAGGAAGAGGCCAATAGTGATCAGCGCTACGCTAGCGTGAATCAAGATCGCCACATAGCGCAGAATGTGGAAACTCCACGGGACTGCTTCGGTGTACCACAGTACAAAACCGGAGAGCACCAGAAGAATCGTGCTGCCAACCATTCCCCAAAAGTAGAGTTTCTGTCCCCAGTTAAAGCGTCCGACTGGCGGCAGTTTGTCGTCCTCATTATTTATGTAGGCTTTGATGTTATCTGCCCAGACGCGATCGTCGTTATCCACTTCCATGTCGCCGGCCCAGTGCAGGAACATGAAGAATTGGGAAACGGTGAAGAACAAACCGAACCATGGGTGCCAGAATCTAGCTGTTGGCCCGCCGCCGACAATCGCGGCCAGCCAGTAAAGGTAAGGCGTCCAGAAAGCGAGCCCGGTGATCAAACAGTAGGAATAGGTTGCTGCGCCAAACCAATGGTTCACGCGCTCGACAAACGTATAACGCGGTATCAGTTCCTCATCGAAATCCGTTGTCGCTCGAGGACGCCGTACCGTATGGGTGGTACTCATGAAGGCCCCCGATCTTCCGGCGGGATCGGTTCTTCTTTCTTCGGCCCGACTCGGAGGTAATGCAAAGCAAGGCCCACAATGCCGCCGACCATGGCCAAATTCCCCAGCCATTTCAGAGGTTTTTTCCACAACCAAACCGAATAGGGGATATGCGGATTTTTCGGCAGCCCGCCATACAATTCCGGATTCTTCGCATCGTGCAGAACGTAAATCACGTGGGTGCCGCCCACTCCCGGCGGATCGTAAACGCCGGCATCGGCGAATCCGGAAACGTCGCGAAGTTGGTCCGCGCGCGTCTGCGCCAGCTCCTTCATTTCATTTTTTGTCCCGAAATGCAGGCAGCCCGTAGGGCAAGCCTTGATGCAGGCCGGTTCCAGTCCCACCGAGACGCGATCGTTGCACAACGTGCATTTGAAAACTTTGTGCGCCTCAGGGCTGAATTTTGGAATATTGAACGGGCACCCCGTTACGCAGTAGCCGCAACCAATGCAATGCGCTTCCTGAAAGTCCACGATTCCGTTGGCGTACTGCACGATGGCCGCGTCCGCCGGACATGCTTCCAGACAGCCTGGTTCTTCGCAGTGCATGCACTGATCTTTGCGCATCAGCAGCATCATGCTGCCGTCGTCGCGCTCGTGCTCGTTGAACTTGATCAGGTTCCAGTAATTCCACGCCGTCTCCGGCATGGTCTGATAGGTATTATCAAAAGTGGTTTCGGTGAACGTGTATCCGTTCCATTCCAGGCAGGCCACCTCGCACGCTTTGCAACCGATGCACGTGGTGGTGTCCACGAGTTTGCAAACTTGGAATTCCCGGTTCATGCCGGCCCCTGGAACGGTCCCGGCGTGGCCTGAAATCCTGACTATTTCGGTTGAGGCCTGGCTCATCGTCCGCTCCCTACGCCTTTTCCACTTTCACTAGGAAGCCCTTGGATTCAGGGGTATGTGCATTCGGGTCCGTCACTGCCGGCGTCAGCAAATTCGCCGGCGTGCGCGCGTCTCTTCCTTCGTCCTCTTGGATTCCGCGGAAACCCTGATGAATCGGCAATCCAATCTGATAAACCTTCTTGCCGTCGATCATCATCGGCTTCAGCCGCCGCGTCACAAACGCTTTGGCAGTGTAGGTTCCCCGCGCGCTGATCACGTGGATCATGTCCCGTCCACGAATTCCTTTCTCTTCCGCGAGCTCCACCGGAATCTCCACGAACGGCTCCGGAATCAACTGCACGTTCATCGGATTATTTTTCGTCCAGTAGTGATACTGCTCGGTCAGCCGGTACGTGGTGCACACGATGCTGTATTCCGCCGGGTCGCCGAATTTGTCGTACGGCGATTTGAACTTCTTCACCAGCGGATTATTCGATTGGTCCGGGTGCAGCACGTTCTTCGTCGGGCTTTCGATCGGTTCGTAATGTTCCGGGAACGGCCCTTCCGCCAGCACGCCGATCGGCGCGAACAATCTCCCCACGCCTTCCGGATTCATGATGAACGGTCCCAAGTGATCCTTCGGATGGGAGTCCGCTTTAAAGTCGGGCACATCATTCCCCACCCATTTCCCGGCCGCTTCGCTCCACCACACCTGCTTGCGCGACGGATCCCATGGCTTTCCGTCCACATTGCACGACGCGCGGTTATACAGTACGCGCCGGTTCGCCGGCCAGGACCACGACCAGTTCGGAAACACGCCCATGCCCGATGGATCTTCCGTTCCGCGCCTCTGAATTTGGGATCCGGCCTCGGTCCAGCAACCGGAATAAATCCAGTTGCCGCACATCGTCGTCCCGTCGTCCTTCAACCACGCGAATCCAGGCAATTGCTGCCCGGCCTTAATCACTTGTTTCGTCACCGGGTCTGTCAATTCCGCCAGCGCCTTGCCGTTCAGCTCCATCGCTACCTGCGTAAGTGAAGGGTGAGCCGAATCCGCGTAAGCCCAGCTCAAATTCAAGATCGGGTCGGGAAATTTTCCGCCCTCTTTCTTGTAAAGCTCCCGCACGCGGAGGAAAATTTGCGCGATGATGTCCTGGTCCAGCCGCGCTTGTCCCGGCGGCGGTACCGCTGCATATTTCCAGGTCACCCAGCGCGCCGAATTCGTCATGCTCCCGTCTTTTTCCGCGAAACCCGCGCACGGCAGCCGGTACACCGTCGTGTTGATTGTTTTCTGCTCGTCCTTCGTGATACCCGGCGCCCTCCAGAAATCGCTGGTCTCGTCTTCGTAAATCTCGCCCACCACCAGCCAGTCTGCTTTCTTCAGCGCGTTGATATTCTTGTTCGTGTCCGGCCCGATCATCACGCCATTCATTCCAAACGCCAGCATGCCCTTCACCTTGCCGTTGTACATATCCTCCCAAATATGCGTCCACGAATAATCGCGGTCGGCCCGAGGCAGGTAATCGAAGCAAAATTGGTTTTCTTTCGTCGCCGCGTCGCCATACATCGCTTTCAGCAGCGACACGAAAAATGCGGGCGTGTTTGAATAGTAGTTCCAAGAACCCCACGGCGACGGTTTCGAAGCCGTCGGCGTGGTGCGCTTCAGGAACGCAGCCAAATCCGTGTCTACAGGAGTTGGCGCCTTCAAGTATCCCGGCAAGGAATCAAACAATCCCGCCATATCCGTCGCGCCTTGAATATTCGAATGGCCGCGCAGCGCGTTCACTCCGCCGCCTGCTCTTCCCACGTTGCCCAGCAGCAGCTGGATCATCGCCGCCGTGCGAATAATTTGCGTTCCGAAAGTGTGCTGCGTCCAGCCTACCGCATAAATAATTGTCGCCACTTTCTTCATGTCCCCGTCTTTGCGCACAGACGTGAACATGTCAATCGCCTTCAAATACTGTTCCTTCGGGATGCCCGTGATCCGCTCGACGGCTTCCGGCGTGTAGCGCGAATATTGCTGCTTCATCAATTGGAAAACGCAGCGCGGATGCTGCAGCGTCAAGTCGTAGGCCACATTCGGCGGCAACAGAGGAGCGGCCGGGGCCTTTCCAGGTTCGGGTTCCGGTGCGTGACCAGTATTCCCACCAGGGCCCGACGCTCCACCTGCGCCCGCACCTGCCTTCCCGCCACCCGCAGCAGGCGCGGCCGCTTCCGGCTTCCCGCTAAAATCTCCACCCTCCTGATAATTCCAAGTGGTCTTGTCGTAAGTTCCCGCCGCGGGGTCAAATCCGGAGTACAAGCCGTCCTCCGGCAATTTGAAGCCTTCCTTCACAATAAACGCGGCGTTCGTGTAGTTGATCAAATACTCTTTTGCATACCGGTTGTTTTCGATCGCGTACCGAATCAGCCCGCCCAGAAACGCAATATCAGTCCCCGCGCGAATTTGCAGAAACAGGTCAGCCGTAGAGGAAGTTCGCGTAAATCGCGGATCAACGGAAATAATCTTGGCGTTGCGGTTGCGCTTGGCCTCCATCGCCCACTTGAATCCGCAGGGATGGTTCTCGGCGGGATTTCCGCCCATGATCAACATCATGTCGGTGTTCTTGATGTCGATCCAGCCAT
>Ga0209624_10001788_pt1 | contig 16474 bp, 16 predicted proteins | sample JacPinW_OM2H0_O1_FD_188565 | JGI IMG/M metagenome (GOLD analysis project Ga0209624, IMG submission 188565) | Forest soil microbial communities from Algoma, Ontario, Canada - Jack Pine, Ontario site 1_JW_OM2H0_O1 (SPAdes) (version 2) | ecosystem: Environmental > Terrestrial > Soil > Boreal...
TGTCGCCGATCAGCACCGGGCGCGGGAAGCGCACCTCCTCCCAGCCAAGATTGCCGATGGTCGTGCCATAGGTGGTGTCGATGACCGACAATCCCACCAGCAGACCGAGGGTGAACACGCTGTTGACGACCCGCTCGCCGAAGGGGGTGGCCTTGCAGTACTCCGCATCCAGATGGATGGCGGCCGGGTTCATGGTGAGCGCGCTGAACAGGAGGTTGTCGGTCTCCGTGACCGTGCGCCGCACCAGGTGCACAAAGTGCTGACCGGGGTCGAATTGCTCGAAATACAGTCCCGCCACTTGCCGCCTCCTTAACCGCCTTCGTAGTGTTGCACACCGCTCATAACCCCAGAAAGAGGTGCACCAAACCACACGGTATTTAGCGCCCCGATAGCGCCCGCCTATAGTCATTTGCGTATGTACCGCTACGATGCACTCGACCAGGCGCTGGTGGATCAGCGCGTCGCGGAGTTTCGCGACCAGACCCGCCGGCATCTCGCCGGCGAGCTCTCGGAGGAGCAGTTCAAGCCGCTGCGGCTGCGCAACGGACTGTACATCCAGCGCCATGCGCCGATGCTGCGCATCGCCATTCCTTACGGGCTCCTGAGCTCGATGCAGCTCACCAAGCTTGCCGATCTTGCGCTGCGCTTCGATCGCGGCTACGGCCATTTCACCACCCGGCAGAACCTGCAGCTGAACTGGCCCGCGCTCGGCGACGTGCCGCAGATCCTGGCCGAGCTTGCCAGCGTGCAGATGCATGCCATCCAGACCAGTGGCAACTGCGTGCGCAACGTCACCGCCGATCACCTGGCCGGCATCGCCCCGGATGAGGTGGATGACCCGCGCCCGTACTGCGAGATCATCCGCCAGTGGTCGACCCTCAACCCCGAGTTCACCTACCTGCCGCGCAAGTTCAAGATCGCCGTGACCGGTTCGCCCGAGGATCGCGCAGCGTCCGAAGTGCACGATATCGGCCTGCAGATGATGCGCGATGCGCAAGGCGGCATCGGCTTCACCGTGCGGGTCGGCGGCGGGCTCGGCCGCGCGCCGATGATCGGTCAGGTGATGCGCGAGTTCCTGCCGCTTGGCGATCTTCTGTCCTATCTCGAGGCGGTGCTGCGCGTCTACAACCGCCACGGCCGCCGCGACAACCTCAACAAGGCGCGCATCAAGGTGCTGGTGAAGAGCTTAGGCATCGCGCGCTTTCGCGAGCAGGTGGAGGCGGAATGGCAGGCAAGTGCCGCTCACGCCAGTAAACTCACCGCCGCCGAGGTTGAGCGCGTGCGCGCCTTCTTCCGGCCGCAGCCTTACGAAACCCTCGAAGACATCGATGCGACCGCCGGACGCGACAACGCGTTTCTGGCCTGGTACCGCTATAACACCCGCGCGCACCGCGTGCCGGGCTACCGGGCGGTGTTCGTTTGCCTGAAGGCGCACGGACAGGTGCCGGGCGACATGACCTCCAAGCAGATGGCGGCGGTGGCCGCTCTCGCCGAGCGCGTATCTTTCGGCCTGGTGCGCACCACGCACAGCCAGAACCTGCTGCTGGCGGACGTGCCTCAGCGCGATCTTTATGCGGTGTGGCGCGAGCTTCAGGACTTTGGGCTCGCCATGCCCAACATCGGCACACTCACCGACATGATCGCCTGCCCGGGGCTGGATTTCTGCTCGCTCGCCAACGCCGGCACGCTCGATGTCGCCAAGTCGATCCAGCAACGCTTCGATGACCTCGACTACCTCTACGACCTGGGCGAGCTTGAGATCAAGATGTCCGGCTGCATGAATGCCTGCGGCCATCACCATGTCGGGCACATCGGCGTACTCGGTGTCGATAAGCACGGCGAGGAGTGGTACCAGATCAGTCTCGGCGGCTCGGCCAACGGCTTCACCGCACTCGGTGAGGTGATCGGCCCGTCGGTGCGCAAGAACGAGGTCGCCCCCACCATCGAGCGCATCGTCGAGGTGTACCGGAGGCTGCGCGCGGAAGGTGAACGCTTCATCGACACCGTGCGCCGCGTCGGGCTCGACCCCTTCCGGGAGGGCGCCTATGCGGCACATCCTGCGGCGGCGTGAGTGGGTGGCGGACCAGTGGCGCTACCTGGGCGAGGAAGCCGCGCCGGGGGCCGCCCTGATCGTGCCCTACGCACAGCTCCAGGCCGACAGTCAGTGGCTCTCCCGGCCGGGCCCCTTGGGCGTGCGCCTGGCGCCGGTGGATGCGGTGGAGGATCTGACCGGCCTACTGCCGCATCTGAGCCTGGTGGCAGTGGAGTTCCCCTCGCCGGGTGAGGGACGCGGCTACACCCAGGGGCGCCTCTTGCGCGAGCGCTTCGGCTTTAAGGGCGAGCTGCGCGCGTTAGGCGTGCAGCAGGACCAGCTGTTCCTGCTCGCGCGCTGCGGATTTGACGCCTTTGATCTCACCCAGCCCCAGGAGCATGAGGCCGCCGTCCGCGCGCTCTCGCGCTACGACGTCGCCTACCAGCCGGGCGCCGCCCAGGTCGCACTGCGCCGGCAGCGCTTCTTCGCCTAGCGCTCCGGCAGCGCGGTATCGGCAAACAGTGCCGCCACCTCTTCGGCGGATGCGGCGCGGTGCGCGCGCTCCACCAGCCGCCGCTCCAGGTGCGGCGCGAGCAGCTGGGCAAACTCGTACATGTACTTGCGCAACAGCGTGCCGCGGCGAAACCCGATCCAGGGGGTGTGCGCGGCGAACAGGTGCGAGGCATCGACACCGGTCAGATCCGGATCGTGCTCATCGACCGCCATGTGCGCGACGATTCCCACGCCGAGACCTAAGCGCACGTAGGTCTGGATCACATCGGCATCGCGCGCCGTGATGACCACGTTCGGGGTGAGCCCGGCGCGTGCGAAGGCCTGGTGAAGCGAGGACGGCCCGGTGAAGCTGAACGTGTAGGTGATGAGCGGGTAGGCCGCCAGCGCCTTGAAGGTGAGCCGCGAGCCGTCCGCCAGCGGGTGACCGCGCGGCACGATGACGGTGCGATGCCAGCGGTAGCACGGCAACAGCGTCAGCTCCGCGAACAGCGCCTCGGACCCTGTGGCGATGGCGCACTCGATGCGATCGCTGCTCACCATCTCCGCGATCTGCTCGGAGGTGCCCTGGTGCAGGTTGAGACGCACCTGCGGGTAGCGGGCGCGGAATTCCTGGATCACGCCCGGCAGCACGTAGCGCGCCTGGGTGTGGGTGGTGCCGATCGACAGGCTCCCCTTGCCCTCGTCGCGCATTTCGGTGGAGAGGTTTCTGATGCTGTGCGCTTCCTGCAGGATACGCACGGCCCGCTCGATGACCTGCTGGCCGGCCGGCGTGATGCGGGTGAGGTTCCTGCCCGCGCGCACGAAGATCTGGAATCCGAGCTCATCCTCGAGGAGCTTAATCTGCTTGCTGACGCCGGGCTGCGAGGTGTGCAGCTTCTGCGCCGCGGCGGTGATGTTCAGACCGCTCTGCGCGACCGCGGCGAGGTAACGTAGTTGGTGCAGCTTCATGGAGGATTGGGCCTTGGTGGCGTGCAAGACTAACCCAACCGGCAACCGTTCTGTGAGCCGGCGGCGACCGTTCTGTGAGCCGGCTGTAACCGTTTCATAACCGCAGAAGAGCCCCTAAGAAGAAATCGTTCGTTCTGGGCGATGTGGCGCTGCCGCTATAGTCATTCCACCATGGCGGATCTGCCGACACCGGAACTGGAACGCAAGGCTGCCGCCGTACGGAACCTGCTCGGCGCAGCGCTCGAACAGCACGGGCGGCTGGTGTATTCGAACAGCCTGGGCGCCGAGGCCATGGTCCTCACCGACATCATCTGGTCGTATCTGCCGCAGGTGGACGTGTTCAGCATCGACACCGGGCGGCTGCACGAGGAAACGTACCAGCTGCTCGAGCAGCTGCAGCGCCGCTACCGCCGCAGGATGCGCGTGGTCTGCCCCGATGCGGCAGCCCTTGAACGGCTGGTGGCCAGGCAGGGCGTCAACGGCTTTTACGCAAGCCTTGCGGCGCGACAGGAATGCTGCCGGGTGCGCAAGGTGGAGCCGTTCCGGCGCGCCATTGCCGGCTTTCGGGCCTGGATCACCGGAGTGCGGCGCGAGCAGTCGGCGCTGCGCGCGCAGCTCTTGCCGCAGGAGTGGGATGCCGAGCACGGCCTCTACAAGTTAAGCCCGCTGCTTGACTGGGGCGAAGAGGACATCTGGCAGTACATCCGCGCGCGCCAGCTGCCGTACAATTCGCTGCACGATCGTCAGTATCCCAGCATCGGCTGCTCGCCGTGCACGCGCGCGATCCAGCCGGGCGAGAGCCGCCGGGCCGGGCGCTGGTGGTGGGAACACCCCGAGTCGCGCGAATGCGGTCTGCATCCGAGAAAGCCCCCCTCCGCAGGAGTCACCCCTGTGGCCCTGCACGCCTGATCCAGGCAGAAGAGTCGATGGACTATCTGCCGGTATTCCTTGAGCTGCGCGCACGTCCGGCCGTGGTGGTCGGGGGCGGCGCGGTGGGACTGCGCAAGGTCAGCTGGCTGCTGCGCGCGCAGGCCAGCGTCACCGTCATCGCAGGGGAGCTGCATGCCGAACTGGCCGCGCTGGCAGCGGGCGGGCAGATCACGCACCGCGCGGGGCAATTCTCCGCGCAGCAGCTTTGCGGCGCCGTGCTGGTGGTGGCCGCGACCGATGACCGGGAGGTCAACCGCGCGGTGTCACTGGCGGCGCGCGCCCAGAATATTCCGGTCAATGTCGTCGACGACGGCGAGCTCTCGACCTTCATCTTCCCGGCCCTCATCGAGCGCGCCCCGCTCTTGGTCGCGGTGAGCTCCTGCGGGCACTCCCCGGTGCTCGCGCGCTGGGTGCGCGAGCAAATCGAGGCGCTGCTGCCCGCGCGCATCGGCGCGCTGGCCCGCTTCCTTGGTGCACGCCGCCAGAGCGTCAAGCGCACGCTGGCAGCCCTCGCGCGCCGCGCCTTCTGGGAAGGGATCGTGACCGGAGCTGTGGGCAGCCGCGTACTCGCGGGCGATGAAGCCGCGGCCGAGGACGGCTTCGTGCGCGAACTGCGCAGCGCGCAGCTCACCGCCGGTGCGCACCCGGCAGGCGCGCCGCTGGGCGAGGTGTACCTGATCGGCGCCGGGCCCGGGGATCCGGACCTGCTCACGCTGCGCGCGCTGCAGCTGCTGCAGCGTTGCGATGTCATTCTCTACGACCGCCTGGTGAGCCCTGCCGTGCTCGAGCGCGCACGCCGCGATGCCGAGCGCATCTTCGTCGGCAAGGAATCCGGCGAACGGGGCCAGCAGGAGCGCATCAACGCGCTCCTGGTGAGCCTTGCGCGGGCCGGCAAGCGCGTGGCGCGCTTAAAGGGCGGCGATCCGTTCGTGTTCGGGCGCGGCGGCGAGGAACTCGCGCTGCTCGCCGCGCATGAGATCCCCTGCATCGTGGTCCCGGGAATCACCGCCGCGCTCGGCGCCGCAGCGTGTGCCGAGATTCCCCTCACCCACCGCCACCTGGCGCAGAGCGTGACGTTCGTGAACGGACACCAGCGTGAGGGCGCCCCCGCCGACTGGCGCTTCTTCGCCAACCCCTCTCATACGATCGTGTTCTACATGGCCTCAGCGCAGCTGCCCGAGATCGTCGCCAGACTGCGCGCGGCGGGAGCCGCAGCCGGCCACCCGGCCGCCCTCATCGAGCAGGCCACCCTGCCGCAGCAGCGCGTCCTGCGCGGCTCGCTGGCGGACATCGCAGCCCTGGCCGCGGCCGCGGGTATCGGCCCACCGGCACTCCTGATCGTCGGCGAGGTGGCCGCTTTCGCACCGGCCGAGGCCCTGGCGCAGGTCGGCGTCCCGGCGCGCTCGGCCGGAGCGCTGGCGTGAGTGCCGCGCAGGGCTTCATCGGCGCCATCGGCAACACCCCGCTCATTCGCCTGAAGGGCGTGAGCGAGGAGACCGGCTGCGAGATCCTCGGCAAGGCCGAGTTCATGAACCCCGGCGGCTCGGTCAAGGATCGCGCGGCGAGCGCGATCATCGAGGCGGCCGAGCGGAGCGGCGAGCTGGCCTGCGGCGGCACGGTGGTCGAGGGCACCGCCGGCAACACCGGCATCGGGCTGGCGCACGTGTGCAACGCGCGCGGTTACCGCTGCGTGATTGTCATGCCCGACAACCAGTCGCCGGAAAAGTACCGGCTGCTGGAAACCCTCGGCGCCGCGGTCCACAAGGTGCCGGTGGTCCCCTACAGCAACCCCAACCAGTACCAGAAGGTCGCGCAGCGCCTCGCCGCCTCCCTCCCCCATGCGATCTGGTCGAACCAATTCGACAACACCGCCAATCGGGACGTACACGAGCGCACCACCGGGCCTGAGATCTGGGCGCAGACCGAGGGGCGCATCGGCGCCTTCGTCGCCTCCTCTGGCACCGGCGGCACCTTCGCCGGCGTTGCGCGCTATCTGAAATCCAAGCGCAGCGCGATCCGCTGCGTGCTGGCCGATCCGCCCGGCAGCAGCCTGTACGCCTTCGTGCGCGAGGGCACGCTCAAGGCGACCGGCAGCGGATCGATCACCGAGGGCATCGGCATCGGCCGCATCACCGCCAACCTTGCCGGTGCCCCGATCGATGATGCCGTGTTCATCGAGGATTCCGAGTCGGTGAAGTACGTGTACCGGTTGTTGCACGAGGAGGGCCTGTTCCTCGGCAGCACCTCGGGCATCAACCTCGCCGCGGCCGTGCGCGTGGCGAAGGAGCTTGGGCCCGGGCACACGGTGGTGACCGTGCTGTGCGATGGCGGGGCAAAGTATCAGTCGCGCCTGTTCAACCGCGAGTGGCTCCAAGAGAAAGGCCTCGCGGCGAGCGCCGCGGCGCCACGGCCGCATTCGCCCATCGCGCTAGAGAGCGCCCTGGTCGCCTGACACCGGCGCTGGCCGCCGGCAAGCCTGCCGTGAGACATTGCGGGAAGTCATCAACGCCCGTTCCCGCGCATGCACGATCCCCTGAGCGCCGCCGAGCTCGAAGCCCTGCGACTGAGCCTCGATGTGGCCTCGCGCAGTGTCGCCTTGAGCCTGCCGCTCGCGGTGCTGGCCGCCTGGGTGCTGACGCGGGCGCGCTTCCCCGGACGCATGCTGCTCGATGCGTTCGTGCACCTGCCGCTGGTGCTGCCGCCGGTGGCGGTGGGTTACACGCTGCTCTTGCTGTTTGGCGCGCGCGGCCCGCTGGGCGGCTGGCTGCACCGCCACTTCGGCATCGAGCTTGCCTTCACCACCGCCGGGGCTGCGCTCGCCACCGCCGTCATGACCTTTCCGCTCATGGTGCGCGCGATACGCCTGTCGCTCGAGACTGTCGACCGCGGACTTGAGCAAGCCGCGCGCACGCTCGGCGCCTCCGCGCTCGACCGTTTCGTCTCGATCACGCTGCCGCTGATGCTGCCCGGAATCCTCGCTGGAGCGCTCACCGCCTTTGCCGCAGGACTCGGTGAATTCGGCGCGGTGATCACCTTTGCCTCCAACATTCCGGGCGTCACCCGCACCCTGCCGCTGGCCCTCTACACCGCGATGCAGTCCCCGGGCGGGGATGCGCTCGCGCTGCGCCTGGCGGTGCTGTCCTTCGCGCTCGGACTGATCGGGCTTCTGGCGGCGGAGCTTTTGGTGCGGCGCGTTCGCTTCTATCTCGGGCGCTAGCGATGCTGGAGGTCTCGGTACTCAAGACGCGGCCAGCATTCAGGCTTGAGGCGACCTTCGCCGCGGCAACGCCCGGGGTCATCGCGCTGTTCGGCCGCTCGGGCAGCGGCAAGACCACGCTCGTCAACCTGATCTCGGGGCTGCTGAGGGCGGACCGCGCTGAAATCCGCTGTGACGGCGAAGTGCTCGCGGACACGCGCGCCGGGACTGCCGTCCCGGTCGAGCGCCGCCGCATCGGCTATGTTTTCCAGGACGCGCGGCTGTTCCCGCACCTGAGCGTCGCGGGCAACCTGCGCTATGGCGAAAAGCGCGCGCGCTGGCCGGCCGTGATCGGCTTCGAGGAGGTGGTCGGCCTGCTCGGCCTTGACGCGCTCCTGGCGCGCAAGCCCAGGGAGCTCTCGGGCGGGGAGCGCGCGCGCGTTGCCCTCGGCCGCGCGCTCCTCTCGCAGCCGCGCCTGCTGCTGCTCGATGAGCCGCTCGCCTCGCTCGATCTTGCGCGGCGCGAGGAGGTACTGCCCTACCTCGAGGCGCTCATCGAGCGGCTGTCGATCCCGATGGTCTACGTGAGCCACCAGTTCGACGAGGTGCTGCGGCTGGCCACACACCTGGTGCTGCTCGAGGCCGGCCGGGTGCTCGCGCAGGGCCCGGTGCAGCAGATGTGCCTGCGGCCCGAACTGCAGAGCATCGTCGGCCCGGATCAGGTGGGTGCGGTGCTCGAAGGCGTGGTGACCGACTTCGACCCGCGACACGGCAGCGCACAGCTCGCGGTGGGCAGCGGCAGCGTGCAACTGAGTGTGCGCGAGGCCACGATCGGCGCGCCCATGCGCCTGCAGCTTCTGGCACGTGATGTCATTCTCGCCACCGCGCCGGTGGCGGGACTGAGCGTGCGCAACTCGCTCGCGGGCACGGTGCTCACCATCCGCGACGATGACTACGGCGCCGTACTGGTGAGCTGCGATGTGGGTGGGGCGACCGTGCTGGCGCGCATCACGCAGGACGCGCGCCACACGCTCAAGCTGCGTACCGGCGATGCGGTGTGGGCACTGATCAAGGCCGTCGCCACGCGCGGGCACGCCTTTCCCCTGGCGCCGCGCGTGTGAGTTCAGCGCGAGGCCAGATCAGTGTTGGCATTCATACCTTCCATGGCATCGGGCACCGCCTTCTCGCTCACCATGGTCAGCACGTCGTACTGCGCCACGGCCTCCCCGTGCTGGTTCGTGATCGCGGTATCCCAGCGCACCTCGCCGTAGCCGGCCCCCATGCGCAGCGATTTTTCCTTGCAGGTGAGGCGCACCTTGATCCGGTCACCCGGGTTCACCGGCTTCAGGAACCTCAGACCGTCGATGCCGTAATTGGCGAGCACCGGGCCGTAGGGCGGGTCGACGAAGAGGCCCGCGGCGGCGGAGACCAGGAAGTAGCCGTGCGCCACGCGCCCGCCGAACAGTGGGTTGCGCGCGGCGGCCGTCTCGTCCATGTGCGCGTAAAACCGGTCGCCGGAGATTTCCGCGAAGCGTTCGATGTCCTCCACCGTCACTTCGCGCTCGCCCGAGTTGAAGGTGTCCCCGACCCGCAGCGCACCGAAGGGCTTGCGAAACGGGTGCGTACCCGGGTCGAGCTCGCGCGCGCCCTTCACCCAGCGCGCACTCGCCGCGGTGATCAGATCCGGCGTCCCCTGCACCGCGGTGCGCTGCAGGTAGTGCATCACGCCGCGAATGCCGCCGAGCTCCTCGCCCCCGCCCGCCCGTCCCGGGCCGCCGTGCACCAGGTGCGGTAGCGGGGAGCCGTGTCCGGTCGACTCCTTGGCGCAGTGACGATTGACCACCACGATGCGCCCGTGAAAGGGCGCAAGTCCCAGCACCAGGCGCGAGGCGATCGCATCATCTGCGCTGAAGATCGAGGCGGCGAGACTGCCGCCGCCCCGGCGCGCGAGTACGATCGCATCGTCGACGCTCTCGTAGGGGATGAGCGTGCAGACCGGTCCAAACGCCTCGACCGAATGGATCGCCTCGGCGCGAGCGGTATCCTGACAATGCAGAAGCGTCGGGGCGATGAACGCGCCGCGATCGGCATCCGCGCCGATGGGGCTGGCGTTGCCGGCTCCCCCGCAGATGACTTCGGCCTCGCGCGTGAGACGCGCGAGCTGCTCGAGCACCTCGCGGCGCTGACTGAGGGAAGCCACCGGTCCCATGCGCACGTTCTTCAGGCGCGGATCGCCCACCACGATCTCAGCGAGCGCCGCGCGCAGCGCCTCGAGCACGTCGGCGGCGCGGCCCTTAGGAACGAGGGCCTTGCGGATGGCGGTGCACTTCTGGCCGGCCTTGACCGTCATTTCGCGTACCACCTCGCGCACGAACAGGTCGAGCTCCGCTGTGCCGGGCGCGGCATCGGGCCCGAGGATCGAGGAGTTGAGCGAATCGGTCTCGGAAGTAAAGCGCACCGAGTTGGCGCTCACCACGGGGTGCTGACGCAGCTTGCGCGCCGTGGCGGCGGAGCCGGTGAAGGACACCACGTCCTGGCAGGTCAGATGCTCGAACAGGTCGCCGACCGAGCCCAGGATGAGCTGCACCGCGCCGGGCGGCAGGATCCCCGACTCGATGATGCGCCGGAAGATGCGCTCGCTGAGATAGCAGGTCTGGGTTGCCGGCTTGACGATCGCGGGCACCCCGGCCAGCAGCGCCGGCGCCAGCTTCTCGAGCATGCCCCACACCGGAAAGTTGAAGGCGTTGATGTGCACCGCGGCCCCCTCGAGCGGCACGCACAGGTGCTGCCCGACGAAGCTTCCGCCCTTGGACAAGGCTTCCAGCGCGCCGTCGACGTAGATGCGGCTGTTGGGAAGCTCGCGGGTGCCCTTGCTCGCATAGACGAAAAGCGTGGCTATGCCCCCGTCGATGTCGATCCAGGAGTCCCCCTTGGTCGCGCCGGTGGCGTAGGACAGCTCGTACAGCTCCTCCTTGTGCTCACCGAGGAAGCGCGCGAGCGCCTTGATGAGTGCGGCCCGCTCGTGGAAGGTAAGCGCGCGCAGCGCCGGTCCCCCGACCTTGCGCGCATAGTTCAGCATCGCTGCCTCATCCAGACCCTCGGAGCCGGCGCGGGCGATCACCGCTCCGGTGGTCGCATCGCGAAGCGCGACCCCCTCGCCACGGCCTGCCTGCCAGCTGCCCGCGCTGAAACTCTCAAGCTGCATGTTCACTCCTCGCCCACCACCGGCCCCTCGATGCGGTAGGAGCGCCCACGAAAAAGCGCGATCCGCTCGCCGCGCTGGTTGCACACGGTGATCTCGTAGATGCCGTTGCGCTTAGTGCGCCAAAGCTCGGTGGCTTCCGCGGTCAGCTCATCCCCCTCGGTCGCCCCGGCCAGATAGTCGATCGAGGCCGCAGCGGCCACCGTCGCCTCGTTGTGCGAATTGCAGGCGAAGGCGAACGCGCTGTCGGCGAGGGCGAACAGCACGCCCCCGTGACAGGAGCCATGACCGTTCAGCATGTCGGCGCGCACCTGCATGATGACGCGCGCCCGGCCGGGCTTGACCGCGCTGATGCGCATGCCGAGCGAGCGCGAGTAACGGTCGCGCTCGAACAGGGCCGCGGCCGAGCGTTCGGCGCGCTGCTGTGCGGACTGGTTCGGCTCGCTCATGTCAGCGCCCGCTAAAGCGCGGCGTGCGCTTGGCGGCGAACGCGGCGACCCCTTCCGCGTAGTCGGCGCTGCGGCCGAGCTCACCCTGGTAGTCGCGCTCGATGTCGAGCTGCTCGGCGAGCGTGCGGCTCATGCCCTGGTAGATTGCAGCCTTGGTGCGCGCCAGACCCCACGTGGGCGCAACCGCGAGTTGCCCGGCCAGCGCGTCGACCACCGCCGCCAGCTCCCCGTCCTCCACGCAGCGCCAGATCAGGCCCCAGGCGGCGGCCTGCTCGGCGGAAAGTTTCTCGCCGAGCAGGGCCAGCCCGAGCGCGCGGGCCGGACCGATGAGGCGCGGCAGAAACCAGGTGCCGCCTGAATCGGGCACCAGTCCGAGTTTGCAGAACGCCTGCACGAAGCTTGCCGAGCGTGCGGCGATGGTCAGGTCGCAGGCGAGCGCGATATTGGCACCGGCGCCGGCTGCAACACCGTTGACCGCGGCGATGACCGGCATCGGCAACTCGTGCAGCGCCAGCACCAGGGGCTTGTAGTTCTTTTCGATCGAGTCGGCCAGATCCGGCGGCCCGCCGCCGGGGGCGACCGCGCGATCGTTCAGATCCTGGCCGGCGCAGAAACCCCGCCCGGCGCCGCTGATCACCAGCACCCGAGCGGACGCGCGCCTCACCTCATCGAGCGCGGTGCGCATCTGCGCGTGCATCTCGGTATTGAAGCTGTTCAGCCGTTCGGGGCGATTGAGCGTCACTCGTGCGATGCCCTCGCTGATGCTGAGAAGAATGCTCTGTTCGCTCACTTGATTTGGGCTCCGTTGCCAGCGCGCGGCACTATCTGCCACGAGTCATTTCTCGTCGTAGTCGAGTTCCAGCGCTGCGCTCTTGACCCGCGACTGGCAGGCGAGCACGTAGCCCTGCTCGAGCTCCCACTCCTCCAGCGCATAGTTCTGATCCATGGCCACCTCTCCGCTCACGACCTTGGTGCGGCAGGTCGAGCACACGCCCGCCCGACAGGAGAACGGCAGCTCGACTCCGGCGCGTGCCGCCGCATCGAGCACCGTCTCATCGTTCATCTTCATGGTGAAGGAGCGGCGCCGGCCGTCCATGAGGATGGTGACCTCGGTGAGGCCGGCCTCAAGCGGCAGCGCGGCCGCGGCGGCCGCCGGGGCAGTCCCCCGGGCGCTCCTCAGCGCGCTCGCCTCAGCTGTGGTGGCGATCGTGAAATGCTCGGTGTGCACCCGCGAGCCGTCCACGCCCAGCCCGCTGAGCGTCGCGGCGACCTGCTCGATCATGTCACCCGGTCCGCAGACGAAGTACTCGCTCACCTCGGGCGGCTCGAACAGGGCGGCGAACTGCCGCACGCGCGCCGCATCGATGCGGCCGTTGTAGAGCTCGACCTCCTGCGGCTCGCGGCTCATCACGAAATGCAGCGACAGGCGCCCAAGATACCGGTCCTTCAGGGCAAGCAGTTCCTCGAGGCACATGGTGCGCGCCGTGTCGCTGTTGCCGTAGAAGATGATCAGCTGCGCGGCGCCGCGCGACAGCAGCGCGCGCGCCAGCGATACCACCGGGGTGATGCCGCAGCCGGCCGCAAACGCCACGTAGCGCCCCGCCGCCGCCGGCTCGCGCGCGGTGAAGCTGCCGTTGGGCGGAAAGACCTCGAGCACATCGCCCGGGCGCAGCTGTTCGGCCAGATAGCGCGACATGCGTCCCTGCGCGTGCACGCGCGGCACGATGCGCAGCGGCCACTCGCCCGGGGCGCTGACCAGCGAGTAGGTGCGGCGGGTGTCCTCGCCATCGATCGGCGCACGCAGCACGATGTGTTGCCCGGCGCTTCCGGTGTAGGTCGCGCGCAGTTCGGGCGGGACCTCGAAGGCGATCGACACCGCATCCTCGGCGTCCGGCAGCACCTGGCTCACCTTGAGCGGATGGAACTTCAGCACGTCACAGGCACTTGAAGTAGTCGAAAGGCTCAGCGCAGGCAAGGCAGCGATAGTGTGCCTTGCAGGGAGTCGATCCGAACTCGCTCACGCGCTCACTGGCACGGCTGCCGCAGCGCGGGCAGCTCACCGCGCCCGCCGCCCAGAGGTGTTTAGGACTCGCGACCGCATCCTCCGGGGGCGCGATGCCGAAGGCGCGCAGCTTGGCGCGCCCCGCCTCGCTCAGCCACTCGCTGGTCCAGGGTGGAAAGAGCACCTCCTCGATCAGGGCCTCCCGCTGACCGGCCTCATCCAGCGCCGAGCGCACCAGCGCACGGATGACATCGGTGGCAGGGCAGCCGCTGTAGGTGGGGGTGAGGCCAACGTGCACACCGCCATCGTCCGCGCGCCGCACGTACCTGACGATCCCCAGGTCCACGATGCTCAGGACCGGGATTTCAGGGTCCGGCACGCCTGCGAGCACGGCCCAGATGCGCTGTTCCACTTCCGCCGCGCCCCCACGGGCGCCAGCCGCGGCGGGGGCCTGGGCCACAGGCCTCACCAGTGCGCTCCCGGATAGGTGCGCGGCAGGTGCTGCAGCTGCGACAGAAGGTGGCCTAAGTGCTCGGTGTGCACGCCGCGCTTGCCGTGCCAGGGATACGGCAGCGCCGCGGGTCGCTTGAGGGTCGCCGCGGCGAGGTCCGCATCGATGAGCGCCGACCAGCGCAGCGCCTGCTGTGACAGCGAGGGTGCGATGCCAAGCTCGCTCACCTGCTCATCCACCTCATCGGGCGCGAACAGCTCGAAGGTGAAACGCCACAGATCCTCGAGCGAGCGCTGCACGCGGCGCTGGCTTTCGGGCGTGCCATCGCCGAGGCGCGTCAGCCACCCGCTGCTGAAGCGGTAGTGATAGCGCGTCTCCTTCACGGCCTTGGCGGCGATGGCGGCCAGGCGCGCATCGGAGGAGCCCTGCAGCCCCTCGTAAATCTGAAGCTGCCAGGAGTCGATGAGCCACTGCCGTACGATGGTGTGGCCGAAATCCCCGTTCGGCTGCTCGGCGAGCGCGAGGTTGGCAAACTCCGGGGCGTCACGCAGGAAGGCGAGCGCGTCCTCGTCACGCCCCTTGCCCTCAAGCTCCCCGGCGTAGCTCAACAGCAGCCGCGCCTGCCCGATCAGATCGAGCGCGAGGTTGGCAAGACCGAGATCCTCTTCCAGCGCCGGGCTGTGACCGATCCACTCCGACAGGCGCTGCCCGAGCACGAGCGAGGTGTCACCGAGGCGCAGCACGTAGCGCAGCCGCGCCGCGTGCGCCGCGGGGTTTCCCGCCACCAGCATCGCCGGCGTCGCACTCACAGGTTCTTCACCTCATCGGGTATGGCGTAGAAGGTCGGGTGGCGATACACCTTGTCGCGCGCCGGCTCGAACAGCGCATCGGCCTCCTCCGGGTCCGAGGCGACGATGTCGGCCGAGCGCATCACCCAGATGCTCACGCCCTCCTGGCGGCGCGTGTACACATCGCGCGCGTGCTCGATCGCCATGCGGGCATCGGCGGCATGCAGGCTGCCGACATGCTTGTGCTCAAGTCCGGAGCGCGAGCGGATGAACACCTCAAACAGCGGCCAGTCACTCATGCCCGATCTCCTTGGTCGCGGCCGTGCGCACGCGCGGCGGCCTTGGCGGCGTGTGCCGCGGCGGCCTCGCGCACCCACTGGCCGGCCTCGTGGGCGGCGCGGCGTGCCTCCAGGCGTTCGCGGTTGCAGGGGCCGTTGCCCTTGAGCACGGCGTGAAATTCATCCCAGTCGATCGGACCGATCTGGTAGTGCTGGGCGGCCTCGTCCCAGCGCAGCTCATTGTCCGGCAGCGTCAGGCCGAGGAAATGCGCCTGCGGCACGGTGATGTCGATGAATTTCTGGCGCAGCTCATCGTTGCTGAAGCGCTTGATCTTCCAGCGCATCGACTGCGCGGTGTGCTTGGAGTCCGCATCACTCGGGCCGAACATCATGATCGACGGCCACCACCAGCGATCGAGCGCATCCTGCGCCATGGCGCGCTGCTCGCGGCTGCCCTGCGCCAGCCTCAGCATGATCTCGAACCCCTGACGCTGATGGAAACTCTCCTCCTTGCAGATACGCACCATGGCGCGCGCGTAGGGCCCGTAGGAGCAGCGGCAGATCGGAATCTGGTTCATGATCGCAGCGCCATCCACCAGCCAGCCGATCGCGCCTACGTCCGCCCAGGTGAGCGTCGGATAGTTGAAAATGCTCGAGTACTTGGCCGCCCCCGACAGCAGCTGCGCGATGAGTTCCTCGCGGGCGACACCGAGGGTTTCCGCCGCGCTGTACAGATACATGCCGTGACCGCCCTCGTCCTGCACCTTGGCGATCAGCACCGCTTTTCGTTTCAGGCTCGGGGCACGCGTGATCCAGTTGCCTTCCGGCAGCATGCCGACGATTTCCGAATGGGCGTGCTGGGAAATCTGGCGGATCAGCGTCTGGCGATACGCCTCCGGCATCCAGTCCTTCGGCTCGATCTTCTCGTCCGCATCCACCCGCGCCTGAAAGCGCGCCGCCAGGGAACCGGCTTCGCCTAAGGCGGCCGGCGGCGCCTCCTTGCCGTGGGTATCGAGCGCCTGGGTGTACATGGAAACTCCGGCCGTCGCTCTTCTGATGTGACACAAGAATACCACATGGACATGACTTTCTGTGTCACAATTTTCGGGGTGAAGACCCCGCCCAGCCGCACTGCCGCCGCCCCGATCCAGGCGCTGGTGCGCAGCTTCCGTGCGCAGCGGCCGCTGCGGGCCGGCTCGCTGCTGATCACCGTGTTCGGCGATGCCATCGCCCCGCGCGGCGGCGCGGTCACCCTCGGCAGCCTGATCCGCCTGGCGGCCCCGTTTGGCCTGGCCGAGCGCCTGGTACGCACCTCGGTGGCGCGCCTGGCGCGCGAAGGCTGGCTCGCGACGCGCCGCTCGGGCCGACGCAGCGAATACCGTCTGACCCGCACCGGAGCTGCGCGCTTTGCCGAGGCCACCGACCGCATTTACGGGCAGGGGCCGCGCGAGTGGGACGGCAACTGGACGCTCGTGCTGCTGCCGCCGGCCACGCCGCGGCAAAAGGAGCTGCGTGAGCAGCTGCGCTGGCTCGGGTTCGGCCAGCTCACGCCCGCTGTGCTGGCCCATCCGGGCGCAAGCGGCACGCAGGCGCGCGCATGGCTTGCGCAAGCCGGCGCCGACGATGCCCTGCTGTTGTCCGCCACGAGCGGGCAGCTTCGCAGCGACCGGCTACTTGCCGCGCGC
>Ga0209624_10001789_pt1 | contig 16473 bp, 11 predicted proteins | sample JacPinW_OM2H0_O1_FD_188565 | JGI IMG/M metagenome (GOLD analysis project Ga0209624, IMG submission 188565) | Forest soil microbial communities from Algoma, Ontario, Canada - Jack Pine, Ontario site 1_JW_OM2H0_O1 (SPAdes) (version 2) | ecosystem: Environmental > Terrestrial > Soil > Boreal...
TGGAGAACGTTTCTTTGTTTGACCGTGCCAGCCCCGAATACTTCAAAGCGATAGGACAGCAGGTGGTTCGCGGGCGCGCCTTTACTGCTGCCGATACGGCGACGTCGCCGGGAGTTGCGGTGGTGAACCAGGCGTTCGTCAAAAAGCTCTTCAATCCGGGCGAGGATCCAATCGGACAGCGTTTTGGCGCTAACGATATCAAGAACTCTGGCGATTTCGAGATTGTTGGCGTGGTGGCGGATACGAAGTATCAAAGCGCACGCGACCAGCCAGATCCGATGTATTTCACGCCGATGCTGCAAGAATCGCACACGAAACCGGCGAATGAGCCGGATGCGTCGCTCTATGCGGGGCAGTTTGTGTTGCAGATGAGGGCCTTGACGCCGGGTCTGGAGCAACAGGTGCGGAAGACGCTGTCCAGTATCGATCCGAATCTGTCTGTCGATCACTATCAGACGTTCGAGGAGCAAATCGAAGGGAACCTTAGTGGAGAGAGAATGATCGCTCGGCTGACTCTGCTTTTTGGAGTGCTCGCGCTAGTGCTGGCTGCTGTTGGCCTGTACGGCGTGACCGCATATAACGTGCAGCGGCGGACGCAGGAGATTGGTCTACGCATGGCCTTGGGTTCATCGCGCGGCAGTGTTGTCGGTATGGTCTTACGCGGAGCCATGCTGCAGACAGCGGTAGGACTGGCGATTGGGATACCCGTGGCTCTGTTTTGTGTGCGCTCTATAAAATCTGTGCAGTCACAGCTGTATGAGGTCGCTGGACGGGATGCCGGTGTCATCGCTGGAGCGGTATGCACGCTCGCGGTCGCGGCATGTATCGCAGGGATCATTCCGGCGCGGCGTGCGGCCTCGATTGATCCCGTGAGGGCTTTGAGAACCGAATAGTTGATGTGATCCGGTTTTAGCCGGGAAGAATGCAGCGTCATACGGTGATCGAACAGGATAGTCGCACCGATCACTCCAAGAGTGTTTCCGAGTTGGCGCACGCAGTACTACGTGGTCGAGATGTCATTAATCTCGGGTAGCAGCGCGTTGGCCGTGGCAATGTTCGAAGCTGCGATCCCAACTGGCGCGAGACAATCATCGCAGAAAATTGCGGAAGCCAAAACTGCAGTCGGGGTCGTCGGGGTCGTGGGTGTCCTTATATATATTAAGGATAGCGGCATACGTCCCGATCGATGAAGCCAATCCGATGGCTATCGTCCGCGCCGCACCCAGCCGCGCGGTATAAGCACGTGCCATGCGAGCATAATGCCAGTCCCAAGGCCGGCCGGCACAAATTGAAATAAAATCGCCCGTTTGGATCGCGCTGTTGTCTTGGACGAAGCGAAAGTACTGCGACCCCCACCATCGACGGCTTCACCTCCGATAGCCTCGGGTTCCGGCGGGCTGTGCCGCTTGCGGTTGGGTCTAGCCCCTCGCTCCCATTTCTCGTTTTACGAGTCGATTTGCAAGCATTTTTTTAAACATCTTCGCCACCATTCCGCGGACCACCGATGCTGGGACCACCGCATTCATGATCCGGTTGAGGCGACCAGGAATAATCATCGAGCGGTTATTCTGTAGAGCTTTGAGTCCTTCCGAAACGCATTGCTCCACTGTCATCGGCCTCATCGGCATCGAGTCCGGAGCGAACCCGAACTTCGCGATCACGGCCGTGTCGGTGGGGCCAGGCAGCAACACAGTCACATGCACACCCAACGGCTTGAGCTCAACGTGAAGTCCCTCGCTGAAACTCTGTACATATGCCTTAGCACCGCCGTCGTTCGCCATATAGGGAACACCTTTATCTGCGCCCATAGCTCCCACAAATAACAATCCGCCCTGGCCACGTCCCACGAGCCTTTGGCCGAACTGATGCGCGATATCGAGATGGGCTAGAGTATTGAGCCGCAGGAGATTCTCCAACTCTACACGATCAATCTTGAGGAACTCGCCCGGATTTCCAGTGCCCGCATTGGACACCACAAGACCGATGTCGAGGTCGTTAGTGGCTTTCGCAAGCTTGTCTAGAAAGCCCCCTTGCGACAGATCCGCCACCACCGTGCGGTACTGCACATTAAAGTCTTTGGCGATGCCCTGACCCACCGCGTAGAGCAACGTTTCCCGCCGCGCTACCAGCGCTACATTGAGCCCCGCAGCCGCAAGCTGCCGGACGAATTCCTTGCCTATTCCCGACGAGGCGCCGGTAACTAGCGCCCACGGACCAAATCGTTTCTCGTCAATTGGAGTTTTCATGAGCGTCTTTTCCTCCTGCAAGGATTCGATGACTTCCTGGAATGACACAAGCCGTAGGGGTCGCATCGACATGCAGTCAACAGGCGCTGCTACCGAGCAAGGTGTGCCCGGTGGCAAACCCGGACACGATTTGCCGTTGCCTATTGCCGCATCGGCTATGTTGCCGCGGATTTCGAGCAGTTCATTCCACGAGCTTGGTCCCTCGCTGCCCGCGGCGTAGTTGGGAAAGTCTGGCGGCGGCAAATGCGCCCACGCTTCTTCAATCGGCGTAATGATGCGCCACTCCGCCTCTACTTCATCTCTGCGCGTTAATAGCGTTGCAACGCCACGCATAGAATCCAGTAGCAGAGTCTCGTAAGCAACTCCGCTGGGTTCTTCCGGGCAGTTTTGGCTGCATGCGAGCGAGGACAAATCTAGGTGCCCCCGCTCAAGAGACCTTCCTCTGCGAATCAAAGGTGCCCGCTTCGCGGGCGGGGATGGTTGGTGAGACGCTACCGGGTAATCTCGGCAGTATTCTCATCTCCCGGAGGTTTTCGTAGATTTCGGAGAACATCGTTTCGCTATCGATGCAGTCGTGAAAACCGGCCTGCCGCACTTTAATCGTGCTCGATACGTTGTCGAAGTCCTGACGGAAGGCGAAGTCTCCATAGCCCCAGGCGACGATCTTTTCATAAGGGATGGGCCGCAGGTTTTCTCTCTTCACGATCGCGTCCCACATCGGTCGTTTGTCCGCCATGTAGGTTGTGAGCAAGAATGGAACCGGATCGGCGATGTCCATGTCGAACATCTTTGCTATCCGTGGCCACATATGCTGCCAGCGGAGAGTGTCCCCATTGGTGACGTTGAAGATCCGGTTTTGTGCAGCCGTCGTCTCGCCTGCCCACACCGTGGCGCGAGCCAGCAGGTCAGCGGATGTGACCTGGTACAGCGCCCGATAAGTCTTTTCGGGACCGGGGAAGCGAAGCGGCAACCCCATTTCTCGACAGATCGTCGCGTATACGCCGATCACAGATATAAGGTTCAGCGGGCTGCCCAGCGATGGGCCGCAGATTGCTCCACCGGGACGCAAGACGGTGAAGTTCCACTTACTGCCCTTTTGTCGGGTGCGGAGCAGATCCTCCTGATCGTAGTAGTAGTTGGGCGACATCAGCCGCGGATCATCCTCGCGAGCTGGCGTCTTGTACCGACCGAGGTCTGATCCGTAGGCTTTGCCTCCTTGGAAGATCGTGATGTGCCGGAGAAGTGGTGCCTCGGCAATAACATCGAGCAGATTCTTCAGAATCCGAACGTTCACCTCGCTCTTCTCAGCAGCATTCTGCTTGTCGATGTAGGCTCCGAAGAACAAGTGCGTGGTTTCGCGGAGATGGCTGAGCTTCGCTTTAACATCGTCTGGGTTCAATAGATCGACGGAAATCTGTCGAACATTGCCCTCGTTTTCGACTGGCCTGCGGGACACTCCGTACACCGTCGTTCCCGGCAGGGCGGCGTATCCTTTCAACACCGCCGCGCCGGACACTCCCTGGGCTCCAGTAACGACGACACTGCGCTGGGTATTCGATTCAATGTGCCGGACTGTCATTTTGCTTTCCTTCCAACGTTAGTCACCATTAGCGACGACTCGGGGAAACCCTCTTCTCCATGTCCGCAGCCTGAGTGTGGATTCAGCTCAGGCATTCATTCCGCCATCCACGGTAAGATTCGCTCCTGTGATGTAAGAAGACTCCGGACCCGCGACAAACGCCACCAGAGCCGCGACCTCATCAACGTGTCCGTAGCGGTTGAGTGCTGTGACGGCCTTCTGCGGTACCGCCCACTCCCCCGCGGCGGGATTTAAATCTGTGTCGATTGGACCCGGTTGCACGTTGTTGACCGTAATGCCCCGGCTTCCAACCTCCCTGGACAGTCCCTGAGTAAATATCTTCACGGCTCCTTTCGTGGCTGAATAGGACACAAGCCCTGGCGTTAGGACGCGCTCGCCCACAGCCGAACCGATCATGATGATGCGACCACCATCCGTCATGTGCTTCAGCGCGGCCTGCGTCGCTACAAGTGCGCCGCGGATGTTGATGTCAAGCACCCGATCCATCTCTTCCAGCGTCGTCTCCACGAACGCTTTCGGAATGGCCGTACCGGCATTGTTCACAAGGACGTCCAACCTGCCGAAAGTCGCCACGGTCTTGTCGACCGCTGCTGCGACGGCATCAGCATCTGCGGCGTCCGCCTGAATCGCGAGCGCCTTTTGGCCAGCCCGTTCAATTGCTTTGACCACGGCGGAAGCCGCCTTGGCGTCCTTCGCATAGGTGATGGCGACGTTTGCTCCATCTGCGGCCAGACGCTTGGCGACTGCCGCGCCGATGCCACGCGAACCTCCGGTAACAAGTGCTACTTTATTGGCTAACTTAGACATAAAATCTCCTTTGGCCATCTGGGAGTACACTCGGTGCTGACACTTCCACTGCTTTGTATGTGCCGTTCATTTCTATTTTCCTCTCATTCGTATTTCACTCTGGCTGAACGACAAGCGCGCCCCGGTCGCGCTGATTCCCCCCTCAATCTTTTTCTCTTCCATGTTGGGAGGAAGTCCAGTCCGAAAATGCGTGGCAACCTCTTGAGGCTGACGGGCAATGGAGACCTCTCTGGATGAGACTGCGGAAGCTCCGTCGAGTAGCAACTCTATGAAGAGCTCGACGCAGGGGCTGAGTTGCTTGCCATCTGTTCTCGTGGTCATCTAGGTTGCTCCCTAAATTCGGTGGATCGAAGTTTTACGGAGCCGCTGGTCGGCGCAATTCACTCGTTCACTGTGGAAATTTGTTACCGAACATTGGCAAACCGCTCTTTGACTGTTCCTGCGTGGCCTCGTCCTGAAGCACATCCCAGTGCTCCACAAAAACACCATCTTCGAACCGGAGAATGTCGGCGGCGATCCAGGCGGCGGGCCTTCCCATCCCCGTGAAGCGGCCATGGGCTATGACGTAATCACCTTCTGCAACCATGAGTTGATTCTCATAGTGCATCGTTTCCGGCACTGAGCGGACGAGATTGAATAGCCCTTCGCGACCTGGTGCTATGTGTGCGCTGTGCTGAATGTAGTTCGGTGACCAGAAGTGCTCTGCAGCCTCGTAGTCACGCTTGTTGAATAGGGTGTCGAAGGCTTCTAGAACGAACGCTTTATTCTTGGATTCGATCGTCTCACTTGCCATTCTTGTTTTTGCCATCTGCCGACCCTCCTCATGCATCCGTTCGATTGCCGCTGACGCCAGCAAGTCGTCAGGGTCCTTAAAGCTTCGACCCGCCATCGACGGGGATGCTGGCTCCCGTGATCCAGCGGGCTGCGTCTGACGCCAGGAAAGCGACGACGTCCGCGACATCTTCCGGCTTGCCGATCCGTTTCAATGCCTGCATCCCTAGCGCGGCGTCCCGGCCGGCCTCAGTCTTTGTGAAGTTCGACAGGTCAGTGTCGATCACGCCTGGCGCGACTGCATTCACGCGAATGCCCTCGGGGCCGAGAATGGCAGCCCAGTTCTTAACCAGGGTCTCTAATGCTCCTTTGGTCGAGGCGTAGGCAAGGACGGAAAGACTGTCCAGGCTGGGCTTTCCAACTACAGCACGGGCCCCGAGCGAAGAGATCACGATGACGTTCGAACCGTCACTTAGAATGGGAAGTAGTTGCTGCACCAGGAAGAACGGGCTTCGGACGTTTGTCGCAAAGAGGTTGTCAAAATCCCCTACCGTGTAATCTGCGACGGGTGCGGCCTTGCTGATTCCGGCATTCAGCACAAGCACATCCAATCGATCGACGATTGAGCGCACCTGTTTGGCTAGCTGCTCAGCGCCGCTCGGCATTCCCAGATCCGTCGAGATTGCATTTGCGCTTCCGCCTTTGGTTTGGATCTCGGACACGAGAGTTTCCGCTGCCCGCGCGGAGCGGCCGTAGTGAACCAATACATGCGTACCCTGCTCAGCAAAGGCCAACGCAGTGGCTCGCCCAATTCCACGGGAAGCCCCCGTGACGAGTACGGTTTTGTTGTGCTGTGCCATGTCTTATCCCTGCAGCCCTTGGTCTCGTCTTGCTCTTCTGAACACTTCGCGATCTCGCTAGAGTTCGTTTAACTAACGCTCATTGCCGATCCTCTGCCAGGTTTGACCCCTACGGTTTCATGGTTTTGTCTGTCCCGTTGGTGTGCGACTTGCGCTTGCGCGGCCCCATAAATCAGGCCGCGATCATCCCTCCATCCACTGGGATGGAGGCACCAGTCATGTACGACGCATTTGCCGATGCGACAAAGGCGATCACCTGAGCGATCTCCTCGGGTGCAGCGAGACGTTTGACGGGCACGGTTGAGACGAGTGCGGCTTTGTTTTCATTGGTGTTGGTGAAGCGTGTGAGCATGCCGGTATCCGTGGCGCCGGGAGCCACCACATTAACGCGGACGCCGGTGCCCGCGACTTCTAGTGCAGCGGACTTTGTCAATCCTTCCACCGCATGTTTGCTAGCTACATAAACGGATGCTCCGGCAGCACCGACACTTCCATAGGCCGAGGAGATATTCACGATGCTCCCGCTCCCCTGTGGCAGCATCGCCCGCAGTTCGTGCTTCATGCTTAACAGCACACCAAGTACGTTGGTATCAAACGTATCCGCGTAACTCTCTGCGGTCTGCTCTGTTACGAGACCCCGCGATCCTTCGGTCCCCGCATTATTGACAGCGATATCCAGGCGTCCGAAATGCTTGACGGTCTGGTCCACAAGATTGCGCACGTCCTCATCCTTGCGGACATCCGTACGGACAAAAATGACCTCTGCTCCGAGCCTTTGTAGCTCGGCAACCAAGGCTTGTCCTTCTTGGTCTCGACGGCCAGACACAACAATTCGTGCCCCTTCTTGCGCAAAGATGATTGCGGCGGCGCGACCGATTCCCGTCAGCGCCCCCGTAATCAAGACTACTTGGTCTGACATAAACGCTCCTTTTCGTTGAGGTGGCGGTCGTGGACGCAGATCCTGACCTTTTGCTCTAATCGTGTTCTTTGCCGATCCAGTCGCGTATGTAGGGCGGGCATTTGACCAGCGTGACACCCGCTACTTCGCAGTTCCCGAGAAATCGAACAGCCTCAACATCGACCAGGTTCAATTCCTCCAAGTCCAGCACGATCTTCGATCCGCTCTCCTTGATCAGCGTCTCCAGTTCCGCCAAATGTTCCGCTTGCATTCGCCCAATGAGTCGAATCCTCGTGCCGTACTCGTCAGAGTACTTCTCAATTTTCAAGGTCATGCTTGACTGTCGAACGCTTCACGCCTAACCGATGGCAATCCCGGCGCCACTCGTAATCAATTGAGCCGTTGGTGTTTAGCTCTTGAAGTGAGGCTGTCATTTCGGCTTTCGCCGAAAATTCAGCACGAAGCCATCTGGCTGAGCTTGGCTTTAGATCTTGATTTAGAATTGGCAGGATTGGTTCTGACACTCCGGCGGACTGAGTGAACATGAATGAGTTGGCCCAAGATTCGGAAAGCCACGAACAAAGCGATGCTCCGGAAAAGCTCGGCCAGGAGTCTGGCCTGCTCCAGGCCCTCATCGACACGGTTCCATCTTTCTTGTGGACGAGCTTCCCTGATGGATCCAAAGAATTTCTAAACCGACGTTGGTACGAGTACACCGGCCTTACCCCGGAACAGGGGAAAGGTTGGGGTTGGAAGGTGGTCGTTCACCCCGATGACTTGGATCGACTCATTCGTGCATGGCTTGACTTGCTGCATGACCCCAAACCGGGCGAACTGGAAACCCGCATCCGGCGATATGACGGAGAATACCGATGGTTCCTTATACGTGTCCTTCCAGAATTCGACGCTGAAGGCAACGTCGTCAGGTGGTTAGGAAGCGATACCGACATCGAAGATCGAAAAAGAGTGGAGACGAAACTCCTTAAGGACGAGCGGGAGCTTCGCCAAATTACCGATGCTATACCGCACACCATTGCCGTGCTGGACCCGAAGGGCAAGGCACTCTACGCGAACCAGACAATGCTCGACTATACCGGCCTCACCATGCAAGATGTACTCGCATCGGACTTTCGCGCCAGAACGTTCCATCCGGAAGATCTCGAGAGGGTGGACGAGGCGCGCCAAGCAGGTTTTGCTCGCGGCCTGCCGTTTGAAATCGAGCTACGGGCGCTGCGGAAGGATGGTCAGTACCGCTGGCTTCTGTTCCGTTACAACCCGCTCCGCGACGAAGAAGAGCGTCTGGTGCGCTGGTATGCGACCGGAACCGACATCGATGATCGCAAGCGCGCCGAAGACAGGACACAAAACGAAAACGTTGCGCTACGCGAAGACATCGTGCGCTCATCCATGTTCGAAGAAATCGTCGGTTCCTCCGAGACATTACGTCGTGTGCTGGTTCATGTTTCCAAGGTAGCTCCGACGGATTCCACAGTCTTGGTCTTGGGTGAGACCGGAACAGGAAAGGAACTGATTGCTCGCGCAATTCATAACCGGTCCAAGCGTTCGAACCGTGCGTTCATTCGAGTGAATTGCGCGGCGATTCCCCAATCGCTGATTGCTTCCGAACTGTTCGGCCACGAAAAAGGTTCCTTTACAGGGGCCACTCAGCGCCGCTTGGGCCGTTTTGAATCGGCCGACGGTGGAACGATATTCCTCGATGAGGTGGGCGACCTGCCGCCAGAGACGCAGGTGGCATTGCTGCGAGTTCTTCAGGAACGGGAATTCGAACGAGTGGGTGGCAGTCAAACAGTGTCGGTTGACGTACGGGTGATAGCCGCTACGAATCGAGATCTGAGTACAGCGGTGGCTGAAGGCAAGTTCCGACAGGACTTGTTTTACCGCCTCAACGTTGTTCCGATTCGATTACCCGCATTGCGCGAGCGCATTAGCGATATTTCGTTGTTGGTCGGATACTTGATCGACCGCTACGCCAAAAAATTGGGCAAGAAGATTCGAAACATAGACAAGAAGACGATCGAACTCTTCTACGCCTACGATTGGCCGGGCAACATCCGCGAGTTGCAAAATGTAGTCGAGCGGGCAGTGATTCTGTCCGAAGGGGAGACTTTCTTTGTAGATGAGACCTGGCTCACGCACCTGGCTCCCAAATTGGCTGCGACGACTGCTCCGCTGGTTGCTGACCTTGTCAAGCACGAAAGAGAGATCCTCGAAGCCGCTCTCCGGGAATCCGAAGGTGTGGTTGGGGGTCGAAGCGGCGCCGCCGTGAAGCTGGGCATTCCCCGACAAACACTCGAATCCAAAATAAGGAAGCTAGGCATAAACCGGCACCGCTTCAAGGCTTCTTAATCTTCCCAGCATGCAGCAGGTTTCTGGGTCGGTTTTGCGGCCTAGTGAAGCCAGCGCGTAAACACGTTCCGACTTCTCGTTACCCATCCGCCTGTCACGATCTGGACTTCCGGTTGACTGGCCAACCGTCCGGAATCGGTACCCATCCTCTGCAATGCGTGCGGGCTATAATTGCGCGCATCAATGGCGCTTTCCTCGGGCACCAAACTCGGGCCGTACGAGATCGTATCGCCGATAGGAGCAGGCGGCATGGGCGAGGTGTACCGCGCACGCGACACGCGGCTCGGGCGTGATGTCGCGATCAAAGTGCTGCCAGAGGCGCTGGCTCATGATGCCGACCGACTACGGCGCTTCGAGCAGGAAGCGCGCACGATTGCGGCGCTGAACCATCCGAACATCCTGGGAATCCATGACATTGGTGCGCACGACGGTGCGCCGTTTCTGGTCAGCGAATTTCTTGAAGGACAAACATTGCGGGAGAAGCTCGTATCACGGCCGCTGTCGGTGCGGCGCGCGGTCGAATACGCGCTCGGCATCGCGCAGGGACTCGCGGCGGCACATGAGAAGGGAATCGTGCACCGGGATCTGAAACCGGAGAACGTGTTTGTCACTCGTGATGGACGTGTTAAGGTGCTGGATTTCGGGCTGGCGAAGCTGGTGAGGCCGGAAGAAAACCACGAAACTTCAGTGACGCTAACGAGTCCGGTGACTTTGCCGGGTATGGTGATGGGCACCGTCGGCTACATGTCGCCGGAGCAGGTGCGGGGCGAAGCCAGCGACCTGCGATCGGACATTTTCAGTTTTGGTGCAGTGTTGTACGAGATGCTCACCGGCAAACGCGCTTTCAAACGCGAGACGTCCGCAGAAACGATGACCGCAGTTTTGCGCGAAGAGCCACAGGCGCTGAATGATGCCGGCTGGCAAGGTCCGCTGGAGCTGCAACGGATTGTTGGGCGATGCCTGGAAAAGAATGTCGAGCGACGATTCCAGTCGGCCAGTGATCTGGCGTTTGCCATTGAATCGCTGAGCGGAACGTCGACCGCGAAGAGTGTGCTGCAGCCGAAGTCAAGGCGAGCGTGGCTCCCGTGGGTCATAGCCGCTGCACTGCTGATGGGAACTGCGGTCTGGGAAATGGTTCGGCCGGCGGCTGCACCGGCCAACCCACTCGAAAAAGCGCATTTCACGCGCGTCACCGACTTCGAGAGTGTTGAGGCCGCGATTTCGCCGGACGGCAGGTTCGTGGCTTTTGTCTCCGATCATGACGGCCCCTTCGATGTATGGCTCACCCAGGTAGGTAGTGGACGTCTGATTAATCTGACAGAGGGGAAGGCGGGCCCGTTACCTGGGCCCTTACGAAGTGTGGGTTTTTCGGGCGACGGCTCGGAAATTTGGGTCGGCGGCGGTGATGTAGGTATGCGGCTGCGGCTGATGCCCCTGACGGGAGGTGTGCCGCGTAATTTCCTCGGCGAGGAGACCGTCAACCTGGCTTGGTCACCGGACGGCGAGCGGATTGTCTATCATACCTTCGGTAGTGGCGACCCCATGTTCGTGGCGGACCGCACTGGCGCCAATGCTCGACGGATATTCGGGGACCGGCCGGGAATTCACAACCATTTTCCAACCTGGTCGCCTGACGGCCGTTGGATCTATTTCGCGCATGGGACTCCGGCGACAAAGGAGATGGATTTATGGCGCATAGACCCGGCCGGCAGTCACCCGGAGCGCCTCACGCAACGCAATACAGATGTTGCTTATCCCACGCCGGTCGGCTACCGCACCGTGTTCTACGTGGCGCGGGACGAGGACGGTTCAGGACCTTGGCTGTGGGCGTTTGATCTGAAACGCAGGGATTCGCGGCGCGCGAGCGTCGGTCTCGAGCAATATACGTCCGTGGAGGCCAGCGCGGACGGCCGTAAGTTGGTGGCCACCATCAGCAACCCAGCGGCTGGTCTTTGGAGTGTCCCGATCCTGAATCGAATCGCCGAGGAACACGACGTGAAACCGTTTACAGTGCCGACCGTGCGTGCGCTGGCGCCCCGTTTTGGGGGCGCGTCGCTGTTCTATTTATCTTCCCTGGGGACGGGCGACGGACTGTGGCGCCTTCGGGACGGACAGGCCACTGAGATCTGGAAGGGCGCCGATGGCGCTCTGCTGGAGACGCCCGCTGTTTCACCGGATGGAGGTCGCGTGGCCATTGTGCTGCGGCGGAACGGCAAACGCCAACTGCATGTCGTCTCTTCAGACGGCGCCGAACTCCAGCCGATTGCAGAAGGAATTGACGTCCAGGGCACGAGCTGCTGGTCGCCGGATGCAAGATGGATCGTCACTGACGGCAGCGACGCCACCGGCCCCGGGCTTTTCAAGATCCCGTTGGATGGCGGGTCGCCAGTCCGCTTGGTAGCCGGTCAAGCACTCAATCCAGTCTGGTCACCGGATGGAAGCCTGATCGTATATGCGGGTACGAATGTGCGCACCTTCGCTCCGCTTCTGGCCGTACGCCCGGACGGAACCAGCGTCAAATTGCCCGAGATCAGGTTGCGGCGCTCGGGCGAGCGCGTCCGCTTCTTGCCTGGTGGCAAGAGTCTGATCTACATGCAGGGACTGCTCACATCACAGGACTTCTGGCTACTCGATCTCGCCTCGATGAAGTCGCGCCCCCTCACCAGGCTGCAAAACCGTGCCGCCATGCGGACCTTCGACGTCACAAGCGACGGGAAACAAATCGTTTTCGACCGCCTACCCGAAAACTCGCAGGTCGTCATGATCGATCTTCCCAAGGAATAGCCTTCATCCAATTACTTGCCCCTGACTCACAGGAGAACGCCAAAACCTTCAACTGCGACCTTCAACTGCAATTGTGGGAGTAAGCTCGGTTGATCGTTGAGCTTACGCTTGTCGTAGCGGTGCGTCTAACAACGAGCCATCGCGCGATGGAGAATTCCATGTCACGCAAGCTTCGAAACCTGTTGGCTAGATGCACATGAAACTGGATATTTTCCTGCAGGAACTGAAATACACCCTGCGCACGTTGAGCCGCGATCGTGGCTTCACGTTAGCCGCGGTCTTCATTCTGGCTCTTGCCATCGGAGCCAACATTGGCGTGTTCAGCGTAGTCAACACGCTGCTGCTGCGGCCGTTGCCCTTCCCCGAGTCGCGCCAGCTCGTGTGGATTGCCCCGCGGCCGACCAGCTGCGGCCTCTCGTGTGCCACCTATACTGCCGATGCATACGAAGAATTCCGCGAACAGAGCCGCGTCTACCAGGGGGTGACTGGATACATGGCGTTCACTACCCCCGACAATCTTCGCCTTACCGGTCGTGGTGAGCCCGAGCCGGCCACGGGCATCGAAGTCATCGGCAACTTCTTCCAGGTTCTCGGCGTGCCGCCCGCCATGGGGCGCCTGTTCACCGCAGTCGAGGCTCACGGCGGCCCGCATCCGGTGGCTCTGCTGACCAATGCCTTCTGGAGGCGTCAGTTCTCCGCCGACCCGGCCATCATAGGCAAGGCCATTGAACTGAACGGGACGCCGATAACCATCGTGGGAGTGCTGCCCGACAGCTTCGACTTTGGCGCGGTGTTTTCTCCCGGCGCAAAAATCGATCTCTTCACACCGCTCGACTTAAATCTGGAGCGTGATTGGGGAAATATCGTCACCCTGCTTGGTCGCCTCAAGCCGGGCGTGACCGTGGCGCAGGCTCTCGACGATGCCAATCGCATCGCGCCAAACATCTATTTCAACGTGAAGTATCCCGAGACGCTGGGCCGTTACAAAGGCGATCTCATTCCAGTGCCGCTGAAGGATTACGTTACCGGCAAGCTGCGCCGCTCGCTGATTGCGTTATGGTCCGCGGTGGGCGCGATTTTGCTCATCGCCGGGGTGAACCTCTCCAACCTCCTGCTGTCCCGCGCCGCCGCGCGTGCCAAAGAGTTTGCCGTCCGTGGCGCACTGGGGGCGAGCCGCGGTCACATCGTGCGCCAGTTGCTCATGGAGAGCCTCCTGCTCTCCGGCGTGGGGGCAGCTGTCGGACTCGGACTGGCCGTCATGCTGATCGCGTGGCTCGCACACCAGGGATCTCTGGCTCTGCCGCTCCTCAGCACTCTGCGCATCGACGGCCAGGCGCTGGGGTGGACCATTCTCATCGCGGTCTTCACCGCCGTGATGTTCGGCTTGCTTCCGGGGCTAAGAATGGCGAGCGGCAATCTCCAGGAGGTGCTGAAGGACTCCAGCGCAGGCGCTGGCCTGGGCCGCAAACATGAGCGCGTCCGCGCTGCACTGGTCGTTTCTGAGATTGCCTTGGCCTGCGTGCTGCTCGTAAGCGCGGGCTTGCTGATGCACAGCTTTCTCAAGGTGCTTGACCTCGACCTCGGCTTCCAGCCCGACCGGGCCGCCTCCATCAAAGTGGACTACGACGACAGCGCACCGACCAGCGATGCCAGGGTGGCGAAACGAAGCGAAATCTTCCAGCAGGTTCTCACCCGCGTGAGCGCGTTGCCCGGCGTCGAGGCCGCAGGCATGGCCGATTACCTTCCCCTCGGACCAAACCGCGAATGGGATACCCCGGTGCCCCAGGGAAAGACCTTCGCCCCGGGCGAACTGCCGGACCCGCTGGTATATGTGATTACGCCGGGATTCATTCGTGCCATGGGCATCCGGCTGCACGGTCGAGACTTCACCTGGGCCGATGGGCCACACAGCGAGAGAGTGGCGCTGATCAACGCGTCCGCCGCTCGCGTCTACTGGCCCGGGGAGGACGCGGTGGGCAAGATCCTCATGCGCGATCAAGAGGAAGATCACGTCGTCGGAGTCGTCGACGATGTCCACGAAGAAACTTTGGAGAGCGCGGCCGGGTCGCAAATCTACTACCCGGCGATGCAGAAAGACCCTGCGGGTGCTCAGTTGGTCGTCCGCACCAGCCTTCCGCCGAAAACCCTCGCCGCGAGCGTCCTCCGCGCCCTGCGCGAGTTGAACCCCACCCAACCGGCCGCTGAATTCCGGCCCATCCGGACGATCGTCGACCGTGCCGTCTCGCCGCGTCGTTTCTTCATCCTGCTCGTAGCCGCGTTCGCCACTCTTGGGCTGTTGCTGGCCGCTCTCGGAATTTACGGGGTCATTTCCTACTCGGTTACGCAGCGCACCCAGGAAATCGGCATCCGCATGGCTCTGGGCGCAACCACGGCGCAGGTGCAGCTCGGCGTCATCGGAAAGACCCTCCGCCTGACGCTGATTGGAATTGCAACCGGAAGCATTGCATCGCTTGTTGTCGCAAGGGCCATCGCGGCGCTGCTTTTCGGCACAACTCCCACCGACCCGGTTACCTTCGCAGCTGTGATTCTCACGCTCACGGTGGTGGCGCTCTTCGCCGGCTATCTTCCAGCTCGAAAAGCCTCACACATTGACCCGATGGTTGCGCTCCGTAACAACTGAGGGAGAGATTAAAGACGGCCAGCCGAATCCCTGATTTCTTTGTAATCCGGCCAAAACCGACCCAGAAACCTGCTGCATGGTTCCCCACCCAAGTCGTCAATGATCAAGGACGTTATCGCCAACATCGTGCGCAATCTCAAATTCCCCGAGTTCCACACCTCTAAGCGTGTGTGAGTGAGACTTCCCGGATGCTCCTTTATGGACAGTTTCCGGACTGCGACAACTCGTCCGCAGTCGGCCAAGCGGATTCTGGCTAGTTCCGCTGAGAATTCTGAATCAACACCAGATCCGAAGGAGAATCTCCGCGCACTAGGGCCAGACTCTTGCGGTCGGGCGACCATTGATAGGAGTAGATTTTGAGGGAACCGAAGTTCGTCAACTGTCGGCCGGGACCTCCGTCCAGCGGTTGCAGCCACAGATTGTCCACGCCCTTTTCGCGGACCGGGTAGACGATCCCTTTGCCGTCGGGGCTGAAGCGGAGTTGCCCCTGATGCCGCGGATCGAACTCGAACATTCGCTGGACTTGGCCGGAATCAAGAGAAACCAGGGAGATCGTTGGCCTCTGGGCTTTGAAATCGTAGGTGCCCAGCACAATCGTCTTTCCGTCGCGGGCAACGTCAAAACCGGCGTTGAAGTCCGCAAAATCCTTTGTAACCCGTTCCGGCTGACCTCCGTCGATGGACACTTTCATATAGGCAGGAACGGTCATATCCATATAAAAGACGGTTTTGTCGTCCGGGGAGCACATCGGAAACATATCTCTCTTGCCCTCGGTGAGACGGTGCAATCCGGTGCCATCCGCTTCACTGCGCCAGATGTTCATCGAGAGGGTTTTCAACACCCCGCGCGCGAAAACAAGGTGGCCGTCGCTGCAGCCGTTCGGCTGCATCGCCGCAGACTCCTTTTCGGAAGCGATCTCCCCCTTGAGTTCGCCGCTCGGGCTGATCTCCCGAATGGATGACCCCTGCTCCGTCAGCAGATTGTTGTCACTCGCCCACGCGACCACCGGCACGGCGTCTCCCGAACTAACCTGCCTCGCGTCGGAGTAATCGGCCTTTAGGCCTGAACTCACATAAACGTCGCGCACCGACTGGCGCATGACAGTGGCAATGGTTGCGCCGTCGGCGGAAACACTCAAGTTGGCATAGTCATTCGTGTCGGCGGTAATTGGACGAAACTTGCCATCCGGATAACTGATCAGCCCAACCTGCTGCCGGCTGAAGTTTGTTTCCATGCTTGAGAAAATTACTGCCAAGGCTCTTCCATCGGGCAGCCAGGACACGCTGGTTAGCACTGTGTAGGGCGGCCTGGATATCTTCCTCTGGGCACCGGTGTCCGGATCAATCGATATCACTGCGCTTATGCTGTCTTGCGCTTGATCGAAGATCGTACCGACGATCGCCTTTCCATTCGGCGACCAGGCTGAATCCGACATCACATTGGCCATTGGACCGGCGAAAATGCTCTTTTCGTTGCTGCCGTCGGCATTTACGAGGAGG
>Ga0209624_10001790_pt1 | contig 16473 bp, 15 predicted proteins | sample JacPinW_OM2H0_O1_FD_188565 | JGI IMG/M metagenome (GOLD analysis project Ga0209624, IMG submission 188565) | Forest soil microbial communities from Algoma, Ontario, Canada - Jack Pine, Ontario site 1_JW_OM2H0_O1 (SPAdes) (version 2) | ecosystem: Environmental > Terrestrial > Soil > Boreal...
ACGGTTTCAGGTTCTATTTCACTCCCCTCGCAGGGGTGCTTTTCGCCTTTCCCTCACGGTACTAGTTCACTATCGGTCGCCAACGAGTATTTAGCCTTGGAGAGTGGTCTCCCCAGATTCCCACTGGGTTTCTCGTGCCCCGTGGTACTCAGGATACCGCTTCGAGTCCGATAAGCTTTCGGCTACGTGGCTATCACATTCTTTGGCCCCGCTTTCCAGCGGGTTCACCTAGCTTTCGGATTGGTAACTCTACTTATGCGGTCCTACAACCCCGGGATGTAAACACCCCGGTTTGGGCTGTTCCGATTTCGCTCGCCGCTACTATCGGAATCTCGTTTGATTTATTTTCCTCCAGGTACTGAGATGGTTCACTTCCCTGGGTTTGCTCGTACCCGCCTATGTATTCAGCGGGCCGTTACCTGGTTTTACCAGATAGGGTTTCCCCATTCGGAAATCCCCGGATCAAAGCCTGTTTGCGGCTCCCCGGGGCTTATCGCAGCTTACCGCGTCCTTCATCGCCTGTTGGCGCCAAGGCATCCACCGTACGCCCTTAGTAGCTTAACCATAAAACTTACCCAACACGTCCCGAGCCGTTATGGATCAGGAACCTCAGAACTTCCCAAAGACGGGTCTTGCATCCCGTCTTGGTCCATTCTGGGGGTGTTATGCTCTCGATTTAGGCCTGAATCAGGCTAAATCGCTCGCATAAGCGGCGTGAGCAGGCAAGTTCGCCTTTCCACAAAACGCTACTCTCGAGCAAAACTTGCGGTTTATCACGCTATACGGACCTTGAAATCCGCATAACGCGATGCCTACTTCCTTCAGTTGTCAAAGATCGTTCGTTCCGGTCATCAACTTCCGATCGGAACGTCTCCGCTCCCGGCGGAGCGCAGAATCGGTTTGGAGCCGAATCTGCGATACAACGAACTGAAAATAAAAAACCCGGCGACGAGCGCCGGGCGAATCCGTCCATCACATAGGGCGCTGGGTTCGCGCGCCTCTTGGGCGGATGTGCTCGAAGCTCGATTTCTTTCTACCCGGTATTCGTAACCAACCTCACCTCTAGATGAGTCGGCAGGCCCGGTCCGTCAGCAGACTGTCCCCCGAATCAGGGCTCCACCAACTTCCCGCCAGTATAGCAAAATCCAAATTTCCGTCAAGTTGCATTCATGATTCTTTCAGATCTTTTTTTGGACCCGTCTGTGGATTTCACCGCAGGTTGTGGGAAACAGACTGAGCCGTGTGCCGGTATTTCAAAAAAACCATACTCTGAAACTCACGCTACAATATCTCTTCGATCCGAACACCGGGCGGAATCATCGAATAACTTTTGAATCCGAGGCCCTTCCAGAGAGGTTCCTTTACTTGTCGACAACACTGTTCTCACCATTCACTTTAAACGGATTGACGCTCCAGAATCGCATTGTGATGGCGCCGATGACTCGGAATTTTTCGCCCGGTGGTGTCCCCGGACAGGATGTTGCGGCCTACTACCGCCGGCGCGCAGAGGGTGGCGTTGGCCTGATCCTGACCGAGGGCACATCGCCCGAGCATCCGCAAGCCGCGAACATGCCGCAGATCCCGCATTTGTATGGCGCGCGGGCACTGGCGGGATGGGCAGGCGTCGTCGAAGGTGTGCACGCGGCAGGAGGGCGGATCTTCTCTCAGATTTGGCACGTCGGAGCGGTGCAGAGTCCCGGCGAGGGCCCAAAGCTTCCCGCGTCGCCGATCAGCCCCTCGGGTCTGCTGAAGCCGGGAGTGAAAATCGGTGAGCCCATGTCGGTCCCCGAAATCGAAGCGATGATAGACGCCTACGCGCACGCGGCCGAAAACGCCCAACGCGCCGGCTTCGACGGAATTGAACTGCACGGCGCACACGGATATCTGATTGATCAGTTTTTCTGGCGGGGCTCGAACCAGCGCACCGACAAGTACGGTGGCGATCTGGTTGCGCGCACGCGATTTGCCGTCGAAGTGATTCAGGAGTGCCGCCGCAGGACCGGTCCGCGGTTTCCCATTCAGTTGCGTTTCTCGCAATGGAAACTGCAGGACTATGGCGCGCGCCTGGCGGCCACACCGGATGAGCTCGCGCGCTTCCTTGGTCCGCTGGCCGAAGCCGGACTCGATGCATTTCACTGCTCGACTCGCAGGTTCTGGGATCCTGAGTTCCAGGGCAGCGACCTGAATCTGGCGGGCTGGACCAAGAAGCTCACCGGCAAGCCGACGATCACGGTCGGCTCGGTCTCACTGGACGTTGATTTCATGGTTTCGCTCGGCCGATCGCCGAGGCCGGAATCTGGCGAACCGCAAAGTGACCCGAACGCCCGCGCGGCAGAGATGGATCATCTGGGCGAGATGCTCGCACGCGGCGATTTCGATCTGGTGGCAGTGGGACGAGCGATGCTGGCTGATTCAAGCTGGGCTGCGAAGGTTCGCGACGGCCACTTCGGCGACCTCCGTTCGTTCTCTCCCGAGATTCTAAAGACTCTGACCTGAGGAGCGACACATGGCTTACTTTGCACTGGTCTACGACCTGGTGGACGATTACCTGGCGCGACGTGGCGCTCTCAGGGACGACCATCTCAAGCTTGCCCGGGAATCAAACGCCCGGGGCGAGCTCGTCTTGGGCGGCGCATTTGCGGATCCGCCGGACAAGGCTCTGTTGGTGTTTCGCGTGGAGGATCCTGCTGTACCCGAGTCTTTTGCGCGCAATGACCCGTACGTGACCAGCGGTCTGGTAAAACACTGGGAGGTCCGTCCCTGGACGGTGGTCGTCGGTCACAGCTGAGCATCCGGTATCCAAAACTCAGGCCGTGCGGGCCGCGTCCATCCGTTTACCAATGGCACAAATTCTAAGCAGCTAGGAGCTAGCTTGTGGCATCTTATCTGCCATGAACCTGACTAGTCCAAGTCCGAATCCCAGTCTTACAGCTCGGGAGGTTCTGGCCGCCTGGGGCAGAATCCTCACCGGAAACGTTCCCATGCTCTCGATCGAAATCACGCGGGAGTGCCCGCTCAGCTGTCCCGGCTGTTACGCCTACGGTGACACGCATCTTGGCGGCGGCGTGACGCTCAGTGAGCTCAGCGATTCTCGTGGCCAGGCGCTGGTCGATGGCGTGATCGATCTGGTGCGCAAGCACAAGCCCTTGCATGTTTCACTCGTCGGTGGCGAGCCGATGATTCGTCATCGCGAGCTCGGCCAGATTCTCCCCAAACTGAGCGAAATGGGAATATTCGCACTCGTGGTGACCAGTGGCGTGATTCCCGTGCCTCGGGACTGGATGAGCCTTTCGCGTGTGCGTGTCGCGATTTCGGTCGATGGTTTGCCCGAGCACCATGACATTCGGCGGAAGCCCGCGACCTACGACCGCATCCTCAAGAACATCGAAGGCTGCGAGGTGAATATCCACTGGGTGATCACGCATCCCATGCTCGAGCGGCCTGAGTATCTTGAAGAATACGTCGCGTTCTGGAGTGCGCGTCCGGAAGTGAACCGCATATGGGTGAGCACCTATACCCCGCAGATCGGCGAGCAGAGCGCCGAAATGCTCTCAGGCGAAGACCGCCTTGAGCTTGCCCGCAAACTGCCCGTGTTGGGTGTGCGTTATCCGAAGCTTTTGTTCAACGAAGGCCTGGCCAAGGCGTTTCTGAGCCCACCGAAGAATCCCGGCGACTGCGTATTTGCAAAAATGTCCGCCAACTATTCAGCGGATCTGGATAGCCGCGTGGAACCTTGTGTATTCGGTGGAACGCCAGATTGCTCGCAATGCGGTTGCGCGGCCAGTATGGGCATGCACTGGGTCAGAACCGTTCCCGTTGCGGCCGGTCTGAAGGTAGGTCATTTCATCGGCGCGTCGGTGAAGGTCGGTCTTCTGGTGAACCGTCTGAGATCGGGCCCGGCCCGTTCACGCTGGACTCCGGGCGCTCCGCGCCCGAGCGGCGAGGATGCTCTGGTGCAGATTCAGCCCTGACGCGGGACGCTATCCCTTTTGACGCTTGAAGAATTCGACCTGACGAAGACGTTTCGCGGCTTCCTCCTTAGTTTTGTAAGGGCCGCCCATGTTGCGTCCCTTGGAGGAAAGCACTCGGTAGCCTCCCTTTACTTTCTTAATCATGGTTTCACCTCCTGAACCACTATTGGGCACGCCCGGTTTCGAATCAATACCCCAAGCGCTGTAGCGAACCCCCGCGGGGGTGCGCCTCTGCGCTCGAGGACGCCTAACAACCATTTGCCGCCGCTGGGCTGTTCTGATAGCTTGCTCCCCGGGGATCGCATGGACACGGCCGCCCTCGATGCGCGGCAGTCTTGCTCCCTATGCCGGCGGAGAAAAAATGAAAGCACGATCCGTGTGGTCGATTCGGTCTTTCCTGCCACTGCTCGCGATTTTGACGGTGTGTACCGGTGCTGCCCTTGCGCAAGCGCCACCAGCGGGTGCGCCTCCCGCAGGACCGAATCCAATGAAGGCGCCATTCGCTCCATTCCACATGATTGGCAACATCTACTACGTAGGCTCAGCGGGTCTCGCCTGTTACGTCATCAAAACGCCGAAGGGAGAGATTCTGCTCGATAGCGGCTACCCGGATATGGCTTCCCAGATCGAGGGCAATATTCAGGCGCTGGGCTTCCAGCTTTCGGACGTAAAAATTCTGATCAACAGCCATGCGCACATCGATCACGGCGGCGGCATGGCCGAACTGAAAAAGGCCACGGGCGCGAAACTTGTGGCCATGGCCCAAGACGCGCCGTATTTTGAAAACGGCGGTCATAACGATGTTCTGTTCGGTGACCGCAATCTTTTCCCCCCGGTGCAGGTCGATCGGGTGATCCACGACGGCGATACGGTGAAACTGGGAGGGGTCACGATGACGGCTCATCTCACGCCGGGACACACGCCGGGAAACACAACCTGGACGATGATGGTGAACGATGGCAAGAAATCGTATCACGCGGTCTTCTTCGGAATTGTGACGCCTTTCCCCAACACGAGCTTTACCGGCAACCCGGCCTATCCAACCATGGGAGCGGATTGGGCGAAGACCATGGCGGTGATTCCTACGTTTCCGTGCGAGGTCTTCCTGGGATCAAACGGATCGTTCTACAACATGGCGGAAAAGCACGATGCGATGTTGAAGAATCCGCATCCCAATCCGTTCATCGATCCAGCGGGCTGCAAGGCGTATGTAGACCGCGGTGAGGCGACCTACCAGAACCTGCTGAAGAATCCGCCGCCGGCTGCAGCCCCCGGCGGACCGCCTCCGGGTGGCGCGCCTCCGCCGGCAGGCCCGCGGTAACTGGCGGCTTGACCGATCGCTTGAAAACGGTCGCAGCGGACTCACAGAAGAAGCGCAGCCGCGGTGGGACCGGAGGAACAATATCGATGGTCTGCACCCGCCTGGCCTCACCAAGGGTTTCTCTGAGCCTTGTCGCGTGGCTGATCCTCCCGGCTGCGGCGCTCGCACAGGCAACCGAACTCGGCCGCGGCATGAACCAGCCGGTCGCGCCGTTCCACATCATCGGAAACATCTATTTCGTCGGCGCATCCGACATCGCCGCGTATCTCATTGTGACGCCTGCTGGCGACATCCTGCTGGACGGCGGTTTCGTCGAGACCGCACCGCAAATCGAAGCCAACATTCCGAAGCTGGGCTTCAAGCTGAAGGATGTGAAGTTCATTCTGAACAGCCACGCGCACCTGGATCACGCCGGAGGAATTTCCGAGATGAAACGCATGAGCGGTGCGAAGTTTGTGGCCATGGATCAAGACGTCCAGGCGCTCACAGCCGGAACTGCGTTTCCTGCCGCCAAACCCGACCGCGTAATCCAGGACGGCGACACTGTGACGCTTGGCGGTGAGACAATGACGGCCCATCTGACGCCTGGACACACGCGCGGCTGCACGACATGGACGACGGTCGTGCGGGACGGGGCGAAGCGATATAACGTGGTTTTCGTGGGCAGCGCCTCGGTCCTTCCCAGTTATAAGTTGATCGACCGCCCAAATATTCCCGCGACGTATCCGGGCATCCAACAGGACTATGAGCGAACATTCCGCGTACTTCGATCGCTTCCGTGCGATGTGTTCCTGGGGTCCCACGGATCTTTCTATTCGCTTGCGGATAAACGAAGCGTACTGTCGACCAGTCCGGCGCAGAACCCGTTTATCGACCCTTGGGGCTACCAGGCGTACATCCTGGGCGCCGAGGCAGCCTTCCTGAAGGAACTGCAAAGCGAGCGGGCTCAGGCAAAGTAGTTTGCGCGCAGGTCAAGCAGGTGGCAAGATGCGGCGGCGACGCCGAGAGTTTCCAGGGCGCGCTTTCCGGCCAGGGGGCCTGTCGTAACCCCAAGGAGGGTTCGATGCACTGTTCAAAATGCGGAGTCGCGGTAGCAGACGGCACGTCGTTCTGCGGGTCCTGCGGCCAGCCGATCGTGGGCTACAGCGTGGCGCCGTCGACCGGGGCGCCGTATGCCGGCGGTGGCGCGGGTGCGCCGCTTGCTGTGGCGGCCGTTGGCGGCCGAGACTTTGCGGGTTTCTGGCTGCGTTTCGTGGCCTATCTGATCGACAGCCTGCTGGCGATGGTTGTAATGGGAATCGTCGTCGCGCTCGCGATTGGGTTTCTGGGAGTCGAGTTCTTTCGCGAGCACCTGGAAGAGATGGGCCGGGGAATGAACGGGCCCAATGCGGTCTTTCCGGCGATGCTCGTGTTCTCCATTGCGACCTTTGTCGTCGTTGTGCTCGTCCTGTCGTGGCTCTATTTCGCCGGTATGGAGAGCTCCGAGCATCAGGGAACCCTTGGTAAAATGGCACTGGGACTGGTAGTGACCGACATGAACGGGCTGCGAATTAGCTTTGCTCGCGCCAGCGGTCGGTTTTTCGCAAAGATCATCACCGGCCTGGTTCCGCTTTATATCGGTTACATCATGGCCGGATTTACCGAGAAGAAGCAGGCGCTGCACGATATGATTGCCAGTTGTCTGGTGTTGCGGAAGGCGTGAGAACACTTCACAATTCCCTGCGAAAGAGACCGAATTGATTTGCCCAAAATGCGGAGTGGAAGTGACGGGTGGAGCGCCGTCGTGTCCCTCTTGCGGTGAGACGATTCCTGATCCGTCGTCCAACGTCGGCGCAACCTCCTCGGTCCGGTTCGCGATCGCGCCGGTGGTCTACGCCGGATTCTGGCTGCGCGCGGTCGCCTTCGCGATCGATAACCTGCTGCTTGGAATCGTCGCAGGATGGGTGATCCTGAAGCCCATGATGGACCGCGCCGGGATACCGCTGGATAATCCAATGGTTTTTGTCACCGACACAAGCCGCCAGATGCTGGCCCTGAAACTCGCGGTCTTGGCGGCAGGCTGGCTTTACTGGGCGCTGCTGGAAAGTTCGGCCTGGCAGGCGACGCTGGGCAAGAAGATCCTAGGGCTTCGGGTGACCGATCTGGAAGGCCGGCGAATCAGCTTTGCACGCGCCTCGGGCCGCTATTTTGGGAAGCTTTTCTCCCAACTGATTCTTCTGATCGGATTTCTGATGGCCGCATTCACGGCAAGAAAGCAGGCCCTGCACGACATGATTGCAGGATGCCTGGTCGTGAGGAGCTCCTAGAGGTTTTCGATGAGCTCTGGGGATCAGGCGTGGACGAACGCGCGCCCTAGGCGCCCGAGCTGCGATGGGCATGCTGGGCCGGCGCGTTCTCCAGCTCGCTGCGAATTTTTGCCGTGAACTCAGAGCCGCTGACGACGCGGCCGCCTGGTTCGGCGATATCGGCCGTGCGGTAGCCTTTTTCGAGCGCGCGATCCACGGCATCCTCGATCCATTGCGATTCGGCGTTCAGGCCGAACGATTCCCGCAACATCAGCGTGGCTGAGAAAATCGCGCCGAGAGGACAGGCCACGTCTTTCCCTGCAAGCGTGGGCGCCGAGCCGTGAATCGGCTCATAAAGGGCGGGCTGGTCCGTCCGGCCCCGGCTGAGCGACGGGATTAGGCCGATGGAACCGGCCAGTGCCGCCGCTTCGTCGCTCAGGATGTCCCCGAACATGTTGCCCGTGAGAATCACGTCAAACTGCGCGGGCCTGAGCAGGATTTGCATCGCGGCGTTATCCACGTACAGGTGATCGAGCTTGACGCCGGGATATTCGTGCGCAAGCGCCGTGACCGTGTCACGCCACAGGGTTGAACTCGCCAGTACGTTTGCTTTGTCGACGCTCGTCAAATGTCCGTTGCGGGCGGCGGCGCGCTCAAAGGAATAGCGGGCCACGCGCTCGATTTCAAATACCGAGTACTCCGCAAGGTCGCTGGCCTTTTCCTTGGTTATCTTGTGTTCACCGAAGTAGATGTCACCGGCAAGCTCGCGCACGATTTCGAAATCGCATTCCCCGAGTCTTTCCGGACGAAGCGGCGAGATCGCCCGAAGAGCAGGGCGCAGGCGAATCGGGCGCAGATTGATGTACAGCCCGAGTTCTTTGCGGATGCCCAGTAGTCCCGCCTCAGGACGTGTGCCGAAAGGGAGTGACTCCCACTTTGGCCCGCCGATCGCACCCAGCAGGACTGCATCGACGGCTCGGCACCCGGCCAAGGTCTCCGGCGGCAGCGGCACACCCGAGCGGTCGATCGCGTTGCCTCCAAAGGGGAATTCGCGGAACTCAAAGTGGTGCCCGAATGCGGACGCGCAATCCTGCAGAATCTGCAAGGCGGCCCTGGTTACCTCCGGGCCGATGCCATCTCCCGGCAATACCGCGATGATCTTTCGCAATGCCGTCATGGAATGTTCGCCGTCCGTTTCACCGTGCGTTCGCGGCCGTGGCGCCCGAGCCCGCCTCGGTAGGCGATGGGTTGCGGCGAACCTTGTGGATGATGCCGACCAGGTCGCGATCGGTGATTTCCTTTTCGGCGTCGGCCAGGACAATCGCCAGCCGATAGCATTCGGCGAGCTCGGTGTCGGTTGTTTCATATCCGAGTTCCGCCAAACGTGAGCGGTAGGCATTGCGCCCGGAGTGCTTTCCAAGCACCAGCCGGCGCGCCGGCACCCCGACGGTTCCCGGCTCGATGATCTCGTAGGTCAGGGGGTTTTTCAGGATTCCGTCCTGATGAATGCCGGCCTCGTGCGCAAAAGCATTGGCGCCGACGACGGCCTTGTTCGGCGGGACCGAAACGTTGGTAATTTTCGACAGCATGCGGCTGGTCGGGTACAGCATTTCGAGTTTCAGATTGGTAGTTACCGCATAGCGATCCTGTCGTACGTGAAGCGCGACAGCCAGTTCCTCCAGTGACGCGTTTCCGGCGCGCTCACCGATGCCGTTGATGGTGCACTCGATCTGGCGCACTCCGGCGTCAATCGCAGCAAGCGAGTTTGGCAGCGCCAGGCCTAGGTCATCGTGGCAGTGCGCGCTTAAAACCACATTCGGATGCCCGCCCAGACGCGCGCGGACGTTGCGAAACATTGCTCCGTAATCATCGGGCGTCGAATAGCCGACCGTGTCGGGAAGGTTGATGATGGTTGCACCGGACTCGACAGCCGCCAGAACTACCTGACAAAGGTATTCGATGTCGGTCCGGCTCGCATCTTCAGCCGAGAATTCCACCTCGTCGCAATTCTGTCGGCCGAAGCGCACCATTTTCGCAATCTGTTCCAGCGCCTGCTCGCGCGTGGTACGCAATTTGTATTTCAGGTGCAGGTCCGAAGTTGCAAGGAAGACATGCAGGCGGGGTTTTCCGGCAGGCTCGAGTCCCCGCAGGGCGGCTTCAACGTCCGGCTGGGTCGCGCGGGCAAGGGCGGCTACGCGGCAATGCTTGATTTCTGCCGCTACGGCCCGGGTGGCCTCTAGATCTCCGGGCGACGCAATCGGGAAGCCCGCTTCGATGATGTCGACGCCGAGCTGCTCGATTTGCCGGGCGAGCTGAAGCTTTTCTTCGCGGTTCATCGAAAAACCGGGAGATTGTTCGCCGTCGCGCAGCGTGGTGTCGAAAATCTGCACGTGATCCATGGCAGCTCCTTTGCTGGTACCAGTGAACCTCAGAACGGCGCCAAGTGTCCAATTTATAATGATTGCAAGCCGGATAAAACTCGCTTATATAGACGAGCCAGCGGTCTCAAGGGGGAACGGTGGATCTGGCATCGCTGCAGGTGTTTCAGGCTGTGGTGCGGGAGCGGAGCTTTTCGCGGGCGGCCGAGAAACTCTACCGTACGCAGCCCGCCGTGAGCATTTCAATTCGCAAGCTCGAGGAGTGGGTGGGCCAGCCACTGTTTGTTCGTGGCTCGGGCGCGCCGACGCTGACCGATGCCGGGATGCTGCTGGTCGAATACGCCGAGCGCATGTTGAATTTGCGCGAGGAGATTCGCAAGGGGGTGAAAGAGCTGCGCGGACTGGACCGCGGCCAGGTCTCGCTTGGCGTGAACGAGAGCTCGATTCATGCACTGCTTCCGGCGCTTGCGCGGTACCGGCAGATTCATTCCGGGATTCGTGTGATGGTGCATCGGGTGTTCTCACGAGACGTGCCCCGCGAGGTGATGAATCACCATCTGGATATCGGCGTGATTTCCTATCTTCCGGAGGAGCGCGACCTGGAAGCTGTGGAATGTTATCGCGATTCGCTCGTCCTGGTCGTCTGGCCGGGGCATCGCCTGGCGAAGCGGCGCGAGGTGGATATCGGTGATCTAGGCCAGGAAACGTTCGTCGCTCACATTGTCGAATCACCCTACCGCCAGCGGGTGGTGCAGATGTTTGCGCGTCACCGGGTCCCGCTGCGTATGGACGCGGAGTTGCCTACGATTGAGAGCATCAAGCTTTTTGTGGAAATGAAGCAAGGCGTGGCGATCGTGCCGCGCATGTGCGTGGAACAAGAGGTCGAAAGCGGCGATCTGCGCGCGCTGCGGATCCGCCAGATGCGCGTAACGCGGAGGCTCTATCTGGTGTACCGCAGGGATCGCCCTCTGAGCGCTGCTGCGCAGGAAATGCTCGAGGTGATACGGCAAAGGCCGCGGCACCGAACGCCGACCGGCCGCAAGCGCAATCGAAGGACTCTCTAGAATCGGGTTGTGAGACGAAGATCGAAGCTCCGGGACGGGCCGATGGCGTTGCCGGAAAACAGGCCGCCGAAGTCGATCACGTCAAGAACGTTGTTGAGGTTTTGTCCGTCGACCTGCAACTTCATGTTCAGCCGATCGGATTTGTAAATATCCGCGCCAGCAGATGCATTGACCTGGAACGAAGGATAGATACGCCCTCGGGCAAAATTGATCCGATCCAGCATGCTCTGGGGATAAATTAGCGGAAGAGTCGTCGGGTCGCCGTCGAAATCAAACGGGAGACCGGTGTCGTATTGAATCCCCGCGGCGATCCAAAAGCGCGGAGTGATCTGATAGCGAACGCGACCGCGGACGGTATTGCGCTGGTCCTGCGAATCCGGGAAATGGCCTGAGCTCGGATTCACGGCGTCGTCGCCGAGAAATAGGCCTCCTGTCACCGGGAACCAAGCATTGCCGAGAGTATAGGAGTAACTGAGAAAGCCGGAAAAACGGTGCCACTCGGGTACGTCGACTTTAGCCTCCGCGCCGTAAATTATGGCCTTGCGGAAAGCAATGGGAAAGCTGATCGTCGTGTTGTCGATCTGATCGTCATCCGCATAATTGCTAACGAGCCGCCGGAAATAGTTGGCGTCGAACTTAATCCTTTTGAACAAGACCTTGGTCAGACCCGCTTCGTAGTAGTTCCCTTCGGATGGCTCCACTGGCAAGCGAAGAAATTCGTCCGGGTCGAGCGACTCGACGGCCGTTGAACTCGAAAGCAAAATGTTCTCGAATGATGGGGTCTGGAACACTCGGTCGTAGGAGAAATGAAGCACGAGATCGGCCGAAGGGAAATAACGGGAGATCGAGAACCGCGGATCCACCGCTTGCCGGTTCAACAAGAGCTGATAGTGGTCCCACCGCAAACCGGCGCTAATGGTCCAATTGCCTAGATGGATCAAATCTTGTACGTACGCGGACTGCTCGAGATCGGGGCGATGCGCGGCGAAGGCGAACGTGCAACCGGGACCGGTCTCTCCGCCCATCCCGTCCGGAGCGCAGGTATCGGGGTCGAATTGCGTGGGGTCGGTAATGATGTAGTTGAGATTTTCGTGCAGGAAAGTATTGTCCGATTCGACCCCGAATTTAAACTCTTGCCGCCCGTGATTGACCGTTACGCTTCCCTTGAAATATCCCTCGCGAAACCGATTGTGCTGAAACACTTCGACGGGGGTCGAATACTCGTTGGAGTTGAAGTTGTTGGAATTATCCCGCACCATGCCCCGAAAGTCCGCGACGACGTTGGACGAGAATGTGTGCTCGTAGGAAATAATTCCCATCGTCTCGAAGTTGCCGGCAGTTTGAAGCTGCGAACCCAGAGGCAACGATGGGTCGAAGGGGTCAATGTGGGGAGCTTCCTGGACTTGCTCGTTCGGTAGCTCGTAACGGGCGAGCTCATGACGAACAATCAAGGTGAGGCGATCTTTGGGCGTGAGATCGCGTGAATAGTGAACGGAAAAGTCGCCGGTCGTGCCTCTGTTTGTGAAGTTCTGCGGAACCACCGGATTCAGATAGTGATCCGACATGGAGCCGCTGGCGCTGGCTCCAAAAGTGTTCTTGCCCCAGACATACTGTCCCTCCGCGAAAGAACCGGCCGAATCGAAGCTGCCGCCGGACACCACAACTTGTCCGTGAAAACCCTGTTCAGCGTCCTGTAGCGTGTTGACTTCGACCACGCCACCCATTTTTCGCCCATATTCAGCGGGAATGCCGGCCGTGTAGATGCTCATGGACTGAATGTCGTCCGCCTCAATTTCGGGACCAAAACTAGGTGAGCGATTGTCCGTGAGAGGAATACCATCGACGACGAACTGCGTCTGATACTCGGAGCCGCGCGGGTGAAGGACTGCGTTGCCTTCATAGAGCCAGCCGGGCTGGGAGTTCACCAGATCCTGTATCGAACGGCCCGGCAATGAACCCAGGCGATCCTGAATGAGCTGTTTGCCGATCTGGTTGACCGAACCCGCTTGATCGGGATCGATCAGGGTATCGGTGGACGTTACGGTGATAATCTGTGCGACCGATGAGACTTTGAGCTGAATCGCTGCGTCCTCGGGGATCGTCGAGCGAATCTCGATGGACTCCGAGACGGCTGCAAAACCGGGTTGGCTAATTTCCAGCTGGTAGACGCCATACGGGAGACGCTGCACGTCCAGGTATCCTTGGGCGTCAGTCGCCAGGGCATTTTGATAGTGATTTGCCTCACTGGTGATTTGCACCGTAGTTTTCACGCCCAGACCGGATGGATCGGTCACTTTGACGCGCAACTCGCCGCTGTTGCTTTGGGCCGATAGCACCCCGACGAACACGATAAAAAGAACGAGAATCCTGGTCATGCTCGTCATCTAGAAATAGCCCCTGGTTTTGGTGTCCTGCATGTGAACATTCCCAGTCGAGCGGTTTTGTTCAGGTTTTATTTTCAGAAATCAGGTCATCGGCTGGCGCGGCCAAAACCGGTGCAAAAAGTTGTAGAATGACGGCCTAATTTCAGGAAAGGGTACGCCGGTCCTGATGCGAGACTCGACGATCGAACTACCGCATTCCTGTACTACGGATGCGCCTGTTCCGGCGGCTGTCCCGGGAATACCTGTCGAACAGGAGGTGATGGTCCTGTTTGATCAGATGCGCAACCGCCTGGTTCGCTACGTGCTGTCGCTGGGCGTTTGTGCGCACGACGGTGAGGACATCATTCAGGAGGTTTTTCTTTCCCTGTTCCGGCATCTGCAGCTGGGACGGTCCCGCGAGAATCTTCGAGGCTGGGTCTTCCAGGTTGCGCACAACCTCGCCTTGAAGTATCGCAACGGCAAGCGCAGGCAGCAAGCGAGGATAAATCCTGACAGTAGTCTGGTGGAAAACCATCTCGATCCGGCCACGAACCCAGAAGAACAACTCGCCGGCATCCAGCGCCGGAGGCGGCTGCTTGCGATTGTTCGCGCGCTGCCGGAACAGGATCAATGGTGCCTTTACCTGCGCGCCGAAGGTCTCCGGTACCGAGAAATAGCCAGAGCGCTCGGTATGTCACTCGGTGCGGTATCAAACTCGCTGGGTCGCTCGATGGCACGACTGGAGCGAGCGGGTGGGCGGTAAGACGATGCGAGGCGACAAACTTCACCTGTCGGACGAAGTGCTACTTCTTGCAGCGGACCAGGAGCTTTCGCCGAGGCGCGAAGCCGAGGTACTTGCCCATCTGGCGGTTTGCGAGGCGTGTCGCGCGCGCAGGGACCAACTCGAGCAGGTCGCTTCCGATTTTAGTCGCGCGCACCGCGAACGACTTTCTCCTGAACTGTCGTCCGTTGCGGACTCCCGCGCAGACCTGCAGACTCAGCTTGCTCTGTTGTCCAGCGGCTCCAAGCGCTCCGGTCGGCAGTATCGACTCGCAAACCTGTTTACAGGAACCGGGTGGGCGTATGTAGCCGCGGTCTTTCTGGTTGCGGCGCTCGGTCTTCGATTGCTGTCTCAAGAAACGCTACAGCGCGATTCGCGAGCGCATTTGGCCTCGTCCGCGGCGGGTCCGCTGCTACCGGAACCAAGGCTGACACCTGGAGCAACCCGCCCGATCAACACAAGCCAGGTGTGCACGCCGGGGCCTCGGGACCAGATGGCCACGATTCCGATGGCTGTGCGCCAGGCTGTTTTTCATGAATACGGAATGGACGGGTCCCGGCTGCCGGAGTACGAGGTGGATCACCTGATTACGCCGGAGCTCGGGGGCACTGACGATATTCAAAATCTCTGGCCCGAGCCATATGCCACAACGGAATGGAACGCGCATGTAAAGGATGAGCTCGAGGATCGTCTCCGCCAGCTCGTGTGCCAGGGAAAGCTGGATCTGCCAACTGCCCAGCGCGATATAGCTACGAACTGGATTTCGGCTTACCAGAAATATTTTCATACCAACAAACCGCTGGCGGATTTATCCAGTCTCCGCCGGGCGCAGGAACGCAGGTCGGCCGGCGAGGTCTGGGTCCAATATGCCTCGCTTGCGCCGATGACGCATGACTGATCAGGAATGCTTTCGCTAATGGAAGCGAGCCGAACTTCGGCGCTGCTCCGCAAGGGCTTCCAGAAACTTTTCTGCGTCCGGCCGCATCTCACCAGGCACATTCAATCGCTCACCAAGGCGCTGAGCAATCTGACGCGCCATCGCCCGGCGCACCTCCGGATCCAGGCTCGTGCGGCGTTCAAAGAAGGTCTCAACTAGCTGCAGTTCATCCAGAGTGAGTTGCGCCGACGAGATTGCCGGCAAGGCTTGAGTCGGAGCCGCGGCCACCCTCCAGATCGCGCCAACACCCTGGAGCGGCTTTTCGTGGACGACCACCGTGCCTGCGGCGTAGTCGCCCACACGTTTATTTTCCCGGCTGATCAGCATGGTGACGATTCCGATCGCATACAGACTCGGCAGCGTGTCCACGATTCGCAGCAAATTCCGAAGGACCGAGTCGTAGGCGTTAATCGGCCGGCCGGAGTCCTGAATGACGCGCAGGTGCGTCCAGCGCTTGCCGGGCGTCTGCCCGTTCCAGATCGTCTCGAACAGCGCGAAGTAGCCGAATTGAACCGAGAAGGCGACGAAGATGAGGATGGCGATTCCCCATTGTTTTCCCAGCGCCCCGACGAGGCCGAACGAGGACACCAGCAATGCGATCAATCCCAGGACGATGTACACCGCAAATTGCAGCAGCGTATCCAGTGCGACCGCGAGAAAGCGGCTGCCAATTCCGGCCAACGGAAACTCAAGCGAGGTTTGCTCCGGAGTTTCAATGATAAGCTTGTCGGCCGAGGACATCGGTGATCTCCAACAGCTGGCTTCAGAAGCGGCGTCCCTATTGGGCGCGCATCGACGAGCTTCTTGCGCGCTCGGGCGGGAGCGGGGTACGCGCCTTGGCCCATACGGAGCTGCAGGAATTGGCTCTATTATATCGCCAGACGGCTTCGGACCTTGCGACGATCCGCGAAGATGCTTCCAGCCGCAACCTGGCCCAGTATCTGAATCAACTCCTGGGACGCGCGCACAACCTGATCTACATGGGGCGCCGCTCGAGACCCGCCGGGATAATCAAGTTTTACCGCGAGACGTTTCCGCAGATATTTCATGAGACCTTGCCCTACACGATCACGGCGACGGCCATTTTTTTCGCAACCGCCGCGGTCGGCCTCATGGTGGCCATTGCCGATCCCGGATTCCAACGGTACATCCTGGGTCCCGAGATGATGGATACGATCGAGAAGCAACAGATGTGGACGCATTCGATTGTTACCGTGAAGCCCCTGGCGTCCAGTGCCATCATGACCAACAATCTGGCCGTCTCGCTCACTATTTTCGCGCTCGGAATTACAGCGGGACTCGGAACGGTCTGGATGCTGGCATTCAACGGACTTCTGTTCGGAGTAATTTCCGGAGCGTGCTGGCATGCCGGG
>Ga0209624_10001791_pt1 | contig 16470 bp, 17 predicted proteins | sample JacPinW_OM2H0_O1_FD_188565 | JGI IMG/M metagenome (GOLD analysis project Ga0209624, IMG submission 188565) | Forest soil microbial communities from Algoma, Ontario, Canada - Jack Pine, Ontario site 1_JW_OM2H0_O1 (SPAdes) (version 2) | ecosystem: Environmental > Terrestrial > Soil > Boreal...
TCGGCCTGTTCGAGCATCGCCTGATCTCGGACAAGACGGGGCTCCTGTTCGGTTTCCCTGACATCTTTCCCGCTCCGGTGTCGCGCTGGAAGAGCCCGAAGCGTGAGGATATTCTCAAGGTTCCCGCGCTCGAAATCGTCGCGGATTCGGAGGAGGCGGGGCCGAATATGCTCGTCGAGTCCGAGCCGCTCGACGACAACAGCGGGCTCTTTCCGCGGCGGGTCTATATCCTGAACCATCCAGAATACGAGACCGATACGCTCAGCGTCGAATATCATCGAGACCGCGCGAATGATCCAGACTATCCGCTGCCGCGCCACTATTTTCCGGGCGACGACCCGCCTCGCGCCGCGCCTAATCTCTGGCGCCACACGGCGCACATCTACACAAACTGGGTCAAGGCGGTCTACGAGTCGACGCCGTACTCCATCGAGGCCATTCCGAATCCATCGAAGATCGCCGAGGTCGCTCAGGCCCGAAGCGCCGCGTTCGTGGGATCGTAGAGGCTGTCCTCGATCGCTGCACGCTGGCGACGACTCTTGCCCCTTAGGCTATCCTAGGCCGGAATTGCCCGGAATCCGTGAAGAAGATGAGCGACGACCGCCAGTATGCGCCTGCGACACTGCGCAATCGCGATTTCATTCTCGATGTCCTTCGCGATGTCCTGCCAAAGACGGGCGTCATCCTCGAAATCGCAAGCGGCTCAGGCGAGCATGTCGTTCATTTTGCGAGAAATCTCCCAAGCCTTGTTTTCCAACCAGGATGCCCTGCTGAGCGTCGCCGCGTGGGCGAATGCCACGGGCGTGACGAACGTGCGCGCGCCCATAGCGCTGGACGCCTCTAATCCAGTTTGGCCGATCGCATCGGCTGACGGGATCATCTGCATCAACATGGTCCACATCTCACCCTGGGACGCGACGCTAGGATTGATCAAAGGGGCGGCCGCAATACTCCCTCCGGGAGGTGATGTCAGACCAATGCTCGCGGTCCCTCTGGCCATGCTAGACTCGAGCTATGAGCAACCCGTTCCGATATTTCAACAGCTCGCCAGAGGCCATCTGTCTGGTCGTGATGATGTACGTGCGATACCCGCTGTCGCTGCGCAACGTCGAAGATGTTGGCCGAGCGCGGGATCGACATCAGCCATGAGACCGTCCGGTTCTGGTGGAACCGGTTTGGCCCGATGTTCGCCGCCGAGATTCGCAAGAGACGAGTCGCGCACATGCGCGCCTATCCTCAGTGGCACTGGCACTTGGATGAGGTGTTTGTGAAGGTTAACGGCAAGCTCTGCTATTTGTGGCGCGCCGTCGACCATGAAGGCGAGGTGTTGGAGGTGTGGTCACCGCGAAGCGAGACAAGGCCGGGGCGCTGAAGCTTCTCAAGCGAATCATGAAGAAATACGGGGCTCCTCGCAGCATCGTCACCGACGGGCTTCGGGCATATTCGGCGGCAATGAAGGACGTCGGTGTTGCGGCCGATCGGCACGAGGTCGGCGGTCGGCTCAACAATCGCGCAGAGAATTCGCATCAGCCGTTTCGACGACGCGAGCGGGCGATGCAGCGCTTTCGAAATCTGAAAACGCTGCAGAAGTTCAGCTCAGTTCATGCCCAGGTGCACAACCAATTCGATCAGGATCGCCATCTCGTCACGAGGCAAGTCTACAAGCAGAGACGCTCTGCTGCCTTGGCCGCGTGGCGCGCTCTCGTGGCATAGATCAACGCTCTCGAGATGGCCGTCGCACTGCATGTCGACAAGCCTCCGTTACCTTGACACCGCCGTCCAGCTCGCACCAGATCGACCATCTGTCGCCGGAACTCCGGCGGATAAGAAGTTCGGTAACGGGGCATCAGACACCTCAAAAACTCAACTTCAAAGGTGTCCACCAAACCGGGTCAACTCCACTGCAATCGCATCCTGGGTTGAAGAAAGGAACAGGTCGCTTCTCCGAAGTTTGCATTGAGCGGTGGGGGGACGTGCGCGCTAAGCTACGCCCAAATTGGGGTTGGATGTCGCACAGCGGGTCGAGTTGTCTTGCCAGCCGATCCAGGTTGGATAGACTGCGTCCCACAACTGAGCCCCTTTTAGGTGGCCGGAATTATAAATGGAGGAGGAAGCGTCTCATGAGTCTCATCGTAAATCGCCGCCAGATGCTGGCCGGAGCTGGGCTTGGGGTTCTCGCTGGCGGCTTCGCCCTGCCTTTCGGTCGGGCGCTTGCGGCGCCGATCACCGACCGAAAGCTGAAGATCGCGCTCTCGAATTCGTTCATCGGCAACAAGTGGCGCCTGACGATGGAGAACCTGTTCAAGGCCGCGCTGCAAATGGAGCCATACAAGTCCGAGGTTGAGGGGACCTGGTTCAACTCCGGCAACGACGTCAGCAAGCAGTCGCAGCAGATTTCGAACCTGATCTCGCAGGGCGTCGACGCGATCCTCGTCGACGGGGCTTCGCCGACGGGGCTTAACGGCATTCTTCACCAGGCCTCGGAGCGCGGGATCCTCGTCGTGTCGTTCGACAACACGGTCACCGAGCCGACGGGTGTGACGATTAGCATGGATGAGTTTGGCTTCGGTGTGCAGTGGGCTGAATTCGTCACCAACAAGATCAACGGCCAGGGCAATGTCATCATGGTGACCGGCGTCGCCGGCACTTATGACGATGAGCAGCGCAACAAGGGCGCGGAGAGCGTCTGGGCGAAGAACCCGGGCATCAAGGTCGTGGCCCGCTACACGGGCATGTGGGACTCGTCCGTGTCGCAGACGAACACCGCGGCGATTTTACCGACGCTGCCAAAGATCGACGGCATATGGTGCCAGAGCGGCACCGACGGCGTCTTGAAAGCCTTCGTCGAAGCCAAGCGAACACCCCTCCCGCCAACGGGCGGAACGGGTGAGAACGGCTTCCGCAAGTTCATGATGGGTTACATGGATCAGAAGGTCGAAGGGCTCTCCTTCGACGACGCGCCTTTCGAGTCAATTGTGGCGTTGGAGCTCGCGCGGGCTATCCTACGCGGGACCTATCCAAAGAAAAACATAGTGCTGCCGACGCCGCGGGTGACCAACGACACCCTGGAAGTCGGCGTGAACGTTTTTCCGGATCAGCCCGACAGCCTCAACTGCCTGTTCACGGATTCCGGCCCCAAGGCGATCGTGCAGATCTGCATCGACGCCGCTCTGAACGGCACGCCGTGCGAAGGCAAGCTCGTCGTCAGATTACCGCAGGCGTGAGGTAGTGCGCCAAGGCCGGTCGCGGGCGCCTGTGGCTGGCCGCCGCATTCAACGATGGCCCGGGGAGGGCGACAAGCTTGCCCTCAGGTGACGAAGCTTGCGCCTCGCAGGGACTGCAACCCGCGTTGTATGTTCAGCCGAGATTGCCGCTCGAGCGGCCGACTCCTCACCGTGTGGACGGTCGGGTCGCTTTCAGTTGCCTTGATATCCGGAAGGCGTTTGGGGGCGTGCAGGCGCTGATTGGCGCTTCACTCTCGGCCTCGTTCGGCGAAGTGCATGCGCTTGTCGGCGAGAACGGCGCGGGCAAAAGCACCCTGATCAAGGCCCTGGGCGGGCGGCTGCGGCCAGATTCGGGCGCGATCGAGATTAAGGAAGAGCGAGTCTCGTTCGCGCGGCCTGAGGACGCTCACGCATACGGCGTGCGTACGGTGTTCCAGGAGCTCACCCTGCTGCCGTGGATGACGGTCGCGGAAAACCTGCTGATCGGCCGCGAGCCGCGGGGGCCGTTCGGACTCATCCGTCGCCGCCGGACCGAGCAGGAAGCGGAGGCGTTGCTTGCCAGCCTTGGCGTCGAGCATATCGATCCGCTCGCTCTAGTCGAGGATCTGTCCCTCGCCGAGCGCCAAGTGATCGAGATTGTCCGGGCGATCAATGCCCGTCCTGAAATCTTGCTGCTCGACGAGCCCACCTCTTCTCTAGTCGAGCGCGAAGTGAAATGGCTCTTCAGAGAGATCCGCAAGCTGCGGGATGCCAACACCTGTATTATCTTCACCTCCCACCGTTGGAACGAGATACGCGACATTGCCGACCGGATCACAGTCTTTCGCGGCGGGCGGCACGTCGGGACGTTCATCGAGATCGAAGAGTCGGACGCAGTCACTCTGATGACTGGCCGGCGGGTGGAAGCGCTGTATCCCGCGCTTCCGCCGCTCGCGAGCGACGAGCCAGCGCTCGCGGTCAACAAGCTGACGGGGCGCCGTGTGAACGACGTTTCCTTCGTGCTCAAACGCGGTGAATTGCTCGGCGTCGGCGGTCTCGCCGGGCACGGCCACCGCGAACTGTTTTTTCAGCTGTTCGGTGCGGAGCGCACGACGAGCGGCACGATCTCCGTCAACGGACGGCAGGTGCGGCTGAAGAACCCGCGCGACGGGATACGCCACGGCGTCGGGCTTGCGCTCGTGCCCGAGGACCGCAAAGCCGAGGGGCTTTTGCTCGCGGTCAGTGTGCGCAACAATCTGAGTCTTTCGATCATGCGGCGTATTTCGCATGGCGGAGTGCTGCGGTTCGGCTTTGAGCGGCGCTTGGCGCAGGCGATCGTCACCCGCCTCAAGGTTCGAACGCCGAGTCTCGGGCATCCGGTCGGCGCGCTGAGCGGCGGCAACCAGCAGAAGGTGCTTATTGGCCGGTGGCTGCTCGCCGAACCGCGCATCCTTCTGCTCTATGACATTACCCGCGGTGTGGACGTGGCGACGAAGCGCGAACTATACGAGCTGATCGTCCATCTCGCCGCCCAGGGCCATTCGATCCTGTTCTATTCGAGCGACGCGGAGGAGCTTGCCAGGCTCTCGCATCGGGTGCTCGTGATGCGTGAGGGTCGAATAGCGGCGGAGCTTGAAGAGCCGGACATCACCGCCGAGCGCGTTGTCGCTGCGGCCCTCAAGGATACAGTCGATGAGTAATGCGGCCGTCGCGGCGCGCAGAAACCGTTGGTCGCACGGCCTCGGACAAAACGCGGGCTTCGCGCTCGCGCTCGTCTTACTCGCCGCCAGCATCGTGGTCTATTGCGCGATCTACTTCATTGCGCAGCGCAGATTGCCCGGCGGCTTCGAGCTGACCACGACGGTGAACAACACCATGCCTCTCGTCTTCGCGGGGGTGGGACAGGCGATCGTCGTGATCACGCGCGGCATCGATCTTTCGATCGGCGGCGTCATCGATCTAACCAACGCGATCGCCGCGCTCTACCTGGGCGATTCGCTTCTCAGCATGGCCGGCTGCTCGCTGCTTGTTCTGCTGGTCGGAGCCGCCTGCGGCCTGTTCAATGGCCTTCTCGTCACCTACGGGCGGGTGCAGCCGATCCTTGTGACGCTCGCCACGCTCGCGATCTTCCAGGGGCTGGCGATCCGGGTGCTCCCTTCGCCTGGAGGTCAGGTGCCCTCCGAGTTCACGGCGGTGTTTGCGAATATCGAGGCGCCGTGGTCACTCGTCTACATCGCCATCGTGATCGGCTTCTGGTTCTGCTTCCGGAGAACGTCGCTCGGCGTCGGCCTGTACGCCATCGGCAATGACGAGCTCGCGGCGCAGGCGCATGCCGTCAACGTCATTCGCACGCGTGTCGCCGCCTATGTGTTGAGCGGTGTCTTCGCGGCGGTCGCGGGGCTGTTCATGGCTGCGAGCTCGACCTCGGGCGATGCGCTCACGGGCAATGGCTATACGCTGCGGTCGATCGTTGCGGTCGTTCTGGGCGGCGTGAATCTATTCGGAGGCCGCGGAACGCCAGTCGGCGCGATAGTCGGCGCCTTCATCAGCGTCATGATCGTCAACATCCTATTCTTTGCCCAAATTGATCCGCTGTACCAGAGTTTCTTCGAGGGCCTGTTTCTGGTCGTCGCAGTGCTCGCGAGCGGCGGCGTCGGCCATTTCATACGCGCGAGGGCCTAACCTTCATGGCCGCGATCGACCAGACACCGGAAGGAGGTGCCGGCCGAGCGCCGACGACGCGGTTCTCTGTCACGCAGGACCAGCGCCGGATCCTTTACGCGATCGCGGCGGCGATCGTGCTCTTTGCCGCCGGCGGCCTCATCCGGCCCGGGTTTGCCTCGCTCAAGAGCGTAGAGGCGGTCCTCACCGTTGCCTGCTTCGTGGGCATTGTCGCGGCCGGACAGACCTTCGTGATTCTCATCGGCGGCATCGACCTTTCGGTTCCTTGGACGCTGAACGCCGGCGCGATCCTGATGATGAGCAGCGCCGCCAGCAGCAACGCGCGCATGCCGCTGGCGCTTGCGCTGACGCTCGGCATGGGCGCGGTCGTCGGCCTCTGCAACGGCATCGGCATCGCGATGTTCGGCGTTCCCGCTGTGGTGATGACGCTTGCCATGAATGGCATGCTGGAGGGTCTGACGCTTGGTCTCAGCGGCGGCCTCACCTGTCCAACTTGCGCAGCTTACGCGCCTTCTGTGTTGCAAGCGGTGGCGCATGGATCGGTACTCGGCGTACCGGCGATCCTTTGGCTGTGGCTTGCCATCATCCTTGTCGCCACATTCGTTCTGAGCTTCACCATCTTCGGCCGCGCAACCTACGCGATCGGCAACAATTCGCGCGCGAGCTTTCTCGCCGGCATCAATGTCACCCGCACGACGATCATCCTCTACGTGCTAAGCGGAACATTTTCATCGCTCGCCGGGATCATGCTGCTTGGTTTCGGCGGGCAGGCCTCGCTCGGCATCGGCGATCCCTACCTCTTCCAGTCGATCGCGGCGGCCGTCATCGGCGGTGTATACATCGCAGGCGGTCGCGGCCACTATATCGGGGCCGTGGCGGGGGCGGTGAGCTTGGTGGCGCTGGTGAGCGTTCTGATGGCCCTCAACATGCCCGAATACGGCCGCAGCATCACCTACGGCGTGATCATTCTGCTGCTGCTTCTGCTCTACGGCCGTGAAAGTTCGGAGGGCTAGCAAATGGCGCGCGTTGGCTCGGTTGGCCCACACGCCGGTGTGAAGAACGGACGTGGCCATTACCGGAGCGGCGCCCGGGGGACGCTCTTTGAACGTCGCAGACTCCTTCGTCGGTTCGGGGTGAGTGAACTCGAACTGCTGCAAGCAATGTGGGCTGTGCCAAAATCTGCTGTTTCTGTTTGCTGGTCGTATCGGCCCGATCGCCTATGAGCCTCCGCAGTGGGACTTGAACGGGTTAGCCGAGCAGGCTCAGCTCGATATCATCCGGCGAAAGCTCGTACCCAAGCCGCCTCGCCGCCGCCGTGATGTGGGTGCGCATCGCCAATGCGGCGGCGCGCGCGTCCCGCTGCATCAGCGCATCGTAGATCACCGAATGCTCGGCGACGTTGGTGGAAACCAAGTCGCCCGAAGGATCAAACCGATTCTGCCTCATGAACATGATGCTCTGGCGCATCTGCCCTGCGAGGAAGCCAACAACCATCGCAATATATGGATTGCCGCTCGCCGCCGCGACGCAGCCATGAAAGTCGAGGTCTGCGGTCACGCCTTCATCAGGCCACGCCGCAGCATTCCTCATTCTCTCGAAGGCTTCGGTGATACGAGCGCGCTGCTCGCCATCGGCTCTAAGCGCCGCAAGCGCCGCTCCCTTGATTTCCAGGATGGCGCGCATTTCGAAGACGTTCCGAAAGACGACCCGATCGCTGGTCAGGTCAGCGTCGATGCGCAAGGTGGCGGTTTCTTTTGGGCTGACAACGAATGTGCCCGCTCCCTGCCGCGACTGCACAACGCCGTCAGAGCGAAGGCCGGCGATCGCTTCCCGCACAACGCTCCGGCTGACGCCGAAACGCGCGGACAACACCATCTCTGTCGGAATGCGGTCGCCTTCGCGGAGCCGCCCAGCGGCGATCTCAGCCGTAATCCCAGCCGCCACTCGCGAGGGCGAGTGGGGTGCTCGCATGAACGTCGAAATATTCCGTCCCGACGCTTTTCCGTTCAAATTTTCCCGTCGCTTTCAACGCAGCCGCGGCAGAGTCGCAGGAGGCGAGGGTCTTTCCTTCACCAAGCAGACCACTCGCTCCAGGCCGCGCCAGAAAATGGGTTGTCAGACAACCTTTACGTTGATATGAGTCAAGTATCAAGTTGTCAGACAACCTGTGCGGTTTCGGACAATTCAATGAACCGGGCTCGGCCGGCGGCGGCAGCGTTAGATGCCGCAACCATCGTGGTCCGATAAAAAGCGGGCAGCCCCCAGAGGGTCCGCGGCGAAAAGGGAGGACCTCATGCAGATTAACAGACGTCAGTTTTCGGCCACGCTCGGCGCGGCCGCCGCCTCCGTAACGATGCCAGGCCTGGCGCGAGCCGAGAGCGGCAAAACCATCGCCCTCATGTTCGACGCCTTTGATTCCGATTTCTGGATCACCGGCAACAACATCTTAAAGGCGAAAGCAAAGGAGAATGGCTGGACGACACTCGAGACGATCTCCAACCGCGACCAGAACAAGCAGAACGATCAAGTGAAGGCGATGGTCGAACGCAAGGTCGACGGGATCGTATTCATCCCGACCGACAACAACGCCGCCATCCCAGCCATCCGAACCGCCAACGCGGCCAACATCCCGATCATTTTTTTCAACCGCCCGCCCGCTCCGAATGACAACAAGTACGTCGCAATCCAGGCCGACAATCGAAAAATCATGCAGATGACCGTGTCGACGCTCGTCGACATCGCCAAGAAGCAAGGTGGCAAGTACAAGGCCGTGCTTCTGATGGGCGACCTCGGCGACAACAACGCGGTTCAACGACGCGACGGCGCGCTCGACGTTCTCGACGCGAACAAGGACCTGGTCGAAGTGGTGTCACGGGTCGCGACCGAATGGAACGCCGACAAGGCCTTTGCGGGTCTGACAAACGCGATTCAGGCGAACCCAGACGTGAACCTGCTGATCTCGCCCTCTGACTCGCAGGACAAGATCATCGAGCAGGTGCTCAAGACGGCTGGCAAGTGGCACAAGACAGGCGAGGACGGCCATGTGCTGTTTGCCGGTTTCGACGGCGACCAGAACGGATACAAATTGCTTAGCGACAAGTACATGGACGTGAACGGCGTGCAGAACCTTTTTTTCGAGGTCGACCTCGCCTACGGCGCCTTCAAGGATATCTGGGCCGGCAAGCCCGTGGACAAGATGCTGGTCGATCCCGGTTTCGCGATCAGTCAAGCGACGCTTGATGGCAAGCGCGAAGACATGTGGGGCTATCACGTGTGGAAAGAGAAGAACAAATAGCCGTCTGATTTCAAGACTGGCGAGCGCAGGGTTTCCAATGGCGGAAACGAGCCGCGTCTTGTCGTCTGCGCCGGGCGGCGCTCGTTCTCGCCCGGCGCGGGCCTTTCGTTGGCTTCTCTTTTCGGACTATCTCGTCCTTGCGCTGACGCTCGTCTATGTCGCCGCGCTCTCATTCTTCGTGCCGGAGATCTTGAGTCCCACCAACCTCCGAGACATTTTTCTGCAAGTCCTGCCGCTGTTCATCGCGGCTTTGGGTCTCATGATGGTTCTGATGGTGGCCCAGATCGATCTGTCGGCCACGTCGATCATGGCCATGGGTTGCGTGGTCGGCGCTTCGATCATGACTGGAGAAGGCGGATATCTTGCAGGACAGCCATGGGCTCCCGCTGTTGCGATCCTGGCGATCGTCGTTGTCGGCATCCTTATCGGCGTCTTAAACGGCCTTTGCACAATCGTGTTCGACATGCCGTCTTTTCTCGTCACGCTAACGACCATGATGTTCTTCAGTGGCGCGGCAATTTGGTACACGGCCGCTCATACGAGCTCTGGATCGAGCATCGGCAGCCTGCCGCCCGCGTTCCTTGAGATCGGCTATGGCGGCGCGGCCGGCATACCATACGCGGCGATTATCACGGTCGTGCTTGCGATCGTGGTCCATCTCCTTCTCACACGCACCGTTTTCGGCCGCTGGGTCACGGCGGTCGGCCTCAATCCCAAGGCTGCGGCTATTTCTGGCGTGCCTGTGCAAGCCGTGGTGATCGGCTGCTTTGCGATATCTGGCCTGTTCGCGGCTTTTGCGGCGATTATCTACACGGCGCGCCTTGAAGCGGGGACACCGATCCTCGGTCAGCGGATTCTCCTCGACGTGATCGGCGCCGCCGTGATTGGCGGCGTCAGTTTGTTCGGGGGCAAGGGGACCGTCATCGGCGTCCTGCTCGGCGTGCTGTTTCTCAGTGCGGTCGACAACGGGCTGCAGCTTCTCGGCCTGCCCTTGTCCTCGGTTTACGCAATCAAAGGCGGCGTCATTCTGGTGGCGGCAGTGACTGACGCGATCCGCCATACGCTGATGGCTCGCGGCTAGCGATGTCCGAGCTGCTTCTCAAGATCAGCGGGCTCAACAAGAGCTTCTTCGGCGTCCAGGTGCTGCGCGACGTCGGATTCGAACTGAGATTGGGCGCCGTTCTCGGCCTCGTTGGCGAAAACGGCTCCGGCAAGTCGACGACGATGAACATTCTCGGCGGCGTCTTGACTCGCGACAGCGGCCGCATCGAACTTGCTGGGGAAGACGTCGCCCCGTCCAATTCGCGCGATGCGCTCGCCCTGGGGATCGCCTTCATTCACCAAGAGCTGAGTCTCTTTCCGAATCTCAGTGTCGAAGAGAACATCTTCCTCGATCATTTCCCAAGAAGGATGAACGGCCTCCCATTCATCGACCGACGCACCCTCCGAGAACAGGCCAAGAAGGCGCTCGATCTCGTCGACCTGAAGGTCTCTCCAGCCACGCCGGTCATGCGGCTTCCTCAGGGCGAACGTCAGCTGGTCGAAATCGCCAAAGCACTGACTCGACAGGCTCGCCTTATCATCTTTGACGAACCGACGACATCGCTGACGGCGCGCGAGACAGAGCGGTTGTTCGAGATTATCGGTCGGCTGCGCGCGCAGGGCATCTCGATTATCTACATCAGCCATATCCTCGGCGATGTTTTGCATCTTTGTGACGACATCGTCGTGCTACGCGACGGGCGAGTGGTCGGCGAGGGGTCGCGGGCCGACTTCACGATTGAGCGTCTGGTGACGTTGATGGTCGGTCGGACGATCGATCGGCTCTTTCCTGAGCGTGAACCTGGCGTCAGGCCAGACAGCACGGCTTTGCGCGTACGAAACGTCTCGCAACCTGGCGTCGTCAAAGACGTATCGTTCGACCTGAGGCTCGGAGAGGTGCTCGGGGTATCGGGCCTGATGGGATCCGGTCGTTCCGAGCTGGCGCGGATCTTGTTCGGACTCGACCCCTATTCAGAGGGCGAGATCCGTGTTGGAGAGGCGACGCTTCCGCTGCTCGCTCCCCGCGAGGCGATGGATAAGGGGCTTGCCTTTCTAACCGAGGATCGGCGCGGCGAGGGGCTGATGATGGAAGCTTCCATCACTGACAACATCGTCCTGCCGTCGCTCGTCGAGCGATCGAGCGGTTTCATGCACTGGTTGAAGCCGACGGCGCTCGGCCAAGCGGCCAGGGATGTCGCGGAGCGCGTCCGCGTCAACACGAAGGCGATCGACCGGACGGCCGTGCGGACCCTCTCAGGCGGCAACCAGCAAAAGGTCGTGATCGCGAAATGGCTACTCCGCGTCCCCACGATCTTCATCCTCGACGAGCCGACGCGGGGCATCGACGTCGGAGCAAAATATGAAGTCTATAAGATCATCAACCAAATGGTCGCCGACGGCGCCGCAATCCTCTTCATCTCTTCCGAGATCGAGGAGCTGATCGGTATGGCCGACCGCATCATGGTCATGGGCCGCGGCGAGGTGCGTGGCTTCTTCGAGCGGTCGCACTTCGACCGCGAAGCGATCATGAAGGCGGCGTTGTGGGATTGAGGAAGGCGCCTTGAGCCGGTTGGACTCCCGCACACTGGTCTTGATCCTGCTGCGTTTCGCGCCGTTGATACTGTTCGCAGTCCTGTGCCTGGCCTTCGGCTTGCTTTCCGACCGCTTCCTCTCGCTCGCCAACTTTCGAAACATTCTTACACAATCCACCCATGTCGCGGTGATGGCGATCGGCATGACCTTCGTGCTGCTCGTGCGTGGCGTCGACTTATCCGTCGGTTCGGTGATGTATCTCGTCGCTGTCGTGATGGGGCTCTACCTGTCGGACGTTTCGCTCTTCGTCTCGATCCCCGCCATCATGGTGATCGGGGCTGCTTTCGGCGCGATCAACGCCTGCTTCATCACAGGCCTGCGCATCGCGCCCTTCATCGTCACGCTCGCGACTTTGTTCATGGGCCGTGGATTGGCTCTCTACCTCTCCGAGACCAAGATGGTTTTCCAAAGCGACACCGTCCAGACGCTTGGGCGGGCTTCGTTTTTCGGCGTGCCCTGGGCGATCTGGATCGCCATCGTCGTCGCGGCAGTTGCATGGATCACGCTGACGCAGACACCCTATGGGCGCCAAATCTACGCTGTCGGAGCCGACCCAGACTCTGCGAGGAAGGCAGGAATTCGCGTCCAGGCGATTACCTTCTCGGTCTTTTGCATTTGCAGTGTCTGTGCGGCCGTCGGCGCGTTGATCTCGGTTTCGCAGGTCGGGGCGGCGGCGGCGACCTTCGGCTATCAGGAAGAGTTTCCAGTCATTGCCGCGGCGGTACTTGGCGGGACAAGTCTCTTTGGCGGCCGAGGCGGCGTGTTCGGCAGCATCTTCGGCGCCGTGCTCGTGCAGACGACCTCGAACGGCCTCGTCATGCTGAACGCAAACCCGTATTTGTATCCGCTGGTCAACAGCGTGATCATCTTCATCGCCGCATGGGTCGATGGCCGACGGCGGCTCATGACCGAACGCTTAGAGCAGCGCAAGATCCGTATCGAATCCTGAAGACATGTCGCAAGGGAATGATCGACTATGAGCAAACATCCGTTCACCGCTAGGGATCTCGAGGCCTTGAAAGCCTGGGATACGCCTACGATCTGCAACGGGCTTGAGATCATAGTCCCCGAGCGTCGGGCGATCGGCTTCACCGTCGAGCCAATGGTCGTCGTCGACCGGAAATTTCCCCCGATCGTGGGGCTTGCCCGCACCGGGCTCATCCGCGCCAAAGAGCCGGCGCGCGGCCCGATCCCGCCGCGCGAGGACTGGTATGAGTACGTCGCCGCCGATGGACTGCCAACGATTGCGGTGATCCAAGACATCGACGATCGGCCTGGTTTCGGGGCGTTCTGGGGTGAGGTGCAGACGACTGTGCACGCCGGTCTCGGCGTCGCCGGCTGTGTCACCAACGGTTCGTTCCGCGACATTGACATGCTCGCGCCAGGCTTTCAGATCGTCGGCGGCGGGATCGGGCCGAGCCATGCGCATGTCCATATGGTGCAGATGAACTGCGACGTGAACATTTTCGGGATGCTTGTGCGCAACGACGATGTCATCCACGCCGACGTGCACGGCGCGGTGGTCGTCCCCGCAGAAGCGGTGCGCGCGCTGCCAAAGGCGATCGATCTCATGACGAGGCGTGAGAGGGTCATCCTCGACCGCGCCCGCGGCGCCGGCTTCAACAGCGCGGCTATGCGCGAGGCGCTGCGCGCCTCGGGCGAAATCCACTAGCGACCGCGAGGAGGATCGCGTGGACACTGCCCCACTTCGCGTCGGCCTGATCGGCTGCGGCTTCTTTGCCGAAAATCATCTTGCGGCATGGTCGAGCATGGACGACGTCGAGCTTGCGGCAGTCTGTGACCTCGACCTTGACAAGGCGCGCTCTGCGGCTGAGCGCCATAAAGCCGGGGCTTTTTATGGCGACGCGGCCGAGATGCTGGCGTGCGAGCGGCTGGATTTCGTTGACATCGCGACGACGATGGAATCGCACGCCGGTCTAGTCGCGCTCGCCGCGAGCCGAAAGCTCCCGACAATCGTGCAGAAGCCGCTCGCGCCGACCTTCGAGGATTGCCTCGCGATCGTCGAGGGAACGCGCGCCGCCGGTATTCCCTTCATGGTGCATGAGAACACGCGCTTTCTGAAGCCCGTGCGAAAGGTCCGCGAGATCATCGATTCCGGTGCGATTGGCAAGCCAACCTGGGCGCGGGTATCGTTCCGCACCGGGCACGACATCTACGGCAAGCAGCCTTATCTGGCGAAGGTGGAGAACTTCGTCATTCTCGACCTTGGCGTTCATACGCTCGACGTCGCTCGCTTTCTTATGGGCGAGGCGTCGCGCCTCTATTGCCAGACGCAAAGCATTAAGCCCGGCATTCGCGGCGAGGACATGGCGACGATGCTGCTGCAACATGAGAGTGGCGCGACGAGCGTCGTCGAGGCCAGCTACGCAAGCCCCATTCACCCCGACCCTTTCCCTCAGCTCAGGGTGCAGGTCGAGGGGACGGCCGGCAGTCTGCGCCTCGATCCGGGGTATCAACTCAGCGTCTTCTCGAACGGCGTAGCGTCGGAAGTCGACGCGTCGCCGACGATATTGCCGTGGTCGACGCCGCCTTGGCATGGCTCCCAAGAGAGCGTCCTCCGAGTCCAAGAACATTGGGTGCGCTGCTTTCGAGAGCAGCGCCAGCCTGAGACCTCGGGCGCGGACAGCCTGAAGACATATGGCTTGGTTTTTGGCGCCTATGAGTCCGCCCGTGCGGGCGAAGCCATCGATTTGATCAAGGGACAGACAGCTCGAGGCATGAGCCTATGAGCGGGACGGCGGCGAAGGTCGGCCTGGGCTCGGACCTCTTCGACACCGCCGGGCGACCGATGTTCGGATCGGCGCCGCTCTCCCTTTTTTCCCAAGCCGGGCTCGCGTGGTCGGTAGTCCCGGTCAAGGGCGGGCAGCTCCCGCCGGAAGCCTTTACTGACTACGACGCGTTGCTGATCGGTGGCGCTAAGGTTTCTGAGGCTGAGCTCACGGGCGATAGCGGTCGGCTGCGGGTGATTGCGCGCAACGGCGTTGGCTACGACGCGATCGATACCGAAGCGCTGAACCAGCGTGGCATCTTGCTCACCAACACGCCGATCCCGGTTAGGCATGCGGTCGCCTCCACGGCAGTCGCGTTCATCCTGGCGCTGAGCCTCAGCATGCCTGTCAAATCACGACTTGCTCGCGAGGGCCGTTGGCGCGAGCGCGCGAATTATCCCGGCGTCGGCCTGCCAAGCCGGACGCTCGGCATTGTCGGCCTTGGGGGGATAGGACGCGAGCTCGCTCGCCTGATGCAGCCGTACAGCATGACAATCTTGGCCGCCGATCCCCATGTCGATGCAGCCGCTGCGGCCGATGTGGGCGTTGAACTCTGCGGCCTCGAAGAGGTGATGACTCGTTCGGACTTTGTCGTTGTCGCGTGCCTGCTCAATAATGAGACGCGGCACTTGCTGAATCCGAGTCGTCTCGCGCTGATGAAGCCGACCGCCTATCTCATCAATGTCGCCCGTGGACCGATCGTCGACGAGGAGGCGCTGACTGCCGCGCTTCGGGAAGAACGGATCGCCGGAGCCGGGCTCGACGTTTTCGAGCGTGAGCCGCCTGACCCCGCCAACCCCCTGTTCGCGATGGACAATGTCATATCCACCGCCCACTGCCTTTGCTGGACTGATTCTTTCGTCGACGCCGTCGCCCGGGATGCGATTACCGGGATGATCAGCGTGGTCCAGGGGCGCCTCCCCGATTTCGTCGTCAACTTCGAGGCGACGACCCATCCGCGCGTTCGAGCATGGAGGAGCGCAGTGTGATGTTCGCGGTTGCGCGCAACCGGCAAGGTGGGCCCAGCGCAGGCGCCCTGCGAGACTGCATGCAACGCAAGACTCAAATAAAGTACGGCCTCGAAACCCATCTCTGGCGTGTGCGAACCCGCCGCACGCGACGACACGCGGCGACCCAATTCTGGGTGCCCGCGCTTAACGCGTCGAGGATTGACGATTGAAACCCGTGCCGTAAGAGTTACGAGCTCACGTGAGGCGTCGATCGCAGGCGCCAGTTGGCGGAACAGGCTTTTTTCGACAACGGGAGGAATCACGGATGAAACATTGGACCAGCGCGCTTGTCGCGGCCGTCGCCGGGCTCACAGCGGCGACCGGAGCTTCCGCCCAGCAGCATGTCCTCAACATGCTCATGCTGGCCGAGGACGCGCCCAAGATCCAGAAAGTCGTGGACGCCTATCAGGCCAAACATCCTGACGTGGCGATCAAAATGCAAGCCGCGCCGTGGGACCCGAGCTGAGGCGCAGTTCGGCGGTCTGGAAATATTGGTCTCGCAGGCGTTTGCGCGTTCGTTTCGATTGCCGTGTTGCTTTGGATAGCGCTTCGAAAAATAGCTGATGTGGCGCTGACGCTCGTACCGCTCCTGGTGGCGGCTCTAGTCACGCTGGAGCTGTGCGCGCTCCTGGATTTTCCGCTCAACTATGCGAACATCATAGCGCTACCCGTCCTACTCGGCGTCGGCGTCGCATTCAAGATCTATTACGTGATGGCCTGGCGATCCGGACAATCCGATTTCTTGCAATCTCCGCTAACGCGCGCCGTGCTCTTTAGCGCTCTCATGACCGCAACCGCGTTCGGAAGCCTGTCCTTTTCCAGACACCCTGGGACGGCGAGCATGGGCAAGCTCCTGG
>Ga0209624_10001792_pt1 | contig 16468 bp, 16 predicted proteins | sample JacPinW_OM2H0_O1_FD_188565 | JGI IMG/M metagenome (GOLD analysis project Ga0209624, IMG submission 188565) | Forest soil microbial communities from Algoma, Ontario, Canada - Jack Pine, Ontario site 1_JW_OM2H0_O1 (SPAdes) (version 2) | ecosystem: Environmental > Terrestrial > Soil > Boreal...
AATTTGTCAGGCGGTGAACGTCAGGGCATCGCGATCGGCCGCGCCATGCACTACAATGCTGACCTCATCGTCTTAGACGAACCGACGGCGGCGCTCGGAGTAGCAGAGGTCAGAAAAGTCGTTGACTTCGTGCGCAAGATCAAAACCTCCGGCCGCGCCTGCATCTATATCGAGCACAATCTCGCGCACGTGCATGAGGTCGCGGACCGATTGGTCGTCCTCGACCGGGGTCGCGTTGTCTCTGAGATCAATCCCAAGGATATGACGGTGCCAGAACTCACCGAATATTTGATCGCGCTGCAGCACCAAGCGTGAAGGGGGATAAAGGGATGGCTCAGCGGTCAGCCGCGTCGATCCTGCAGCGCTTCGAGGCGCTTCCGATCATCATCGTCTTTGCCCTGCTCATCGCGCTCTTCATGTATGCAGCGCCGGAGGTGTTTCTCGCCCCTTACATCTACACCACCTTCCTCTCCACCTTGCCGCCGCTGATCCTTCTCGCCACCGGCCTCACGTTCGTTATCGCCGCTGGCGAAATCGATCTTTCCTTTCCTTCGGTCATCGCCTTTTCCGGGTTCATCTTCGCGGTGCTGTTCAAGGAATACGACCTAGGCTGGATAGCTGTCATCGCGGCGCTCGCGTCCGGAGTTTTGGTCGGATTCCTCAACGGCCTCATCATCGCAAAGGTCGGCATTCCGGCATTCATGACGACGCTCGGCACACAGTTCTTTTGGGCCGGTATGGCGACGGTGCTGTCGGGCGGCAAGTCTTACGCGCTGCGCGGAGCCGAAGAGAGTTCGGTCTGGCAATGGATCGTCGGGCGCCCGTTCGCGAGCCTGACCGATATCGCCTGGCTTCAGCAGGTGTCGATCCAGGCGCTGTGGACGGCGTTCATCGTCGGGTTCCTGTGGCTCATTCTCACCCGCCATCGCTTCGGCGAGCACACGTTGTTCATCGGCGATTCCAATGACGTCTCGCGCGTCGTCGGCATCGACGTCGACCGCGAGAAGATAAAGATTTTCACCCTCATGGGCTTTCTCGCCGCCTGCGCCGCGATCATGCTGACGCTCGAGAACAAGAACTACTTCGGCAATCAAGGCCAGGGCTATCTGTTGACGGCCATCGCCTCGGTGCTCATCGGCGGCACGTCGATCTTTGGCGGCCGGGCGACCATACTGGGTACGGTGTTCGGCTGTTTCATCATTGGGATGGTCGAAGCGGGCCTCGTCGCCTCGGGTCTCACTGGCGCATGGGTGAGAACGGTGCAGGGGCTTATCTTCTTGGTTTCGATCATCTTCTACATGTATGCTGACGAGCCGCATCGTCGGCGCGCGCTATTCGCGAATCTGCGATCGTTTGGGCGATTGGGCGGCATACGGACTTCTGAAGAGGGAGGGGTGCGCCGATAGAGGCGGCCCGAAAGAGGTAAGGGAGAAACGAACATGGGTATGGCTCATTTTCTTCTGACCGGAGTAGCCGCGGTCGGGCTCGCTGTCGCCGCGACCTCGGCGTCAGCCGATCCGATCGGCAAAGGGCTCGTGATGTATATGCAGATGGGCGGCAATGCGGGCGACGGCGCGACGCTTGCGCGTCAGACCGGGGCCAAGGAAGCCGCCGAAGCGCTTGGCGTCGAATTGAAGTCGCAATTCTCGGCATGGGCGCCCGAAACGATGATCAACCAGTTCAAGGAAGCGATGGCCGCCAAGCCGAACTGCATTGAGATCATGGGCCACCCCGGCAGCACGGCGTTTCATGACCTCGTCAAACAGGCCGTGGACCAGGGGATCGTCGTCACCTCCGGTAATTCGCCGCTGACCGACCTGCAGAAAGAGTTTGGGCCGAAGGGCTTCGGGTACGCCGGCGTCGATCTCTACGCCGGCGGCGTCCTGACCGCCAATGCGATGCTGGCGCAGGGCCTGAAGGCCGGCGACCAGGCAATGGTCTATGGCGTCTTCAGCCAGGCGGAGCGCGGCCAGTCCGAGAAGGGCCTCGCCGACACGCTCGAGAAGGCCGGCCTCAAGGTCGACCGGCTTGAGATCACCCAGGAGGCCAACAGCGACATGTCGCTGGCCGTGCCGGTTCTCGCAGCCTACATTCAGGCGCATCCGAACCTGAAGGCCATAGGCACGCAGCACGGGGGCGCGACTGGCGAGATGAAGGACATTCTGGAGAAGGCTGGCAAGAAGCCCGGCGACATCGTTGTCGGCGGCATCGACCTCGCTCCGTCAACAATCGACGGGCTGAAGTCCGGCGCCGTCAGCGCGACGCTCGATCAACTGCTCTATCTTCAGGGCTTTATCCCGGTTGTCCAATGCGTGATGACCGCTAAGTACAAGATGCCGGGATTGTCGTTGAACACCGGCGCCGGAACAGTCACGCCGAAGACGATCGATGCGCTGACGAAGCTTATCGACGCGGGCATCCGCTGAGGCTGACCGGCCCGTTCGAAGAGCACGAGACGATACGCGATCGCGGACGCCTATGGGCGTCCGCGACGACGGCAGCGGCAGTCTCTTGTTCCGACGCAGCCGCCGGACCATGCCCTTGCGCGTTGGCCTCAGAGACCCGGAGCATGTGAACGCTCATGTTCACCCTAGGCGTCGATTTCGGAACCAACTCGGTGCGGGCGCTTGTCGTCCGCTGTTTGGACGGGGCGGAATACGGCAGTCGCGTGGTCGATTACCCTTCTGGAGCCCAGGGCGTTCTGCTTGACGCGAAAGACGGCCTGCTGGCGCGTCAGCGCCCCGCAGACTATCTGTTCGGCCTCGAGGAGAGCATCAAGGGGGCGCTGGCGGAGGCTGGGCGTAAACCCAATTTCGACCGATCGAAGGTCTTTGGAATCGGCGTCGACTCGACCGGGTCAAGCCCCATTCCGGTTGACGACAAGAATCAGCCGCTGGCGTCGAGCGCCAAATGGAAGGACGACCTCAACGCGCAATGCTGGCTGTGGAAGGATCACACCAGTTGGCGCGAGGCCGCCAAAATCACCGAACTCAGCGCAAAGCTTCGCCCCCGGTACATTGCGAAATGCGGCGGGGTCTACTCTTCGGAATGGTTCTGGGCCAAGCTCTGGCGCTGTCTGAATGTCGCTCCCGAAACGTTCGGCGCTGCCTTCTCTTGGGTCGAGCTTGCCGACTGGATCCCCTCCATCCTCGCTGGTGTCGTCGATCCGCGATTGGTCAAACGAGGTGTCTGCGCCGCCGGTCACAAGGCCCTCTACTCCGACGATTGGGGCGGCCTTCCGGACAAGGAATTCTTGGGAGCGCTCGACCCGCGCCTTGCCGAACTTCGAGACCGCCTTTACCAAAAGGCTTACGACGCAACTGAGCCGGCCGGGTCGCTTTGCTCCGAATGGGCGACAAAGCTCGGGCTCACCCCAGGCATCGCAATCGCGATCGGAGAATTTGACGTTCACTACGGCGCGATCGGCTGCGGCGTGCGCGAGGGCGCGCTCGTCAAGGTGATCGGCACGTCAACTTGCGACTGCGCGGTCGTTTCGGCCGAAAAGCCGATCGCCGACATTCCGGGTATCTGCGGCATTGTGAAGGGCGCCATTCTGCCTGGCTTCTTTGGCATCGAAGCCGGCCAGTCGGCCGTCGGCGACATATTCAAATGGTGGGTCGAGGTTGTCTTAGGTGGGGACGCCGCGCTGCACGCTGAGCTGACCGCTGAAGCGGCGAAGCAGCGCCCAGGCCAATCCGGCCTTTTGGGGCTCGACTGGAATAACGGCAATCGGACCATTCTCGTCGATCAGCGCCTCACCGGCTTGCTGCTCGGTCAGGATCTGTACACGACACGGGCCGATATCTACCGCGCGCTGATCGAGGCGACGGCGTTCGGGGCGCGCGCGATCATCGAGCGCCTCCGCCAATACGGCGTGCCTACGGACAAGGTTGTGTGCACCGGCGGAATCGCGGAGAAGAATCCGCTGCTCATGCAAATCTATGCCGACGTCACCGGCTGCGTCATGCAGGTCGCCGGCTCCAGCCAGACATGCGCTCTCGGCTCCGCAATCGCTGCGGCCGTATTGGCGGGCGCGCATCCGGACTTTGCCATCGCGGAAGCCGCGATGACGTCGTTAAAGCCGGAGGCGTTTGAACCGATCGCAGAAAATCAGGCCATCTACGACCAGCTCTATGCGCTGTACCGCGAGTTGCACGACAGTTTCGGAGGATTGAGTAAATCCGCCGATCTATCGCAGGTCATGAAGACGCTGCTCGATATCAAATATGCGCAACGGGGATGACCGTCGTTCGCGGGACCGAGCGCCAGACTTCGCCGGCCAGGAACAGCGGCCTAACCCCGGGCAAAGCTCCATTCATTGTGGGAAACTGAGACGACTATGATTAATCTCGCGACCCCTAAGATCTGGTTCGTTTGCGGCTCTCAGCATCTCTACGGCCCGGGGCCGCTCCAGCAGGTCACGGCGCACGCGCAGGAGATCGCGAGCGCGCTTGCGGCCTCGCCCAAGCTCCCGCTCAAGACCGAATTCAAGGCCCTGCTGACCACGCCGGACGAAATCGCCAAGCTTTGCCTTGACGCGAACTCCGATCCCAAGTGCGCCGGCCTCATCCTCTGGATGCACACGTTTTCGCCCTCAAAAATGTGGGTGCGCGGGCTGAACGCGCTGCAGAAGCCGTTCGTGCATCTCCATACCCAGTTCAATCGCGACCTGCCCTGGGACGCGATCGACATGGACTTCATGAACCTGAACCAGGCCGCGCACGGCGACCGGGAGGCGGGCTTCATCCACACTCGCATGCGTCTCGCGCGCAAAGTCGTCGTCGGCCATTGGTCCGACCCGGAGGTCCAGGACCGCGTCGGCGCGTGGATGCGCGCGGCGCGTGCCTGGCACGATTGGCAGGGCGCCAAATTCTGCCGTTTCGGCGACAACATGCGCCAGGTCGCGGTCACCGAGGGCGACAAGGTTGCGACGGAAATGAAGTTCGGATTCGCAACCAACGGCTATGGCGTGGGCGATCTCGTGGCCGAGGTGAATGCGGTCTCGGACGCCAAGGTCAAGGCGCTGGCAGGCGAATACGAGAAGCGCTACGCGGTCGCGCCCGAACTGCGAAAGACTGGCTCCCGGCACGACTCGCTGCTCTATGGCGCGCGGCTCGAATTGGGCATGCGCGCCTTTCTGGAAGCCGGCGGCTTCAAGGGCTTCACGACCACGTTCGAAGATCTGCACGGGCTACGGCAGCTCCCTGGCCTCGCGCCGCAGCGGCTGATGGCCGAGGGCTACGGCTTCGCGGGCGAGGGTGACTGGAAGACCGCCGCCCTGGTGCGCGCGATGAAGGTCATGGGCGAGGGGCTGCCGGGCGGGACTTCGTTCATGGAGGACTACACCTATCATCTGGCGCCGGGCGGCCATCAGGTTCTCGGCTCGCACATGCTCGAGATCTGCCCGACGATCGCGACGGGCAAGTCCAGGCTCGAGATCCATCCCCTTTCCATCGGCGGCAAGGAGGATCCGGTCCGCCTGGTATTCGACGCGGCGAAAGGCCCGGCGCTCAATGCGAGCCTCATCGATCTCGGCTCCCGGTTCCGCCTGCTGGTGAACGAAGTGACTGCGGTCGACCACCCTTCCCTGCCGAAATTGCCGGTCGCTCGCGCGGTCTGGGAATGCAAGCCGGACTTTAAGACCGCGTGCGCTGCCTGGATTCTGGCCGGCGGCGCGCATCACACGGGCTACAGCTATAGCGTGACCCGGGAAATGCTCGAGGACTTCGCCACGATCGCCGGAATCGAGATGGCGGTGATCGGCCCGGAAACCACGATCACCAATTTCAAGCAGGACCTGCGCAACAACGACGTCTACTACTACCTTGCCCAGGGATTCCGCGGCTGATGTTCGAGGAACTCAAGCGTGAGGCCTACGAGGCCAATGTCGCCTTGGCGCGGCACGGCCTCATCAACCTCACCTTCGGCAATGCGAGCGCGATCGATCGGGCGCGGGGCGCATTCGCAATCAAGCCGAGCGGGGTCGACTATACGGCCCTGACGCCCGACGACATGGTCGTCATCGACCTCGAGGGCCGGAGGATCGAGGGCCGGCTCAACCCGTCCTCGGACACGCCGACCCATCGCAGGCTGTTCCTCGCCTTTCCGAACATCGGCGGCGTGGTCCACACGCACTCATCGCATGCAACGGCGTTCGCGCAGGCCGGCCGGCCGATCCCGATATTCGGCACGACCCATGCCGACTATTTCAACGGCGAGGTGCCCGTCACCCGCAAGATGAGGCCAAGCGAGATCGCCACGGACTACGAATGGGAGACCGGCAACGTCATCGTCGAAACGATGCGGAACCGCGATCCGGCCGACTTTCCCGGCGTTCTCGTCAACCGGCACGCGCCGTTCACCTGGGGGGCAAGCGTCACGAAGGCGCTGGAGAACGCGGTCGCCGTCGAGTGCATTGCGCAAATGGCGCTGATGTCGCTTCAACTCAAGCCCGATCTCGAGCCGATCGAGGAGGAGCTCCTGAACAAGCATTTCAGGCGCAAGCACGGCGTGGGCGCGTATTATGGGCAGATGCCCGATCCGTAGCGCCGACCACGGCGGGCGCAATACAACCCGGCGCGCGAATTTCTCCAAATAAAACCAAGAGAATCCAAGCCCGCCCAAATTTAAACCAAGGAAAATAACTTGGTTTAATTTGGTTTTACTCGTCCGAATCTGGACTTTTCAATGGGTTACAGCGAATCCAAATAAGATTTTTCCCCGTCGCCTCGCAAAACTCGCTCTGGTTGTATTTCCCGGCAACGCGGCTGCTCGGCCGCTCATCGGTAGGGTCGCAGGGCTCCCGGGATCGAGTTCGTCACCGCGAAGAGCATAACCTCGGTTTCTGCTTTGCGCAAGCAAATGTCAAAGACTGCGAGATTTGGGTAACTCGGCGGCCGCGGGAATGGTCAATTGTGAGCAGGATCGGACTCCTCGCCGCCACTCTCGATAAGACCAGGGAGTAACGCTAGTTATCCACGTTATCCACAATGGGTTGTGTGTCAGACGTATAGGCATACAAATTGTTGACAGCTGCGGCCAGTTGGTAGTATGTAATACGGCCTCAATCGTGTTAAAAAGGTCGTTTATGAAAAAGCAAATTGCGAAGAAATCTTGTGCGAATAAACCGCGAACCGTTGCAAACTCACCGCGACCCATATTCTCACCGCGACCCATATTCCTGCCCCGCCGACGCCATTTTGGAATCGCTGGACATTCCGCGCGCTAGTCGGGGGCCTCGTCGTGATCGCCGGTGGAGTGTTCCCGGCAGTAAAGCTCACCCGTTTGTTATTCGCTTTTGCTGCTCTGGCGCTATTTCCAGATTTTGCGTTTCCGCAGTCCCAGGGCGTTCCTCCTGTGCTTGCGCCTCAGCAAGGGGCGGTATTGTTAGGCAAATACGCCGCGAAGGGCGTTCAGATATATGTCTGTCGTGTCAAAGAGGCCGCAAACGAGTGGGCCTTCAAGGCCCCTGAGGCCACGCTTGTCGACGCCGAAGGCAGGCCGTTCGCCAAGCACTATGCCGGTCCTACATGGGAAGCGCCCGACGGCTCCAAGGCAGTCGGCAAGCTCTTGGCTAACGAGCCCGCGCCGAAGGCGGGCGCAATTCCCTGGCTGCTCTTGTCTGCGGAATCCTCGGCATCGGGCGCACTTGCCGGCGTGCGTTTCGTCCAGCGAGTCAACACCTCCGGCGGAGTCGCGCCGTCCGGCACGTGTCCGACAGTCGGCACAGAGCAGCGTGTCGATTACACGGCCGATTACATCTTTTACAAGTAATCCGGTTCGCTGCGTCATCGTTCTGCTTGCGGGATCGAGCGAAAAGGCGAGCGAGCGGCTCACGTTTCTGGCCAGCGCAACCGGCGTCAAGGCGCCCGGGTCGTGGGCATTGAAGCGGTCGCCGAGCGGGGCTGATGAGTCCCGTAAATAGGATGCTAAGCGTTTATCGGGAGGGCGATTTCAAAGCGAATCCCCAGCGGATCGCTATGCCATTCATGATCGCCGCCGACGCCTTTGCTAAGCAACTGAATGAAGCGCATCCCCGTGTGACCAGCCTCGTCGATGTCGAACCCTTCAGGAAAACCCACGCCATCATCCTCGTAGACGATCGTCAGGCCCCCTTTTTCGTCAGGGGTACAGGAGAGCGTGATCTTGATCGGCAAACCTGTCGGGTGGGCATATTTTAGCGAGTTGGAGATGAGTTCCGCGGTGATAAGTCCGAGCGACAACGCTGTTTTTGCCGGCGCCTGATAATCCGCAGGACAGTCAAAAGAAAATGATGTCGCTGCCGGGGTGAGAGCGCCCCTCAGGCGATTACAAATCTCCTCCAGATATTTGCGTAGCTGGACTGTTCCCGTCGTCGATTTACCCAAGAAACGGTGAAGTTTTCCGACCGTTTCTATGCGATCGGCAATTTCGAGAAGAAACGTCTTGGGATCCGATACATCCCCGCTCCTGGCTCGTTGGCGAACCAGAGCGCTGATGAGCTGTAGACTATTCGCAATTCTATGCTCTGCTTCTTTTTGAAAAAAATGAGAACGTTCACTGGCGGCGACGTCTGAGTGCACTAACGTTAACATGGGAGCCACCATTTCTACCCCACGCTACGACAGAACTGAACCTGTAGCAAGCGCTATTTCATAATCAACTTAGGCAAAACAAGAAATTACATCAATATACGTCTTCTATACAACGGGCTATACTTAAGGAATGTACTCATCCTGGGTACTTGACAAAAAGGTCTAATTATGAGTAGCTAACACAAGGTGAGCAAAATCAGCCATTTTGAGAGGAGCGTACCCATGTCGGCGGACCCTCGCGGCGAGCGTCTTCAGATCATGCTGACGGCAGACGAACTTGGGGCTCTCGATCAGTGGCGATTCAGTCGTCACATGCCGAGCCGCGCCGCGGCGGTTCGCGAGTTGCTCCGGCGGGGATTGGCGGCCGAAGGCTTTGACGTTTCGGACGGAAAAACAAAATCCGCCGATTTCGGCGTGATCGGCGACATCAACGCGGTCGGCGATAAAACGGCTTGAAGCCGCGTCCGCGCGCAGGCCGCAATGGCCGTGAAACCTGAGGTTTCCAGCCATGAGCCTTGGTCGCGGCTCGAGACGATCCGCGACCCTATGGCCCCTTCACCACGAAAACGGCGCCATGCGTGCTAAGATGGGCGATCCCGCCAGATTGGACCGCCTGACCGCCCATGTCTTCCAGTTTCACCGCGCGCGTCGTCCCGTCCATCGCCACCATTGACGCGGCGGCATGGGACGCCTGCGCCAATCCGCCCGGCCGCTCGTTTGAGGAGGCTCAGGGCGAACGGTTTAACCCGTTCATTACCCACGCCTTCTTGCATGCGCTCGAGGCCTCGGGCTCGGTTGGGGGCCGCTCGGGCTGGACGCCCGCGCACGTAGTGGTCGAAGACCCGCGCGAACGCATCGTCGCCGCCGCGCCCTGCTACCTCAAGAGCCACAGCCAGGGCGAGTACGTGTTCGACCACGCCTGGGCCGACGCCTATGAGCGCGCTGGCGGCGACTATTATCCCAAGCTTCAGGTGGCCATCCCGTTCACGCCGGTGACCGGACGCCGGCTTCTTGTCGCCCCCGACGCGCCCGAGGGCGCGCGCGACGCGCTGATCGGGGCGCTCAGCCAATTGCGCAAACAGACCAAGACGTCGTCGATTCACGTCACCTTCCCGACCGTCGAGGACGCCGAGCGGCTGTCCAAAGCCGGCTTTCTGATTCGCAATGGCGAGCAGTTCCATTTCTCCTGCGACGGCTTCGCGAATTTCGACGACTTCCTCGCGGCGTTGGCCTCGCGCAAGCGCAAGGCGATCAAACGCGAGCGGCGCGACGCTCTGGACGGCGAAGTCACGATCGAGCCGCTGACTGGCTCAGCGATTCGACCTGAGCATTGGGACGCCTTCTTCAAGTTCTACATGCATACGGGCTCGCGAAAGTGGGGACGCCCATACCTGACCCGCGCCTTCTTCGAATTGATCGGCTCAACCCTCGCCGACCGGGTGTTCCTGGTGATGGCGCGCCGCGCCGGGCGCTATATCGCGGGCGCGATCAATTTCATTGGCGACGACGCGCTTTACGGGCGGAACTGGGGCGCGATCGAGCTCCGGCCGTTTCTGCATTTCGAGGTCTGCTACTATCAGGCGATCGACTTCGCGCTGTCTCGCCGATTGCGGCGGATCGAGGCTGGCGCTCAGGGCGAGCACAAGCTCGCGCGCGGCTACCGGCCGACCCTCACCTATTCGGCGCACGAGTTCGCCGACGCGCGGCTTGCCAGGGCGATCGCCGACTATCTCGGACACGAGCGAGAAGCGGTCGAGCGCACGATCGCCCACTATCAGGAATACGCGCCCTTCCGCCGCGTCGATGGCGGCGAGCAAGGGGACGAACGCCAGGGAGAATCCTTTGACGCCGAAGTATGATCCGGACAACATCTTCGCCAAGATCCTTCGCGGCGAATCGCCGTGCGTCAAGGTCTACGAGGACGACGTGTCACTGGCCTTTATGGACGTGATGCCGCGCGCTGAGGGGCATACGCTGGTTATTCCGAAGGTCCCCGCGCGCACGCTCTTTGACCTCGATGCTCAGGATTTGGCGCGCTTCATGCCGTCGGTGCAGAAGGTCGGGCGCGCGGTCATGGCCGGCATGAAGGCCGAGGGGCTGTTGCTACAGCAATTCAATGAGCCAGCGAGCGGGCAGCAGGTGTTCCATCTGCATTTTCACTTGCTCCCATGCTGGACTGGCGTCGCGATACGCCCGCCTGGCGGACCGTTCCAGAACGCCGAGACGCTCAAGCCTCGCGCGGAAAAGATCGTCGCGGCGCTGGCGGGCGTATAAGCATTCGCCGGCCGCCTGCCGGCGCGCAACCCGGACGCCGACGCCTTGACCCACATGCATTACTTCCCCCTCGGCGCCGGCGTCGCAACCCTCTTCTTCGCGATTCTTCTCGGCCTTCTGTTTTTCATCCAGATCAGGCTCTTGGGTCACGCTTATTCCGCGCTCGGCCTCGATCCCCGCGTCGCGATGCTGGTTTTGTTCGGCTCCCTTCTCGGTTCGTACATCAATCTGCCCCTGGCGCGACTGCCTGAACAGCGCGTCGTGTCGCGCGAGGTGGTGGAGATCTTCGGCGTCCCGTTTCTGGCGCCGGTCGCGGTCGATTGGCCAGGCACGATTCTGGCGATCAACGTCGGTGGCGCGGTGATTCCGATCATGCTATCGTTCTACCTGCTCGTGCGCTGCGACCTTTGGGGGCTCGCCGCAGTGGCGACGGCGATCGTCGCCTTTGTGGTTCATCGGATGGCGACGCCGATTCCGGGCGTGGGCATATCGGTGCCGACTTTTGCTCCGCCGCTGTTGGCGGCAGGAGTTGCCCTGGTGCTGTCGAGGCGATTCGCAGCCCAACTCGCCTATGTCGGCGGCAGCCTCGGCGTGCTGATCGGCGCCGATCTGCTCAATCTCGGCCGGCTCCGCAGCCTCGGCGCTCCTGTGGCCTCGATCGGCGGCGCCGGGACGTTCGACGGCATTTTCCTGACAGGGGTGATCGCCGTGCTGCTAGCGAGTCTGGTCGTGGAGCGAAGATGACCAGGTCGAGCAAAGATTACCGGTTCCTTACCGATCTGTGGCGCATTTGCCACATTGGACCACAAACGCCTGTCGAAGGCGAGAGTCAGATAGACTCGCTTGGAACCGAATTCTATAGTCCGACCATTGTTATTGGCGGCGGGGCGACGCGTGTTGCGTATGGCGTCACGTCCAGACACGGAGACAAGAAGATGATGAATCGCTGGCTAAAGGGCGTCGCTGTTGTGGCGTTGATGGCCGTCGGGACCGTGGCGGCCCAAGCGGCAGACCTTCCGACCAGAAAAGAGGCGCCGGCGCCGGTATTCGTGCCGCCTCCGTTTACCTGGACCGGGTTCTACGTCGGTGTGAACGCCGGCGGCCTGTGGCCGAGCGGTAGCCGTTCGGCGACGATCTTCGACCCGCATGCGGCTACCGATGGCGGCTTCCTTAATGCTGCGTTCCCGGGCGGTCTCGGATCGCAAAGCGTCGGATTTCTCGGCGGCGGCCAGGCCGGCTACAATTGGCAGACGGGCGCCTTCGTGCTCGGCGTCGAAACCGACTTTGACGGAGCGACCAACAGCAAGTCGTTTAATAACGTTGGCACTCCCTTTCTCGGCGCCGGCGTCCCGGCACTCCTCTCGGGCGACTTCCTGAGCGTTAACGGTAAGGCGAGCTTGAGCTGGCTGGGCACCACACGCGCCCGCGTCGGCTTCGTCGCTACGCCTGACAATCGCCTGATGATCTACGCAACGGGCGGTGTCGCCTACGGCGGCGGCAGCTCGAACTTCAGCGTCTTCGACTCGACAACCGGCTCCTTCTTTACGGGCAGCCCCAGCTCCACCCGCGTCGGCTGGGTAATCGGCGGCGGCGTTGAATACGCGATCACCAACAACATCACGATCAAGGGCGAATATCTGTACGCCGACCTCGGCAGCAGCAACTTCACCACGGTTGGAAACGCCGCCGCGGCGGTGAACTTCCCGGGCGTTTTCGCGAGCGCCAAGTTCGACTACAACGCCTCGATCTTCCGCGCCGGCGTGAACTACAAGTTCTAAGTTTTACGCTTCAATCTGAACTGTTTTGGCCGGAGGAAAGTCGACTTTCCTCCGGTTTTTTTGCGTCTACGAGCCAGTCGGCCTGAACGGCAAAGACGACAACCTTGCGGTTGGTGGCGGGTTGCTGGCGCTTTTGCCACACTGGGCCACAAACGCCTATCGATGCCGAATGTCGGGTAGACTCGCGCGGATAGTTTGGACATTGTTATTGGCGGCGGGGCGACGCGCGTAGCGTATAGCGTCGCGTCAGACACGGAGACAACAAGATGATCAATCGCTGGCTGAAGGGCGTCGCCGTCGTGGCGCTGATGGCCGTGGGGACGGTGGTTGCGCAGGCTGCAGACCTTCCGACGAGAAAAGAGGCGCCGGCGCCGGTGTTCGTGCCGCCTCCGTTCACTTGGACCGGGTTCTATATCGGTTTGAACGCCGGCGGCATTTGGCCCAGCGGCAGCCGTAACGCATCGATCTTTGACCCGGATTCTGCTTTTGATGGCGGCTTCCTCACCAGCTCGTTCCCGGGCGGCCTCGGATCGCAAAGCGCTGGATTTATTGGCGGCGGCCAGGCCGGCTATAATTGGCAGACGGGCGCCTTCGTGCTCGGCGTCGAAACCGACTTTGACGGAACGACCGTGAGTAAGAACACCAACTTCTCGAGCGCCCCGTTTGGCGGACCTGGGCTCTTCACGGGCGATGTTCTCAACGTCAACGCCAAGGCGAGTCTCGACTGGCTGGGAACGACGCGCGCCCGCGTCGGCTTCGTCGCCACACCGGACAATCGTCTCATGATCTACGCCACCGGCGGTGTCGCCTACGGCGGCGGAAGCTCGCACTTCAATGTCTTTGACAGCGCGAACGGCCTCTTCTTTGCCGGCAGCCCGAGCTCCACGCGAGTCGGCTGGACGATCGGTGGCGGCGTCGAATACGCGGTCACCAACAACATCACGATCAAGGGCGAATATCTGTACGCTGACCTCGGCAGCAACAACATCACAACGGTCGGAAATGCGGCCGTGACTGAGTTCTTCCCGGGCTCGATTGCGACCGCCAAGTTCAGCTATAACGCGTCGATCTTCCGCGCGGGCGTGAACTACAAGTTCTGAGCCTCGGCGCATCGAACTGGACGGTTTGGCCGGAGGAAAGGCGACTTTCCTCCGGTTTTTTTGCGCTCTGTCTCGCGGAAACGCTTCGACATAGAACCGGTCGCATCCAGAATTCGTCGCCGCCTTGCCAATCCGCGGTCGCTTCGGCGCTGCGGGGCGGATGAAACGATCACGATGCGTGATCGACGGATCTTAAGGCCCGGTCAAGTGTCGGCTTCTACTCTCGGTTGCATTATCCAGCGCCGAGACAACCCCCAATGTCCGCCGACAACGCTCCCGCTCTTGTGCTCCGCTCTCTCACCAAGAGCTTTGGACGCCCCGCGGTCGATCGACTGGATCTCACGATCGGGGCCGGCGAATTCTACGCGCTGCTCGGCCCGAACGGCGCGGGAAAGACCACGACCTTGCGCCTGGTCGCAGGGCTCCTGCCGGCCGACGATGGCGACATCCGGATCTTCGGGATCGACGCGCGCCGGTCGCCGATCGAGGCCAAGCGAATTGTGGCATGGCTGCCGGACGAGCCGATGCTGTACGACAAGCTCGACCCGCTCGAATATCTCGAGTTCGTCGCCGGCCTCTGGCCGGTCGAGGCGCCACGGGCCAAGCGGCTGGCCGAAGACTTGCTCGAAAGCCTGGGCTTATGGCCGCATCGGCGCGATCGCTGCGAGGGATTTTCGCGCGGGATGAGGCAGAAATTGGCTCTCGCCGGCGCGCTCATCCATGAGCCGCGGCTCTTGATGCTCGACGAGCCGCTGACCGGCCTCGACGCCGCGGCCGCCCGGCAGGTGAAGGATATACTGACCGATCGCGTGCGGGCGGGCGCGACGATCATCATGACCACGCATATTCTCGAGGTCGCGGAGCGGCTCGCGGACCGTATCGGCATCATCGCGCGCGGCAAAATGATTGCGGAGGGGACGCTCGATGAGTTGCGCGGCAGCATCGGCGCTGGCGGGGCGACGCTGGAGACGGTGTTCCTCGATTTGACCTCTCAGGCGGGACGAGCAGCCGCGTGATTGGGCAAGTGGCCGCTTTTCCTCGCTTCGTCCTGCACGATTTGCGCCTGAGCGCGCGTAGCCTCGCGTCGATGTTCGGCTCGTTGTCGCTCGGGAGACTGGCTGTTCTCATCGCGCTCCTGTTCGCGGCGCTCCACGTCGCTGCCTACCCGGTCGCCGGCTGGCTCATTGGCGTTGAAGACGGCCCCAATGGCCCGGCGCGGATGATCGCGTTTCTCGCCAGCGGCGCTGCGCTCGTCCTTCCTTGGATCGTAGGCCAATCGATCGCGGACTTCACGCGCATGCTGTTTGGGCGCTCGGACCTCGAGTTGATCCTCGCCTCGCCTGTCGAGGCCCACTCTCTGCTGGCCGCCCGCGCCTTGTCGATTTCGGCGGGCGCGGTTGCATCGGTCGCGCTCCTGTTGGCGCCGGTCGCCGACGTCGCAGCTCTCCGGGGGCATCCGCATTGGCTCGCGCTCTATCCGGCGCTCTTCGCCGCCGGACTTACCGGGACCGGCCTTGGGGTCATTGTGGCGATGGGGCTGTTCTTGGCCGGAGGCCCGAGGCGCGCGCGCCTCTTCGGCCAGATCGCGGCGACAGCGGTGGGCGCATGCGCCGTGATTGGGGCGCAGGTTGTCGCCATGCTGCCCGAGGGCCTGCGAAGCAGGATCCTCGCGGCTCTTGCGCCGCCTGCAAACGCGGCGGGCGTGGCGCACGGTCTTCTGTGGGCGCCGGTGCGCGCGGCGGCAGGCGATCCGCAAGCGCTTCTCATCTGGACGGTTTTCGGCGCCGCCGTGTTTGCGCTCGCATGCGGGCTGTTCGGCGAGCGCTTCGCGCGCGCGGCGATTGCGTCAGCGGGCGCGCCGGCTCATGCGGGGGTTGCGGCGAGGGGGACGTCGCGCTTTAGCGCGAGCGCCAGCACGGCCTTGCGCATCAAGGAGCGGCGCGTCGTTTGGCGCGATCCTTGGCTCATGTCGCAGCTTCTTCTGCAGGCCGCCTATACGACGCCGCTCGCTGTAATCTTATGGCGCGGGGGCGGCCCGACGGGCACGGTCGGCGTCGCTTTCACGCCCGCGCTCGTGGTGATCGCCGCGCAACTCGCGGGGGCGCTGTCGTGGATCGCGCTCTCGGCTGAGGACGCGCCGGATTTTCTCACGACCGCCCCCCTGCCGCGAGCGACAATCGAACGCGCCAAGATCGCCGCCATCGGCCAGCCGATCGCCCTCATTCTCGCACTTCCCCTTGCCGCATGGCCTTCGCTTCCCCCTGGGCCGGGTTTTGCGCGCTTCTGTTCGGGGCTGGCGCGATCGCCTCGGCCGCGCTGGTCAACCTCTGGCGACAAGCCCCGTCCCGTCGTGGCCTCGTGCTCCGTCGTCATTCCCAGTCGAAGCTCGTCGGCATGATGGAGGACCTGGTCTCGATTCTCTGGGCGGTGGCGACGACCACCGCCGTGATCGGCTCGTGGGCGACCGTCGTCCCGCTCGCCGCCGTCGCCGGCGTGTTGGCGCTCAACTGGAAATGGGCGGCCGTGGCGCCGCGCGCGCGGGGGCGTGACAAGCGCCTAGGGTCCCTTTTCTGAGGTTTTTGCGGTTTCGGCTCGGGCGGAGCGACGTCGAGGGTCTTCAGACAAAAGCGCTTGACGGCGGCGAAGGAGGTGCGGCTCGCCGCGCTCCTCTTTCTACGCCAAGGGCGCGCTCGCGCCATAGAGAAGGAACGCCGGGTATGATGACGGGCTAGGCGCGGCCCTG
>Ga0209624_10001793_pt1 | contig 16467 bp, 11 predicted proteins | sample JacPinW_OM2H0_O1_FD_188565 | JGI IMG/M metagenome (GOLD analysis project Ga0209624, IMG submission 188565) | Forest soil microbial communities from Algoma, Ontario, Canada - Jack Pine, Ontario site 1_JW_OM2H0_O1 (SPAdes) (version 2) | ecosystem: Environmental > Terrestrial > Soil > Boreal...
CATGCCGAGGCTCGGCTCGTCCTCGTCCTCCTCGTCATCGAAGCGCGCCAGCGCGCGGGCGCGGGCTTTCCCGGCCGTGGTGTCGGAGGCGTCGTCTGCGGAACTTGAGCCCCCAACGCTGGAGGCCGCGGCGAGCCCGAGGATAGCGATTGCGGCAAGGCCGGCGCCGACTGCGATTGTGGCCCAAGGCGACGCCGGAAGGAGGCGATGCGGGAGCGCGAGGATAGCGTCGCCAACGACCCCGCCGAGACCGGTGGGCAACGGCCAGCTCCCGGGCGCAGGGAGCAGAGAAGCCAGTCCGGCCGCCGCGATGACTCCGGTCAAATAAAGGGCGATCTTCAAGCGCGGCCGCTCAAGGCGTCGCTTGGTGACGAGGCTCCAGCCCCAGAACGCGGGCGGGGCGAGCAGGGCCGCCGAGGCGAGGCCGATGAACTGCATCACGAGATCGGCGGCGATCGCGCCCGGAGCGCCGAGAAGATTGTGGACGCGCCCGTTCGTCGCGTGATTGAGACTGGGATCGCTGACCGACCAAGTCAGCAGCGCGAGGGTCAAACTGGCCACGCCGACGAGCGCGACAAGGCCAGTAATTTCGGCCACCCGCCGCTTCGGGAACTCCCGCACCGAAGCGGGCACATGGTCGATAAATGAGAATGTGGTCGTACGCATCGCTCACTTGCCGGGTCGAAGTGGCGGGATCGCGCGCCGCCCCCTGCTTGACCCTAGGGGCGCTAAGTTAATGCGGTCCTAACCTTAACGGGCAGTAGCCGCAGGAGGCCGCACAAACGCGAGGGCGAGGAATAAAAAATGGACGCCCCGAGGGGCGTCCAAGGTCCGCGGGGAGGAACTTCGCCCGGTGGCCGCTAAAAGCCGCCGGGCGCCGCAGTTTAGTGAACGACTTCGCCGTGCAGGGCGAGATCGAGACCGTCGCGCTCGATCTCGTCCGAGACCCGCAGGCCGATGACCGCTTTGATGATCGTGAGGATGATGACAGTGACGACTGCGTCATAAACGATGACGGTGATGATGCCGATGCACTGGTTGATGACCTGGTGAGGGTTGCCCTCCATCAGGCCGGCGGTGCCGCCGTATTGCTGGACCGCGAACACGCCGGTCAAAAACGCGCCGATTATGCCGCCAACGCCGTGGACGCCGAAGCAGTCGAGCGCGTCGTCATAGCCGAACATGTGCTTGAGCCCGGTCGCGCCCCAGTAGCAGCCGACGCCACAGGCGACGCCGATCGCCATCGCTCCGATCGGACCGACGAAGCCCGAAGCCGGCGTGATGGCGACGAGGCCGGCGACCGCGCCCGAGCAGATACCGATGACGGTTGGCTTGCCGCGGTGGGCCCATTCGACGAACATCCAGGTCAAGGCCGCGACGGCGGTCGCGATCTGCGTAACCGTCATCGCCATGCCGGCTTGCACGCCCGCGCTGACTGCCGAGCCGGCGTTGAAGCCGAACCAGCCGACCCACAGGAGGCCCGCACCGATGAAGGTCAAGACCATATTGTGGCCGGGTCCCGTGTCTTCGCGCTTGCCTAGCATGATCGCCGCGACCAATCCGGCAACGCCGGCGTTGATGTGCACGACCGTGCCGCCGGCGAAGTCGAGGACTTTGACCCACGCCGCGTCGTTGCTCGAGTTGAAGATGCCATCGGGTCCCCAGAGCCAGTGCGCGATCGGCGCGTAAACGAAGATTGCCCACAAGCCGATGAACCACAGCATGGCCGAGAATTTCATACGCTCGGCGAAGGCTCCGGCGATGAGCGCTGGCGTGATGATCGCAAACGTCATCTGGAAGCACATATAGACGGTCTCAGGAATCGTCGGTGCAAGCGAATTTGGGTTTCCGATCCCCCCGTTGTTGATGTCGCTGAGGATGCCTTGAAGGAAGACGCGGCTGAACCCGCCGACGAACGGCGAGCCGGCAGTGAACGCGAGCGAATATGTCACAACCGCAAACAGAACCGTCACCAGGCAGGTGATGGCGAAGCTGGTCATGACTGTGTCGCCGACATTCTTCTTCCGCACCATGCCGCCGTAGAAGAGCCCGAGCCCCGGGATTGTCATCATCAGCACGAGAGCCATGGAGGTCAGCATCCAGGCCGTGTCTCCGCCAGAGGGCGTACAATTAGTGAGGACGGCTGGAACCGCGGGAACGGCAGCAAATTTGTCCGTTTCGGGGATCGCGGCGACCGCGCCGGCGCAAGCCGGGGTAGCGGGAGGAACCGGCTTCGCCGCAGCGGCGGCAGCCGGAGCAGCAGTAGCCGCCGGCGCCGCAGGGGCGGCGGCGGGCGCTGCTGGCGCGGCGGCAGGATTATCTTGCGCCACGGCGGCGGGCGCGGCGAGGCCAACAAACATGGCCGTCGCTAGCGCCGCCGCGAGGCCAGTGAGTAAACGCGTCAGTTTCATGGTTTAGGACTCCGAATCTGGAAGGGGGAAGCGGCGCGTGGCGCCTAAAGCGCGTCCTTGTCCGTCTCGCCCGTGCGGATCCTGACCGCCGTGTCGAGGCTGTAGACGAAGATCTTGCCGTCGCCGATCTGGCCGGTGCGCGCTGCGGCAACGATCGCCTCGACCACCTTGTCTGCGACGTCCGCGTTGACCGCGACCTCGATTTTCAGCTTGGGAAGGAAGCTCACGGCGTATTCGGCGCCGCGATAGATTTCGGTATGCCCCTTCTGGCGCCCGTAGCCCTTAACCTCCGTAACTGTCAGACCGTGCACTCCGATGGCGGTGAGCGCATCGCGCACCTCCTCCAGCTTGAACGGCTTTATGATCGCCATTACGATTTTCATAAGCTCGCCCCATGGTGACGCGCCGCGGCGGTACTGGAACCGTACCGCTTTCGTGCGGTGAAATCGGAACGCAAGCGCGTCCCGCCCAGCACGGCCTTACAAGGCGCGTGCCACATCCTGGCCAGCGGTCTAAGAACCTGAAAAGAAATTGCTATTTGGCGCTTGGACGACGAATCAATGTCCGCGGGCCGATCTGATGAGGCATCAGATTAGAAAATAGGCGCCTATGATTTAATCAGAGATTCCGCGCTTGAAACTGGCAGGTCTACCCCGGGTGAAAGCCACCAGCCGCTCCGCGAACGCGCGAGCGCTCCCAGTCCGCTCAGAGAGCCCGGCCGAAGCATAAGAGCGCCTGAACGATCCGTGTAATGGACGAGAACCGGCCGCGCTCCATCGAGCGCGAGCGTCGGCAGGTTGCTCGTCATCGGAACGCCTCGACGTTCTACCTTCGAACACGAAATAGTTGCCGCCGCTGGCAAGGGGGGCGTCAGCACTCTCACGATCGTATTTATCAAAAGACCTGATCCAAACGGAGGGCGAGTATGACTGTTGCCGGCGCGCTGGAACCGAACTGCTTCGCTTCAGGTGGGCGGATGATTTCATGGTCGCCGTCGCCCAGAGCGACGGAGAACGTCAATCGACCGCAACCTTACCATTCGCCGTGGGCTGACCTGCATTCGCCTCAGGCCGTCACGCGCCCCGACGTCGTTCTGCCGTATTCAAGGAGGCGCCTTCGATTCATAATCTCGAAGTCGCGTTGATTGGTTGATCTTGCGCCAATTCCTCGAGCAAGAGCTCTGCCTCCCGCAAGTCGAGCGTGTCGAAACCCTCGGTGAACCAGCCATAGACTGGAGCAAGAATGTCGCGCGCAGGCCCCTGCTTGCCCTGAAGGCACAGCAATCGCGCCATGCTGGTTGCCGCTCGGAGCTCCCAAGATTTAGCCTTCCTCGTCCCGGCAATCTTGAGCGCGCCGGCGAAATAGGCTTCTGCCTTTACGGCGTCCGCCTCCGTTCCAAGCAACGCAATTTCTCCGGCGACGCGATTGATCTCAGCTTCGTACCAGTTCTCCTTTGTTACCTCCACCCCAGTCATCGCTTCGTAAATATTGCTCCAGGCTGTTTTGAATTGACCCAGTTCTGCATTGGCCTGCGCCAGATGCGTTAAGAATAGCGGCGCCCACATGGTGTTTCCTGTCGACCGCATCGCGAGGACGCCGGAGGTGATATTTTGAACTGCTTCAGCGGCCCGTCCAGTAAGGGTCGCTACACAACCACTCCACGCCAATCCCCATCCGCCCCAGAAGCCGGATCCGATCTGATCCTTCAATAGGTTGAATTCCTCGATGAGCGCACTTGCGGCTGCGAAATCGCCACAATAGACATGCTGGAAAACGCTGAAATTCAGCGCATAGGTCAATGTCGCCGAGTGGGCGCTGTCACGGGCGATCTTGAGCGCCTCCTTGGTGTCCGTGAGCGCCGCGTCCGGATGGCCGAGCAGTAACAAAGCCAACGACCTCCAGCAGAGGATTGCCGCGCCCGCGTCTTGGCCAAAGAACCGTGTCGCAAAATGGCGATGTTCGCCGGGATCGTAGAGCGCAATCGCGCGATCGAGATGAGCTCGTCCTGCTGCGATCTCTCCGGTGTGGAGGAGGGACAAACCCATTTGGCGATGCGCAATCATGAGCGGCCCGGTCGCGCTTTGTTTTTCCGCTAGCGCCGAAAACTGAATGGCAAGCTCGCGCATGACGTCGCCGTTGAAAGCAACAAGGTTCGCGACCCAAAGACCGTAAAGAACGGAGAACAACAACAGCGGATCTTCAGTCGGTTCCCCGCGAGCTTTCGCTCCTTCGATGAGAAGCCGCGCCCGGTCCACAGCGGCTCTGGTTTCGGGCGCCGCGTAGCCGCGAAGATGAAGGAGTGGAGTGATAAGCTCGACCTGAAGCTTGATCTCGTCGCGGCGCAGCGCCGGCGTACTCGGCAAGGTCGCAATCAGGTCGAGGGCACGTTTGAACTGTTGCGTGGCTTCAATCAGCGCCGACCCCTCCGCCGATCGCTGCCCGGCTTTACCCCAAAACGCCGCAGCTTTTTCGATATCGCCCGCTTCCGCGCAATGACGGGCCATCAGCTCGGGCTTGTTCTCGGCGATCTCGCTGAACTTGCTTTCAAGGGTTTCGGCGATTCGAGCATGAAGGTGGCGTCTCGGCTCGCGTAGCAGCAGGCTATAGGCGGCATCCTGCACGAGGGCATGTTTGAAGAAATAGGTTGCATCGGGCGGCGCGCCCTGGCGGAAAAGCAATCCTACCCGAATGAGCCTGTCGAGCTGCATGTCCAGCTTTGCCTCTGGCCTATGAGACACTGCAAGCAGGAGTTCATGCGAGAATTCGCGGCCGATAGCAGCTCCGATCTGGGCAAGTTCTTTGGCGCCGCCGAGTCGGTCGAGCCGCGCCATCAACGATGCGTGCAGACTTGCCGGCACGGCCATCGCCGGAGAGGGAGCCGAGGCGGCGATCCGCCGCGCCGCGTCCTCGGAAACTGTCTCGAGCATGGCCTTCGTCATCTCTTCCACGAACAGCGGGATCCCGTCCGTTCGTTCGATGATGTCCTGGCGTACGGCCGCGGGTAGCGGATTGTTGCCGACGATGTGATCGATCATGACGTCGACGTCGCCAGGCGCCAGCCGGTTGAGGGCGAGGGCGGTCACGTGCGCCTGCTCGATCCAGGGAGGCTCGAATTCCGGCCGGAAGGAAATGACCATCAGCACGCGATGGCTCGCAATATGGCTCGCTAACCGACCCATCAACTCCAGACTCGTAGGGTCGGCCCAGTGCGCATCCTCAAAGATCACGAGCAGCGGGCCCGAGTGGGATAGGATTTCCACTTGCCTGACAAGCGCGTCCATCGTCGTCTGCCGGCGCTGCCGCAGGGGGAGTTCGAACACTGGATAGCGTCCATCGTTCGGCAGCGACAGCATCTGGACGAAGAGAGCGGCGTCCTCGGCTGAAGCCCAAGACTGCCGGAGGAGGGCGTCGAGTTTGTCGAGTTTCGCTCGCGGCGCATCGTCACGCGCAAAGCCGGCGGAACGTTCTACATGGTCGATAATCGGGTGAAGCGCGCTGTTGGTGTGCTGCGGAGAGCAGAAACAACGGATGCGCAGAAAACGTTCGTCCTTAAGACGTTCGGTGAATGCGACTGTCAGATGTGATTTTCCGATACCGGCCTCACCCGACAGCAACACGGCTTGACCTTCCCCCTCTTTCGCTTTCAACCAGCGGCGCCGCAGGAATTCGTATTCCTCTTCGCGCCCGACCAAGGTCGTCATCCCGCTTTGATGCAGCGCTTCGAAGCGGGATGAGGAGGAACTCGGACGAAGCACCGCCCAGACCTGCACCGCTGCCGAAATTCCTTTCAAGTCCTGGGTTCCCAGGTCCTCGAGCTCGAAGAGATGCCCAACAAGCCTCCGCGTGCCTTCGCTGATAACGACCATGTTGGGCTTGGCGAGGCTCTGGAGGCGGGCCGCAAGGTTCGGGGTTTCGCCGACGATGCTCGGGGTCAGATTGCCCACCACGACCACTCCTGTCGCGATGCCGACCCTGAGTTGCTGGGGAACCCGTGTCTTCAGTCCGGCGACTGCCGCGATGAGTTCAAGCCCAGCCCTGACCGCTTGCTCGGCGTCGTCTTCGTGAGCGTGCGGATAGCCAAAGTACACCAGGATGCCATCCCCCATGTATTGGGCGACGTTCCCACCGAACCTGCTCACGGTTTCTTCGGCGCAGCTCGAATAAGCGGCGAAGACGTCCCGCAGATCCTCCGGATCCATGCCGGTTGAGAGCGCCGTCGATCCGACCAGATCAGCGAACATCACTGTGACTTGGCGCCGTTCGGCCCCTTCGAGTGGCCGCGACCCGGACATAGCGGGGACTTGCGACTTAGGAGCAAGCTCCGCAATCAAACGCAGAATTCGCCGACGATCCCCCAGTAATACGCCGAGCTCCTTAAGATCATCGTCGGTAAGATCCGGGAGGATGGAAAGATCGATCCGATTCTCGGCAAAGCGATCCGCATACTCAGATAAGCCGTGCGAGTTCAGCCACTCTCTAATCCCCGGCATCCGGCTCTCCGCAGCTTGGGGGCTCTCCCCTTACTTGGGCCCTTCCGGCGCAACCTGCTCGAGGTAACGCTCCGACGCCCCAGTCGAAATCTCTTGGAACCGACGTTCCGACCGGACTTATCGGATAGAAAACACACTATTATCACACCGCTCAATGCGCACAATTGTCCAGATCGGCGCTTCCCCTTCGCGTTTCCCAGCCGAACCCACAGCTTCGCGCGGTCGCGGAGCTAGAACGCGTTGCTTTTGGATTGAGGCGTCCGAAAAAAGAAACACCCAGCGACAACAATTCCTTGCTGGAATAATTCTCGCTTCCGCATGGCCTGGATCACAGGCGCCCGTTGTGGCGCTTCGAACACCAGAGAAAAAGCGTGAGTAAAAACTCTTCTCCGCTTTAAGCCTCGTAATCCATTGAAAGTATAGATTCTGGCGAGAGAATCCAAGGAGATCCAACACCCACGAACGGGGGTTTTCGTAGCGAACGACCGTGGCCAGAAAAACCCAAACGGATCGACCGGACCGATGTCGCGGGTCCCGCCGAGAAGGAGCCAAACCGACTCCATCCAAAGGCAAAGCGCCCTACACGCCTAGGTAGCGCTGCAGAAGGCCAGGCTGAGCTTTGATCTCCGCGGCGGGACCTTCATGGACGATATGACCGTTGTTGAGGATGTAGACGCGCTGCGCCAGAGCAAGCGTCGCGGCCAGATTCTGTTCGACCAAGACGATGGTCTGCCCGTTCCGCGCAAGCTCACGGCATGTATGCACAAGGTCCCGGACGATGATCGGGGCCAGTCCCTCGAAAGGCTCGTCAAGCAGGATTATCTTGGGATCACGGACCAGCGCTCGCGCGATCGCCAACATCTGCTGCTCGCCGCCGGAAAGATCGGTGCCGCGGCTGTCGCGGCGTTGCTTGAGTCGGGGGAACATCCAGTAGATGCGCTCAAGCGGCCATTTGTTCTCGGCGGTCAGTCCCGCGAGGATGATATTCTCTTCAACACTAAGGCTGCCGAAAATACGCCGATCCTCGTGCACGAGCTGCATGCCAAGGCGCGCGATGCCATGGGCCTTCTGCGCGACGAGTTCACTGCCCTCGAGCTTGACGCTGCCGCTCCGCCGCGCGACGATCCCCATCAGGCTCTTCAGCGTCGTGCTCTTGCCAGCGCCGTTCCTGCCGACAATAGCCACCGCCTCGTGTTTCTCAACCCGCAACGAGATGTCGAAGAGGATGTGGCTGTCGCCGTAGTAGGCGTTAAGTCCTTCGACTTCTAGCAGGCTCACGCCGCCTCTCCGTGAACCCCGCCCAGATAGGCTTCCTGCACCTTCGGATTGATTTTGATCTCTTCGGGCGTGCCCTCGACGAGCACACGGCCCTCCTGCAGCACGGTGACCTTTTCGACCAGCTCGAACAACGAGTCCATGTCATGATCGATGATGATCATCGTCCGCCCGCCCGCAATCGATTTGAGCAGTGCGACCGTCTCGACGCGTTCGCCCGGACTCATTCCTGCAAGAGGCTCGTCGAGCAGAAGCAGGCTTGGCTCGGTCGCAAGCGCCAGCCCAATTTCGAGCCGACGCTTCTCGCCGTAGGCGAGTTCGGACACCGGCGTGTTCGGTCGCTCGGTCAGATTAACGAGAGCCAGTGTCTGGTCGACGTGGTCGTCCAGGCCGGGAACGCTGTCGAGGCTTCGGAACAGATCGAGCTTGAACTTGCCGCGGATCTTGCTCAGCGCGGCCGCCCTCAGGTTTTGTCTGACCGTGAGACGATCGAATAGCTGATTGATCTGATAGCTCTTGGTGAGTCCGAGTTGGCAAACATCGGCGACGCTCATCCCCGTGATATCTTTGCCTTCAAATATGATCCTGCCGGACGTCGGCGCCGTCTCGCAGGTCAGCATCTTAAAGAAAGTGCTCTTGCCTGCCCCGTTCGGCCCGATAATGCCTCGCATTTCACCATGATTGACGACGAAATCGATGTCGCTGTTGGCCAATAGGCCGCCATAGCGCTTGGTCAGCCCTGTCGCCTCGAGAATCGGTGTAGGCGTGCGTTCGGCAGGGCGGGGGGGTGCCTGCACTTTTGTTGTCGCGGCAGGAGGAGCGATTGGCTCCGTCGTCTCAATAGGCTCGGGCGTCATCCTACGGCCCGTTGCCAACTGATAGAGATCGATGATGGCGCCGACAATTCCACGTCTCAGGAAGCAGACAAGCAGCACGAACACAAGGCCGAGGACGAGCTTCCAGGTCGCGCCAAGATGCAGCGCATTCTGGAGAAAGTCGCTTAGATAGAGCCATACGATTGCTCCAACGAGCGGCCCGAACAGCGTGCCCGCGCCTCCGATGGCGGTCTGCATCACGAGCTGGCCGGATGTGTCGAACATGAACGCATCCGGCGGCATGAAGCCTTGCATGACGGCGAGCAGGCCGCCAGCAAAGCCGGCATAAACAGCCGCGACGACGAAGGCCGTGAGCTTGTAGCCGTGAATGTTGTGACCGAGAGCCGAGGCGCGCAGAGGGTTGTCGCGGAGCGCACGGAAGATGGCTCCCACCGGGGAGCGTACAATGCGCAGCGCAACGACCAGGCCGACGAAATACCAGAACGCGAGGAAGGCATACATCGACAGGTCGGTGTCGAAGTTCAGCTTCGTGGAGCCAAGGTTGAAGCTTGGCGTCGGCACGCCGGGCAGGCCGTTCTCTCCGCCAGTGAAGGCGGACAATGGATTGAACTCGACGAAGAAGAACACCTCAGCGATCGCCACTGTAATCATGGCGAAATAGATGCCGGTGCGTCTGAGAGCGATGAGACCAACCAGATAGCCGACGAGGCCGGAAACCCCGGCACCGATCACAATCGACGTCAGAACGTATGGAAAGTCGGCTTCAGTGAGCAGGTAGGCGGCAAACATGCCGCCCGTACCGAAGAAGGCTGACTGACCAAACGACAGGAGACCTATGTAGCCGAACAGGAGATCGAAGCCGAGTCCGAACAAGCCCCATATCAGAATGCGGTCGACGGTGGTCAGCGAGAAGCCGAGGTGCGGCAGCACGAAGGGCGCGGCAACCAAGACGATCACGGTCAGTATTTCGGCGATGAAGGGGTGTTTTATGTTCATAGGCAGACCGCGTTCACTCGCGGCCCGCTACGCCGAGGAGCCCATATGGACGGATGACCAGCACTAGCGTCATCGCGACGAACAGCATGACATAAGCGTAGCCGGGGTTGAACATTGACGTAATGCTGATGATCTCGCCCGCGATGAGGCCGCCCAGCACCGCGCCAGGGAAGGAGCCGACGCCGCCAATGACGACGACGACGAACGCCTGGACGAGGATCGATTCGCCGACGTCCGGTGAGATCGAAACCACCGGAGCGTTGACGATGCCAGCGAAACCCGCGGCCACGGCGCCGATGCCGAACACCAGCATGAAGATCTTGTAGACGTCGATCCCAAGCGACTCGACCATGACCGAGTCTTCAATTCCGGCGCGTACGATCATGCCGATGCGCGTGCGGTAAAGAACGAAATAGAGTACGAGCAGCGCCACGGTGACTAAGCCGAGCAGGGCGAGCCTATAGGTCGGATAAACCATGAAGCCAAGCGAGGTGATGCCGGAAATCGGAGGCGTCACCGTTTTCGATAGGCTGCCGAAGAAGAAGCGCACGGCCTCTACGAAGACGATGCCGAGGCCGAAGGTGACGAGGAGCTGGTCCTCGTTCGGGCGCGTATAGAAATGGCGGATGATGAGGCGCTCCATCAGCACCCCAACGAGCATCACGAAGAGCGAACCAGCGACAACAGCCAGGATAAACGACCCGGAATAGGCGTAGGCCACCCAGCCAGCGTAGCCGCCCAGCATGAACATCGCGCCGTGCGCGAGGTTAAGCACGCCGAGCGTGCCGTAGATGATCGTCAGGCCGGACGAAATTAGCGCGAGAAGCGCGCCGAGCACCAGCCCATTGAAACATTGCGATATGAAGGCTTGCCAGTTGACCACGCTTCCGCCCGCCGCCTCGTCTGTACTGAACTAGTGCCTGTCATGATCTCCCTTATCACGAAGAGCGATCCGACAATGGTGAGCGAGTGAAGCGGTCGCACGTCCGAGGCGCGCGTGCGCCCTTTCGCGCTGGTTTGGCTCACGGAGGTAGGGGCCCTTCTCCACGCGGAGAGCGCGGAGAAGGCGTTGGCGCTCCTCAGCTATAAGGGCCGAGGTCGCAGCCGAAGGCGTCTGGCTTCTGCATCAGCGGCTCGCCCGGCACCACTTCGATCACCTCCCAATAGTCCTCTTCGTTCTTCATGTCCTTCTTCGCCTTGCCGCGGACAATGATAACCGGGCGGATCAACTGGTGGTCTTCGGGGCGGAAACGGACATCGCCCACCATCGATGGGAAGGTCTCGCCCTTCTCGTACTGCTTGATCACATCAGGCGGGTAAAATGTTCCCGCCTCGGAGACCATGCGAGCCCATATGGCGAATTGCATATAGCTGTTCTCGGCGCCCCATTCCGGGCGGTAGTTATATTTCTTCTGGAAGGCGTCGACGAACGTTTTGGCCAGCTGATACTTGTCCTCTAGCGTCCACCAGAAGTCGGTCGCGGCGAATACGCCTTCGGTCAGTTCCGGACCGACTTCCTTGGCGAGGAAGGGGATCTGATAAGGAATCACCATGTTCATTTTCGGGGTCAGGCCGAACTGCTTGGCCTGTTGCACCGATAACACCGCGTCTCGGCCCCAATTCACATTGATGATGAACTCAGCGCCGGAACTGGCGATATTGGTGAGGTACTGACTGAAGTCCTGCGTCCCGAGCGGCGAAATCTGGTTCGTCACCATTGTCCAGCCGCCCTGGGAACTGAGATAGTCGTTCACCGACTTCGTCACTGTATGGCCGTAGGTGTAGTCCGGCGTCATGAACGCCGTCTTCTTGTTCTTGCCGAAGTTCTTCAGCAGCACGGGGCCGATCGCATTCGCCGCAGTCTCGCCGTAGAAGCACTGCCGGAAGGAATAGCGCGTACAGTCCTTACCAGTCGTGTCATTGGAGCCGGAGATGGCTACGAGATAGAGAATTTTCTCCCGCTCGGCGAACTTGTTCAAAGCGACGGCGACCGCCGATGAGGTCGACCCTGTCATCGCGATAATCTTGTTTTGGTTGATGAAGACTTGTTGCTCCTGCACGGCGTTGTTGGGCTTCGCGGCCGAATCGGCGACGACCAGACTGACCTGCCTGCCTAAGACCCCCTTGGTCACCTTGGGCGCGATCTGCTTGATCAGGTCGTTGCCCTCATTCAGGTGTTCGACCGCAAGCTGCATGCCCTTGAGCTCATCCTCGCCCTGAACGGCGTAGGCGCCGGTTCGGGGAACGGCCGCCCCGATCGTGACCGTGTCGCCCTCTGAACCGGCCGGCCAAGTGCCAAGCGGAGGCCTATCATCCGCGTAAGCCTTGCCGGCCTGGCCGATAAAGCGGGGTATCAAAGTCGCGCCGGTCGCGCCCGCCCCAAGCCTCAGCGCGAGGCGACGCGAAAGTCTGTATTGACCCCCATTTCCGGATACGAACTCGGTCATGTTTCTCCTCCCATCGACGGCTTGATTCCGGTTCGCGACCTGAAATCCCGCACTTGTTGCTTTCCTCTTAGCCGGCAATCAACCCAAATCCCAGGCGATTGCAGGCCGATGACGGGATTAGTCAACAGACAGCCGGCACGTCAATGCAACTTTCGTTCGAGGGTCACTGCCACGAGCCGGCGCGGCGGTGAGACCACAGTCACCCGTTCTCTCCGCCAGCCCTTTAATCTATGAAAAAAACGGCCGGCTGACCGTCGGCCGCTCAGGGCGATTCTCAGGAAGGCATCCGACGAGCATGCCCGATTACCGTGACTTTGACCCTTGCGCCTAGCTCGAGCCCGCGTGCTAACACCCCGCACCGTCAGCGAACGGGGCCCATCGAGAGACATCGTCCCGATCGCGCGGATCGTGATCAAAGAGGAAAATCCTTCGAAATCGACTTGCTCTACTTGCCATCGCGCGCCGTCGCTATTGCCAGAACAGGCCGCATCGATTTGCACTTGCTCGGGCCGCAACATGATGCGGGCGTGTCCTTCATAGGCGACATCGTCGACAGCGATGCGTCCCAAGACGCAATCCGCCACCCCGCCGGCCAATTGAGCAGGCAACAGCGCTTCGCCTAGAAAGCAAGCGGTCAAATCGTTCTTCGGTCGAAGATAAAGCTCCGTCCCTGCGCCGACCTGGACGAGACGACCACGGCGGATCACCGCAATCTGGTCAGCAAAAGACAAAGCCTCGACTTGATCGCGAGTCACAAGGATCGTCGTCGCGCCGACATGGGTAAGCAGTTCGCCGATCGCCTCGCGCGTCGCGGCGCGCAGTCCCGTGTCGAGCGCGGAGAACGGCTCGTCGAGCAGCATAATGGACGCTGAGACAGCGCTCGGGCCAAAGCTACGCGCTGCTGCTGTCCGCCGGACAATTCGTCCGGCCAGCGCGAGCCTCGCCGGATCGAGCGCGACCATCTCCATGAGTACGGCAACGCGTTTTGATCGTTGTGCCGAGCGGGCCTCGACGCCAAAACCTATATTACCGGCAAACTGAAAGGTGCGGAAACAATAGCCCATCCTGCGGCAAATAACCGACACGGCGTAAGTGCGCCGGCACTCCTCCGGTTTCATTCGCGATCATCTGGCCGTCGAGCAGGATGCGGCCTGCGCTCGGCTGCTCGAACCCGGCGATTAGGCGAAGCAACGTCGTCTTGCCTGAGCCGGACGGTCCCACGATGGCGGCTCGGCTGCCAGTCGTCACGATGAGATCCACATCTTCTGCGGCCCGAACCGAGCCATAGAATTTCGAGACTTTTGAAAGTTCGAGCACGCTCACCGCCCGGCCAGGCGCCGCGATTGGCGATAGAGGCAGCCAGGTCAGCGGCAGCGAGAGGGCGACCATGATCGTGGCGTAAGGTGCAGCAGCGGCATAGTCGAGCTTGCCGGAAAAAGCCCAAAACGAGGTCGCCAACGTCTCTGTGCCATTCGGCGCAAGCAGCAAGGTCGCGGTCAACTCGTTGACAACTCCCAGAAACACCATCGCCGCCCCCGCGGCTGCGCCTGGAGCCGCTAATCGCAGCGTACCGCCCCAGAGCGCTCGTGCAGGACTGCGGCCAAGACTCCGAGCTACCTCCTCCAACTCAACGGGTGCCTGGGCAAGACTGGCGCGGAGGCTAATCAAAGCGCGCGGCAGAAACATCATTACGTACGCCAGCAGCACCGTGGTTACCGTTTGATAGAGGGGCGAGCAAAACGTATCGTGATCGTCACCAGAGCAAGCGCCACGACAATGCCTGGCAGAGCGCTGGTCATGTAGTTGATCCCTCAAATGCGCGCGCGAACCGCGTGGGGCGCTGATCGCAAGTCGGCGCGGCCGCCAAGGTAGCGAGAACCGCGCCTGTCGCGCCGAACGAGAGAGTTTGCCCGAGAGCGGAGGTGATCTCGTCGGTTTCCAAGCTCTTGCGCCACCAATGGCGAGCCAACGCATCAATGTTATGAGCGGCACGCCCGCGGCTAACAAAGCAATGATGAGCGGCGGCAGGATCGTCGCGGCGTGTCCCCATCGCCCTAACCTTTGCCGCCGTGGCTCTCGTGGCTGCCAGAGCCCAACCTCGCGTATCGGCCGCGGCTACGAGTCCGCGCTTCGAACAAGAGAAGCGCGAGGCAAAGGAGCGCCAATGTCCCCGCTAGCGTGTTAGCCGCGGGTCCGTTGAAGGTCGATTGGAACTGATCGAAAATCGCGGTGGTGAACGTGTCGAACCGCACCAACGCATAGAGCCCGTATTCCGAAAGCATATGCAAGGCGAGCAAAAGTCCGCCGCCCCAAATCGCCAGCCCGAGTTGCGGAAGCACGACGCGAAAGAACATACGAGAGGGCGCGAGCCCGAGCGACGCCGCGACATCCTCGAGCGCCGGGTCGAGCCCTCGCAGCGAGGCGGCGATCGGCAAATAGAGAAACGGAAAATAGCCAAAGACGGAGATTGGTACTCCGGCAAACAGCCCGTGCAACGACGGCGCAACGCTTACCCATGCATAGCTATGTACGAACGCGGGTATCGCCAGCGCGCGGCCGCGGTCATGCTCCAAAACCGATGGCCAGGCAGATCGGTCCTCTCAGTTAGGACCGCCAGCCCGACGCCCAACACAACGCAGAGAGGCGTCGCGATTATCATCAGTAGCGCCGTGTTGATCAAAAGCTCGCCGACCCGAGGCCGCCAGACAAGCGCCGCAGTACCGATCCAGCCGGTCTCAAGCGTCGCAGAAGCTACGAAGCCGAGCGGAACGAGCGCAATAAGCGAGACAAACACGGCAGCGGCGCCAACCCAGGAAATCGTGAACCGCCTGCTGCGCCAATCTGGCGTGACCTGGGAACGGAGTATCGCCACCGACGCAAGCGCGCGTTCGAGCGGCTGCCCGCCACCATGGAGCATCGGGTCACAGAAGCCCGACCTGGGTCATGAGCTCAACGACTTTCTTGCTGTTGAGCTTCGAGACGTCGATCTTAGGCGCATCCAGGTCGTTCAGCGGTGTGAGCTTGGGATTGGAGGCCTCGCCCTCGTCGAGACATATTCGTAGGCGTCGCCATCCTTCAGACGGCCTGCCCCCGCATGGCCAGTCACCCATCTAAGGAACGATTGCGCGTCGACCTGGTGCTTGCTCGACGCCAGAACGCCTCCGCCGAAAATGCTCACAAAGGCGCCCGGATCTTGGCCTTGAAATAATAGAGCGCTGCGTTGCCGCTATTTTCGCCAGTCTTTGTTTGGTCGCGCAGATAATAATAATGATAGATGACGCCGGCTTCGATCTGTCCTGAATTGACAGCCTTCAATACGGCGCCATTGCCACGATAGGCGACAGAATTGGTCTTCATCGCCTGGAGCCAGGCGAGCGTCGCCGCTTCGCCTTTCAACTCGAGCAGAGCGCTCACGATGGCCTGGAAATCGGCGCCGGTCGGCGAGGCCGCCCAACGCCCCTTCCAGACGCCCGGGATGAACACATGGCGGCAATCGTTAGCGCAGGTCGGCGCTTGCGTCGGTCACAGGCCGTCATTCTCGCGATGTAGAAGAGACCGATGCCCAGCGTCGCGTTCGAATTCCTCAGCGAGCTGGTAGGCCATTGCCAAAACGCTCGCAATCGCAATCGCCTTGGAACGATTCTAAAGTGATCTCGCCGCAAAACCTGCGAGCGAAACGGCGCGTCGCGCTTGCGCCTATTACGGCGCAGATTGTTCCCAGTCCTCGTTGTGCTGGCCCAGCTACGTTTCGCCTCGGTTGCGCCGCTGAGCACCTGTCCCGACGCGACCGGGAACGGTGATTTGCGGCGCTCAGCAGTAGCGAAACTTGCGGGGACGCTGAGGATTTCGAGCGATCGAAACAATTGGCTCCCCGAGCAGGACTCGAACCTGCGACCATTCGATTAACAGTCACGTAACCGCGATCAGCCGCGAACGGCGGCGAACGCATTTGACGTAGATAAATCAAATAATTATACTAATCACCGTTCGTCCTTGTGTGCGCATGTTCGCG
>Ga0209624_10001794_pt1 | contig 16466 bp, 10 predicted proteins | sample JacPinW_OM2H0_O1_FD_188565 | JGI IMG/M metagenome (GOLD analysis project Ga0209624, IMG submission 188565) | Forest soil microbial communities from Algoma, Ontario, Canada - Jack Pine, Ontario site 1_JW_OM2H0_O1 (SPAdes) (version 2) | ecosystem: Environmental > Terrestrial > Soil > Boreal...
TCGGAGATTTCCTGGGCGCCGGCTGCTGCGCCAGAGCCAGTTGCCTCCAAACCGGTTGAACCAAGTTCATTCGCTCCTGCGCCGAAACCGCCGTCTGCTGTGCTGCCAGTGAACCCGGCCGCTAAAACGGAAGCTCCGTTCGTTTCGATTGGTTCACAGGAAGAAGTGCAACCGGCGGCATCCGTCATCTCAAGTAAGCCAGCTTCGCCAATCACACCGCGCATCGAAGTGGTGAAAAAGCCCGCGCCCCAGGCGAAGTTGAATGTAAGCAGTGTGCTTGAGTTTCCACCTGCTCCTCCCGCGCAAACGCCGTTGGAAGCTTTGCCCGCGGAGACCGGCGCTTTGTCTTCGGCATCCGATTCGCTAACGGAACCTGCGCCAGTGGCAGCAGCATCTTCCTCGACTGTCGCGCGCAGCACGTTTGGAAGCCTTTCGGGCGGCGCGACCCTGGGCACAATCCGGGCGGAATCTTCGACTGCAGAACCTGTTTTGTCTTCACTGGAAAATGACCCCGTCGGCCACAAGCCGTCGTCAGGTACGAACTGGATTTTGATAGCTGCATGTATCGCCGTACTTTTTGCGGCGGTCATCGGCGGCGCATTATATTTCCGAGGCGGTTCTTCAGGCGGCGGTTCCAAAACCACAAATGTGCCGGCTTCAGCACAGCCGGTTGAAGCAGTCACCGCAAATACGGCTCAGCCTTCCTCGACTAATTATTCGGCACCGACTGGCAATTCGAGTGGCGGCGCAGCATCAAATCTAAAGCCTTCTGTGGTAGTCAACGGAAACGACCCAGTTCAAACGCGTGATGCACAGGTTGCCGCCAACCATGCTGCTGCGCCAGCAAAACAGAGCGTGCCTCGCGTAACGACTGACATGATGAGCGCAACGTTGAATGGTCATCCGGTGAGTTCGCAACGCACCGCCGATACACAGAGCGATGCTGCTCCGGCTTTGAACGCGATGGCCCCAGCATCTGCTTCAAACAGCGCGCTGTCGGGTATCGGCTCGTCAGATATTACATTGCCACCTGCGCCGGAAATCAGGTCGGACGGTCCGGTAACAGTTGGCGGTCAAGTGAAGGAGCCCAAATTGCTGGCATCCACGCTCCCGATCTATCCTGCTCTTGCCAAGCAATCTAATACGCAGGGTGACGTTGTGATCAAAGCGACGATTGACAAGAACGGTCGCGTGGCTCACATGAACGTAGTTTCAGGTCCTACTGCACTTCGCCAGGCTGCCATCGACGCGCTCGGACGGTGGAAGTACGAGCCATCCAAACTCAATGGGCAGCCGATAGAAGCTCAAATATTCGTAACTATAAAATTCCGCCGTTAATTTCGATTTTTATGTTCTCTTCGAACTACTTCCGTGAATGGAACAGCGTGGCCCTTCCGCGTTGATTCTTTTTTATCGTTTGGGCATCCAATATACAATCCGATACGGTTGTAAACGCTGAGGTGACTCCATGCGCGAAGCTGTAATCGTAAGTGCAGTGCGTACGCCGGTGGGCAAGGCTCCCAAAGGAGCGCTGCGTACCACGCGCCCGGACGATTTGGCTGCGCTTGTTATCAAAGAAGCGATTGCACGCTTGCCAGGGTTCGATGCGAAAGAAATTGAAGATGTGATTCTTGGTTGCGCCATGCCGGAGGCCGAGCAGGGAATGAATGTGGCGCGGATCGCTTCGTTGCGCGCCGGTTTGCCGGTCGAAGTTTCCGCCATGACCATCAATCGTTTTTGTTCCTCCGGTCTTCAAGCGATCGCTCTGGCTGGGGAGAGAATTATGGCCGGGCAGGGCGACGTTGCCGTTGCCGGTGGCACGGAATCGATGAGCATGGTCCCCATGGGCGGAAACAAAATATCGCCGAATCCTTCGCTGATGGACAGCTATCCGGATGCCTACTTAGGCATGGGACTCACCGCCGAAAATCTCTCCAAGAAATACGGAATTACCCGGGAGCAAGCGGACGAATTTTCATTTGCGAGCCATCAGAAGGCGCTCGCCGCCATCTCCGCTGGAAAATTTAAGGACGAAACCGTGCCAGTAGAAGTAAATTACGTGGCCTTCGAAAACGGCTCATCGAATGGAGCCAAGCCCAAAGCCGTGAAGATTACGTTCGCCACAGATGAAGGCCCCCGCTCGGATACTTCGGTCGAAGTGCTAGGGAAATTGAAACCTGCATTTCACGCGCACGGAGTAGTGACCGCGGGGAATAGTTCGCAGATGAGTGACGGCGCCGCGGCGGCGGTCGTGATGAGCGCAGAGCGTGCACGAGCGCTGGGATTGAAGCCTCTCGCACGCTTCATCGCATTCGCCACGGCAGGATGCCTGCCGGAAGAAATGGGTGTGGGGCCCGTCTATGCTATTCCGAAAGCGCTGAAGATCGCGGGATTGAGTCTGGAACAAATCGATGTAATCGAATTGAATGAAGCGTTCGCTGCGCAGTCGTTGGCGGTAATCAAATTGGCGGGTTTGGATCCCGCGCGCGTGAATGTGAACGGCGGTGCTATCGCTCTGGGGCATCCGCTCGGCTGCACCGGCGCCAAACTCACCGCCACGATTTTGCGCGAACTCGAACGGCGAAATGGGCGCTATGGCCTGGTAACCATGTGTGTTGGCGGCGGCATGGGCGCGGCGGGAATTTTCGAGCGTGTGGCTTAATCGCGATTTTCCGCTGCTATTTTTTTACTGCGTACGATTTGTACAATAATTGGGCCGGGCTGTCGCCTACCTGTACGAATTCCTCGATGCGCGTCGAGTGCTCCTTGATATCGGAATACTCGCTGCGCAGATGCATGGTCGTTCCGCCCTCGGTGAAGTCGTGCTCCGTGACGAGCCTGTCACCTATCCAGCGGGACTTGCCGATGACCGCTCCGGAGAAAGCATTTCCAACCGTGACAACCGTGTAAGCGTCTTGTTTAGGATCCCAGGAAATTACTTCGTGCCCGATTTCCGGCCCCAGCGGGCCGCTCTCTTCAAAATCTGCGATGATGGAAAAGCCTCCGGGACCGAGACGCGCTTCGTACCAGCCGGTGGACTTTCCTCCTTCCGGAATCATAGGGGTTTTTTCGTATTCGCTATCCAAATTCCAATGTCCGAGCAGAAACTTGATGCGCTCCATCTCCGGGCCGGGTTTGGGCGCTTTCATTTCTTCCGTTGCGGGCTTCTTTTGTTCTGAAGATTCCTGCGCGCCCGCCACGATTGCGAATGCCGAAGCAATTGCCACGATTGTCACAATCTTCGTTACTCTGTTCATACGCTTCTCCTCGATTCAGAAATAGAATGACCGAGTGATGCAGCCACATGAAATGCACCTTGTAGGGCTGCCGCGCCTTGAATTATAGACTTAATGCGATGGCAGATTTGTCGTAAACTCGATTTATCAATTGGTCTTAAGGGAGGCTCATCGTGGCAACCACACCGGTTTCGGTGGCTTTGAATCGAGGCGGAGCCTTTTTGATTACGTCCAGCCGTCCGGAAGACGTTTTTACTCCCGCTGACCTATCCGATGACCAACGCCTGATCGGCCAAACGGCCGAGGAGTTTGTCCAAAACGAAATAACGCCGGAAATCCCCGCGCTTGAACAACACAAAGAAGGATTAATGGCGCAGATGCTCAAGAAGGCCGGAGAAATTGGCCTTCTTGGCGGCGCTATACCCGAAGCCTACGGCGGCTCTGGTCTCGACAAAGTGTCCGCCACGGTCCTAGCCGAAAAACTCTCCGCTTATGCGTCCTTCGCTGTTTCGCATGGCGGCCACGCGGGGATTGGAACGATTCCGATCGTTTACTTCGGCACTGAAGCGCAAAAACAAAAATACTTGCCGAAAATCGCCACCGGCGAACTGCTTTCCTGCTACTGCCTCTCCGAGCCGCAAGCAGGATCTGACGCTTTGGCCGCGCGCACGCGTGCCGTGCTATCCCCCGATGGCAAGAATTGGATCCTGAATGGGCAGAAAATGTGGATCACCAACGGCGGTTTCGCTGACATTTACATCGTGTTCGCAAAAATCGACGGTGAGAAGTTTTCGTGTTTTATCGTCGATCGCAACACTCCAGGATTTTCGGTTGGAGCCGAAGAAAAGAAAATGGGCATCCGAGGCAGCTCCACCGTCCCAATATTTTTTGAGAACGCGCCGGTACCGAAAGAAAATCTTCTGCACGAAGCCGGGCGCGGACACATCGTTGCCTTTAACACTTTGAACGTGGGGCGTTTTTCGCTCGGGGCCTACTGTTTAGGGGGATCGAAGAAGGTGTTGGAGGCGTCCTCTAAATATTCCAAAGAGAGGACTGCGTTTGGCAAGCCGATTTGCGATTTCGGGCTGATCAAAGCGAAGCTCGGTGAAATGGCCATCCGGATTTATGCCGTGGAGTCCATGATTTACCGCTCCGCCGGAATGATCGATGCGGCAGTGGAAAATCCGAAGCCAGGAACGGACAAGACGCAGCAAGCCATGCAGGTCCTGGAGGAATACGCGATCGAAAGTTCGATCAGCAAGGTAATCGGCAGCGAGACGGTGGACTTCTGCGTGGATGAAGGCGTGCAAATCTTCGGCGGCTACGGATTTCACGAGGACTATCCGGTGGCCCGCGCTTACCGCGACAGCCGCGTGAACCGCATCTTCGAAGGCACCAACGAAATCAATCGTATGCTCATCATTCAAATGCTCATGAAACGCGCGATGGCCGGGATTTTGCCGCTGATTCCCGCAGCAATGAAGTTAGCTGACGAAGTTTTGGCTGGCCCTTCATTTGAGGAGCCGGAGTCAGGGCCTTTCGCTGAAGAAGAACGCTCGCTGGCGCAGGCCAAAAAGATTTTCCTGCTTGCGGCCGGCACCGCAGTGCAAAGGTTCCGGGAACAGCTTGCAGAGCATCAGGAAATCGTGGCGGCTTTGGCAAACATCGCGATGGACGTTTACGCTATGGAATCGTCGCTCCGCCGCGCGCAAAAAGCTTTCGCGAAACGGGGTGATGCGACGAACGTAATGTGTGACGCCGCGCGCGCATTTATTTACGACGCGATGGACCGCATCGAAAAGGAAGCGCGTACCGCGCTGGCAGCCACAGCCGAGGGCGATACATTGATCACGCAGCTTGCAGTGCTGCGCCGCTTCGCGAAACACGCCGCCATCGACACAATCGCTCTAAGAAAAACCGTTGCGAATGCCGTGCTGGCTCAGGATCGTTACCCCTTCGAGGGGCGATAACATTTCCGAAATTTCTTTCGCCTAGGCGAAACAAAACGCAAGCTGAAAAAGCTGTAGCCGAAAACAGGCAACAAAATTCGGCTGGCGGTCGTTCAGGCACAACTGTTCTCTTTGCGGAAACCGTTTTCTCTTTTCCCGTTATTTCCCCTCGCAGGACCTGTCCTTTATGCATTCTTAGCGACTTACACGCATTGCGAATGGCCTCCTGCTTGCTTCTACAGGCATTGCTGCAAGAGAGGGCACATGACATCGGTCCTGGGACGATCACAAGCATTATTGGCTGGCATCACGGCAAAGGCGAAACTGCGCAAGGGATTGGTATTCGGCCTGGCGATATTTTTCTTTTTTCAAATTTATTTCGTTCGTGAACTCTTCGCCGCTGAATTGCTGTTCGGCGTTATCTTCGGAGTGCTGCTGGTCCTTGGCAGCACTGCTTATATGTTGGGAGCTATCGGCGAGCGAGGATTGGATGTAGCGGAAGCTGGAATTCGATTGTTCGCGCGATCCGCGCGCCGCGGTTACAACATGATGGAAGAACTCAGTAGAAAGTCATTCCGCCATCCACGTTCAGAGTCTGCCCAGTAATCGCGCTGGATTGATCCGAGATAAGAAAAAGAGCCGCAGACGCGATTTCTTCCGCCGCCTGCGGCCGGCCCTGCAGGATCCCTTTTAACATCTGCTTAAAAAGCTGTTCGCTATCCGTGTTGAAATAATCGGCAAGCCCTCGCCGTAATTATTTCGACATCGTCGTCTCCGGCGCCGGGCCCGGACTCAGCGCATTCACGCGCAGCAAATCTGTTCGCTGTGGCCCGGGCGGTCCCCCAGCCACCGCCTGTCACTAACGCAGCTTTTTCTTTGAGCAGCCTCGATATCGCCCCCAACTCTATGAATTGGTTGGAGATCGTAGCATTTTCCCCGGTTAAACGGCCTCGTCGCGGCCAGGAACCCGGCCAACGAACGAACTAGCAGGGAAGCGGTGGTTCAGGTAAAATATCTTCTTTGTGGAGAGTGAATTGACATTAACTCATATTCAAGGCACCACCAACGGGGCCAAGACTCTGGTGCGCGTACGCCCACGTGGATTTTGTGCCGGCGTGGTTCGCGCTGTCGATATCGTTGAACTGGCGCTCGAAGCCTACGGCCGCCCGGTTTACGTTCATCACGAAATCGTGCACAACCGCTACGTGGTGGACCAGTTGCGTCGCCGCGGGGCCATATTTGTGGAATCGATCGAGGAAGTTCCGGTGGGCGCTGTGCTCGTTTTCAGCGCACACGGTGTGCCGCCGCGCGTTCGCACGGAAGCGCAGGAACGCCAGTTGCGCGTTATCGACGCCACCTGCCCCTTAGTTACAAAGGTGCATTTGGAAGCCCTGAAGTTTGCGCGCGAAGGCCGCACGTTGATTTTGATCGGTCACCGCGATCACCAGGAAATTGTGGGCACTTCGGGCGAAGCGCCGGAGCAAACTCTGGTGGTAGGCAGTGTCGAGGAAGTGGATCAGCTCGAAGTGGACGATCCAAATCGCCTCGCATTCCTTACCCAAACCACGCTGTCGCTCTACGACACGCAGGAAATAGTTGCGCGTTTGCGCCAGCGTTTTCCCGCTATCGTCGGACCAGCTTCGGACGACATTTGTTACGCCACGCAAAATCGCCAGGAAGCCGTGGAAGCGCTGACCCGCGAAGTGGAATTGATTTTTGTAGTGGGCTCGGCCAATAGTTCGAATTCGAACCGGCTGGTTGAGGTCGCTAAACGCGCAGGTGTTGCGGCTCGTTTGATCGAAGATTCAAACGACATTGACGCTGCGTGGCTGGAAGGCGTGAAAACGCTTGGTCTCACAGCCGGCGCTTCCGCTCCTGAAGTTCTGGTGGAACAAGTAAGCCAGCGTCTTTCGAATTTTGGTTTTACGAATCACCGCGACCTCGATTTGATACGCGAGGATGTGCGTTTCACTTTACCGCCTGAGCTAGCAGCGCGGCAGAACCCGGTTGCGCAGTAGCCCGGTTTCCGCGGCTCAGACAAACCCAAGGAGCTCTTGAGTGGCGGTTAAGATAGTCCGCCAGGCGAATAAGATTGTTCTTCTCGGCGCGCCCACTAGCGCAGCCGCAATGTCGCTCGGCCATGAGGGTGCACCAACCGCCCTGCGCGCCGCGGGATTAGCGCAACGGTTGAGCTCGATCGGTTACACGGTAACGGACATGGGCGATGATCCCGCCCGCCATTTCGAACCGGATGAAGAAAGTCCTCGCGCACGAAATCTACCCCGAATACTTGCCGCTGTCGAAACGCTGAAGCCGCGTGTGGAACTCGCGGTGAAGTCCGCTGCTCTTCCCATAATTTTAGGTGGAGACTGTTCCATTGCACTGGCCACCGTCGCCGGAGTGCGTCGCTATTTTCGCCACGTCAGCATGATTTACATGGATCGCGACGCAGACCTGAATACGCCTGCTACGACTACTTCCGGATGTGTGGATGGGATGGTGGTCTCGCATTTAACCGGCCGCGGAGCTGCGGAACTTGTGCGATTTTGGGGTGAGCCTCCGCTGGTGCGCGAGCCGGATCTTGCTTTATTTGGTTTGGAACGCCTGGATCCGCCCGAAGATGAAATATTGCAGCGATCAACCATACGAAGCTATTTCGCCAAGGACATCAAGCGAACGGGCGCCGCGGCAGCTGCGCAAACTGCCGTTGACCGCATACGCGGAAATGGTTACGAGTTTGTGTTGCACTTCGACGTAGACGTGATCGCGGACTTCGCGGCCACAAATTATCCCGGCAGCGGCGGCTTGCAGCTTGAAGAAGTTCGCGACGCTTTGAAGGTGTTCGTTAGCCAGAAACATTTAGCGGCGATAGAAGTGACCGCCTATAATCCCGCGAAAGATGCTGATGGCAGCGGAGCAAAATTAATCATCGATTTGTTGGCGGAAGTTTTTGCGGCAAGGCTGGAAACATTGAGCGCAGCATCGTCCGCGGCCGGGCCGGCGCCTGAGGCTTCTGCTGAACGGCCGGCTGAAAGTAAGTCCGCCGCAGCAGGCGCTACCGCTGCAAGAGAAACCGGCGATACGGTATTGTCCACCCCACAGCCGGGCGAGGCCTGGTCTTCCGACTCACTCGACAGCGACACCGACACAGCGTCCGATGAATCCGGTTCCGGAACTGGCCACTCCGACCCGTCGGGATCTTCCACTGAAACAGATGGTTCGCCTTCCTGAAAAAATCTCCGCCATTGGAAAGGGTTTTGATTCTTAGCGTATTGGGCCGATGAAACTTCATCCCTCTGTGATTATTTTCGATGTGGACGGCGTTCTGGTCGATACGCGCGGCTCGTTCCAGCGCACTACACTCGAAACCGTGGAATTCTTCGTCGGAAAGCGAGTTAGCCGTCGCGAGCTGCATCGATGGAAAAATCGCCCTGGCTTTAACGACGATTGGAAGCTGTCCACCGCGTGGGTAAACGCGTTGGGGAAAAACATCGGCTACGAAGAGGTAAAGAAAAAATTCGTAGAAATTTACTGGGGTCAAAACGGAAAGGGAAATGCCGCGCGTGAAAAGTGGTTGCTACCAGCTGCGAATCTGCGACGCTTGGCAAAACTCGCCGAGCTGAGCATTTTTACCGGCCGCGTCCGGCGTGAACTCGACTACACGCTCGATCGTTGGAAGGTTCGCGATTTCTTCCAAAAAATAGTTTCGGTAGAAAATGTGAAACGGCCGAAGCCCGCGCCGGATGGCCTTCTTCAGATTGTGAATGGCCGCGATCCTGGCGTGGCGCTCTATCTGGGCGACAATGTGGACGATGCGCTTGCTGCGAAAGCGGCTAAGATGCCCTTTGTCGGGATATTGCCTCGACGCAGCGAGGAACGCCGTCAACGAGGCGCCATGCTTCGTAAGTTGGGAGCTTTAACTATCCTAAGCGATATCAGTGAGTTAGAGTCGCTCCTCAAGCCATAGCTCGAGTAATTGGCATTACTTTCGACCTACCTTCCGGTAGACCAATAGTTAGTACTAAAGAGAACACCGTACCATTGCAAGATGCACACCTAAACCTCATGCTTTCATGCAGAGGCAAGGCTTTCCAGCCCGACACTTATGGCGATTGACACCCAAACTCGTCCAGCGGCCGCGCGCGCCTTTGTGCGCAGCTTGAATATCCTTCTGAAATTTGCGCGAATGTACGACTTTGGCCATCCTCGCACCGCAAAACAGTTCGACACGGCTTGGATTGAGTTGCACACGGCGCTCGGCTCCGGTTCCGAGAATGAGGCTGGCTTGCTCCTCGGCGTATCCGGGGATCAGCTCCTGCTGGATGGCTCGCCGTTGGACTCAGCCGCTGCCGAAAGAAGTTTTGCTCGCATGCTTTCCGCAGCTGGAATCGCCAGCATTCACTTTTCTCCGAAGGTTACGCAAGGAAGCTTGGCCAGATTCGTCCGCGGGTTCCCCACCGGTTCCGGCACGAAGCCTATACAACTTGCGGAACAGCTAAAAGCCGCGCTGCAGGGCGACCCTGATATCCATGTGAATGAAGTTTGCTTTGTGCCGGCCGATTCTGCAGTTGCGCGCTCCACTGTTGCCGCACAAATTGCCGCTCACACGCTTGGGATGAGCTCCGAAAAGTCTGATGAACTTTTTAACGATCCACAAAAGCTTCTTCAATTAATCATGGCTGCGGAAGGTACAAAGGGTTCCGGTGACGGCCCGAATATTGGCCGCGGAAAACGCGGTTCAGCTGGGAGCGGTGACGGCGAGGGTGACGGCGACGGTTATGGGAGTGGAGACGCGGGCCACCGATCAGGTAGCCAAAGCGGACATGGCGATGGCAGCGCGGGACCGGGAGGTCCTGGATATTACGCAGGTGATGGGTCGGAAATTGTTCGAGGCGGTTCGTCCTTCGAGGGCGGTTCGAATTCCGGAAATGCCGGTCCTCAACTTTCAGGTCCCGTCAATCCCGTTCGCGGTTCAGCAGGCGGAGCTGGTAATGCGTCTGGTGACGGGACGTGGAACATAGTTGGCGGTGAGGGAGGCGGTGCTCCCCTTCCGCCTGATGTCGGCGGATTTTGGTTCAACAAAGATGGCGCGACGCAGTCTTCAACGGGCGGAGCGGGAACAGGACTCCGAGTTGATGGCGGAGCGGGAATAGGACCCGGAGTTGATGGCGGAGCGCCAGTTCATTCGGCAAATTTCGATAGCGAAAGCCGCTCGAGCGACTTCGGCACGTGGAATATCGTTGGCGGAACAGGTCAAGGCGCCCCGCTTGATCCCGATGCTGGTGGTTTTTGGCTTAACAAAGATCTCTCAAAGGATTCCGCCTCAAAGCGCGGCGGTACTGGCGAAAAATCACCAAGCGGAATTTCCGTTCACGGTACCGGCAGCCTGGGTGACGGCGGAGAAACGGAAGGTTCCGGCGGAAACATCGCAGGTGGCCAAAGCGAAAATCCACGACGTGGCGGCGGTTCCAGAAACAAGAGCGGCTCCAGCGCGCGTGTTTGGAAGGCGCCCGGCGGCCGAGGTGGATCGGAAGCAGGTGAAGTGACCCGGTGGGGAAACGCAACTGCTGGAATTCGTGGCAGTCGTTCCGCGCGTGCAGGCGGTCCTGGCTCGATGGCAGTGGAAACCGGCCTGATGACGCTGCAAGAAGACGAACTCAAGGGAATTCTGCAAGTTCTTGCCCAGATTGCACGCACCAGCGAAACGTCGCAAGACAAACTCGATCCAGCGTCATTTCAATCGCGACTCTCCACCTTGCCGCGTCGCGCTCGATTCACCGTGAGCCAAGCGTTGTCGGCCCTGGCCGCACAAGCGCCTTCGGATGTTGCGGACAAGCCAACCCTGTTAAAACTGGCAGAACATATCGCCGTTCGTTTCGCCCTGGAAAGCTACGAAAACGGCGACATCGAAGTAAACGCTGTGCGCCAGGTGTTGGATGAAATGAGCCAGGAACTCGATGGCTTGCGAAAAGTTCTCGGCGTGTACGAAGAAAAGATGGCTCGCCACGGCATTGAAGTGCAGTCGCATGTGGATCTTCTGGCCCAACAATTTTGGAATCAAGTAGGAGATGAGAAAAAGAAGGCTGTGCTGGAATCGGCCGAGGCCTGGTGTGTTCCGCCGGGCAAGATCCGTGAATACGTGGAAGGTTTGATACAGAGCGGCGACACCGAAGGGGCCGCGACCATCCTGCGCAATTATTCGAAGTGCATAACCAACAAATCTCCCGAGCAGCGGCGCCAAACCGCGATGGGGCTTTCCGAGTTGGCGAGTCTCTTCGCCAAGTTCGACGAGCGCTTGTTGGTGGAGACCATCAGGCAAGTTGGCGTTCAGCTTGCCGAAGAGCGCGATTCGGAGTTGCAAAGTCTCGTGGGCGCGGCGTTCGTCCGCTTGTCTCAGGAAGCTGCCAATAAGCGCTCGTACCAGGCGATCCAACGTTCCGTGGAATTGGTGGAATACGTCGAATCTGAACGCCCAGGGCTGGGGAAAAACCTGCGCCCGAGAATTGCGATTGAAAACAGGTTGCCCGACTTCATTGAAGAGTCGCTGAAAACCGGCAACGTTCCCAGCGGATTGATGGATTTATTGCGGCGAATGCCGGCGGCTGCTTCAGACCATATCGCGGGGCGCTTCAGCCGTTCGGGTTTTCGTGATGATTGCGATTTGCTGATTTCCATGATGCAAGTGCTGGGACCGGAAGCGCTGCAGCACCTGCGCGATCAGCTCTGCAAAGGCGGGCCCGCAGAAGCGATTGAAGTGCTTGGCCTGCTGATGCGCATGGATGCAAGTATTGTGGAAGAGGTGCTTCCAGCAAGAATGTCCGAGTGGAAGCGTTCCACGCACGACCGAATTGTGCGCCAGATATCCTCCAGCGGCGCGGCTGAACGCGGGCATTTGCTGTTGAAACTTTTTGACGATCTGGACAGTCTGGTCCGCCCGCTCGCGATTGATGAGATTGGCATGAGCGGCGAGCAATTGTCAGACATGCGCCTGTTGCGAATCGCCGAAGGCGACTTGCCGGACGGCGGCACCGAGTACCTGCAGCTAAAAGCTATTGAAGCGCTCGGCCGCTTGCGAACCGCTGGGGCTGAAGCGGTGCTCCGGAAAATTGCTGAGGCTCGCAAGGCCTTCCGCTGGGCCAGTCCTAGCGAACTTAGACTCGTGGCTTCGCAAGCGATGGAGAAAATTGATCCCGAGTGGGTGCGCAACTTTATTCCGCGCAGCGGACTGAGCATTGCGGAATTTTCGATCGAGCCCCTCGATGCCGATCCAAATTCTGCGGCAATTCGGCAGAGGCGTTATCCGCGGTTGCGGCTGGAGCACGCGGTGTCTGCCATGACCACGAATTTGAAGGAAAATTGGAACTTGGTTATACCTGAAATGACTTTAAGCGGCGGCGTGGCCATTTGCGAGCAAAGCTTGCATCCCGGCAGCGTGGTTGGATTGAAATTGAATGCGGGCAAAAAGCCGGTGAAGGCGCAAACCATCGTTCGCGATGCAAACACGCAGGCGCGAGCCTTCGAAGTGGTTGATATGGATCTGGAAGAACGAGCCAAACTTCGCAAACTTCTAGTTCAACTGGGGAGCGCGCAGAAACAATCTACCCCCCAGGAGCGCACGCGGCGCACTACACGCACCATAACTTCCAGTCAAACCTAGCGATATTTTTTTAGCCGGCGAAACTATTCGGCTATTGGACTGCAATCAGCCGATTTGTCCTGCGTTTCTTTATCCTGTCTCAAGGATCCCAAGCGCCAGCCCGCAACTAATAAAATCCCAGCGGTGCCCATGGACAACGAAAGAGCCTGCCTGAAATCGCATTTCAGAACGAGCCCGGCAATCGCGCAAATCCCTGCGGTCAATGCGTAGGTCGTTAGCGCCACTCTTCGCGGCGTCCATCCTAACTCCATCAATAGGTCGTAGAAATGTCGCCGATCTCCGTAGAGCAAATGTCCACCGCCGAGTAGCCGCCGTGAGACAGCTGCCGTCGCGTCCAGCAATGGTAGACCTGCGACCACAATAGGGAAAAGTGCGGTGGCATCGGTTAGATTCGCCGCGTTCGAGCGACAGAAATCAAGGCCTAGAAACACGATACAAAATCCGAAGACCGTGCTCCCCGAATCATACGAAATTACCTGTTCAAAATTTTCGACAAGCTAGGCGTGTCAACGCGGGTCGAACTGGTGCTTTATTGCCTGCAGGAAAGGCAGGGTAGCGCGCCACCCGACTAGGACGGCTGATGTAACCTCGCTCCCAGCATCACTCTTTGTCGCGGGCGACGTAATTCTCAAGACCTCCGCCACTTGGAAGTCTAAAATCGCTCTGCGCGGGTACACGCCGGCGCCATAGACAACCTCAATGCCGCACGCTAAAGTAGTCCTGAATTGGCCTCGGGATCCACGACGAAAATATTTCCGCTGCTGTTCATCGTCCTCTTGTGTATTGGCAGTAACGCGCAAACCGGCAAACCTCGCTCGCCCATACCTGTCTTCGAAGAGATTGCCTCGCGTGCCGGCCTAACCGTTCCCCATATTGCTTCGCCTGAGAAAAAATACATCGTCGAATCGATGAGCGGAGGCGTCGGGTTCATCGATTGCGACAGCAGTGGCGTTCTTTCCGCCCTGGTCGTCAACGGTTCCACAGTCGATCGCTTCAAACAGGGTGGCGACCCCATGGTCACGCTTTACCGCCAAACCGCTCCGCTCAAATTTGAAAACATCACCAAGCAAGCCGGGCTCACCCGCAAAGGCTGGGGAATGGGCGTGGCCGTGGCTGATTTCGACAACGACGGCCTGCCTGACATATTCGTGACCGGTTACGGCGGAAACGCTCTCTATCGCAATCGCGGCAATTGCACTTTTGAAGATGTCACCGACAAAGCCGGAGTGCGCGGCAGCGGTTTCATGACCGGCGCGGCCTGGGCCGATTACGACAAAGACGGCTTCGTGGATATTTTTGTCGCCAGATACGTACACGTCGATCTCGACAATGTCGCCGCCTTCGGCACCTGCAAATTCCGCGGCATCGTTGTGCAGTGCGGCCCCTGGGGCATGCTCGGAGAAACCGACTTGCTCTACCACAATCGCGGCGACGGAACATTCGAAGAAGTTTCAAAGAAAGCCGGAGTTGACGATCCGAACGCCTACTATGGCCTCGGCGTAGTCTGGGGCGATTATGACAACGACGGCTGGCCCGATCTCTACGTCGCCAACGATGCGGGCCCAAATTATCTGTACCACAACAATCACAATGGCACGTTTACCGATGTCGGCATGCAATCCGGCACCGCGTTAAGCGCTGAAGGAGACGCCGAAGGTTCCATGGGCGTGGACTTCGGCGATTACGACCACAACGGCCGCCTCGACATCTTCGTCACTAACTTCATGGACCAGGAAGACAACCTCTACCACAATCTTGGCGCCACCGGCTTTGACGAAGTCAGTTGGAAAGCTGGCGTCGCCGCATCCAGCTATCCTTATGTGAAATGGGGCACCGGTTTTTTCGATTTCGACAATGACGGTTGGGTCGATCTATTCGTCGCCAACGGCCACGTGTATCCGCAAATGGATTCCCTCGAGTCCGGCGCGCGCTATCGCGAACCTCTTCTGCTCCACATGAACAATCACGACGGCACGTTCACCGATTCCGCCGCAGCCGCCGGGCTGAATGCCGTCCCGCTCGCCTCGCGCCGTGGTGCCGCATTCGGTGATGTCGCGAACGACGGAAATATCGGCGTCTTGCTCTTGAACGTAGGCGAACCGCCCTCGCTCCTGCTCAATCATGGAGTAGCAGGCAATCACCGCGTGGAATTCAAGCTGGTAGGCACCAAAAGCAATCGAGCCGCGATCGGGGCACGCGTCACCGTACGCGCCGGCAAGCTCGTCCAATTCAACGAAGTGCGCGGTGGCGCAAGCTATCTCTCGCAGAACGATCTGCGCCTGCATTTTGGTTTAGGCAAGGAGTCAAAACTGGATTCGGTAGAAGTCCAATGGCCCAGCGGCGCGGTAGAAAAGTTGCAAAACGTCGCTGCGGATAACATCTACACGCTAGTAGAAGGGCAGGGAATCCGCGACAAGAAGCCCCTCCCGGCTCCATGAAGTATTTCCAAAGTCATCACTCGCAATCAATCGAACAGCGCCGCTCACGAAGCTCCAACCCGTACGCCGTTGTCTCCATCGAAAAAAAGGCGCCCTCGGATCCCAGGACGAGGACGCCCCCAATGCTTTCCAAAGTTTTACGCAGCTAGAACAGCAGCTTGAGTCCGAACTGGAGAATGCGCGGATTGTGCGCCGCCTCCGGTTGCAAGAAACCATTTCCAAGGCATGCGGGATCCGCCGCCGAATTGTTCGTTCCTCCATAACAAGAGATCGTATTGTTCGCGACACCGCCACTACCGGTCGTGCTCGCAGTTGAGTTGTTACTGGCCCACTGCGTATGATTGAAAATGTTGAAGGCTTCCGCCCGGAACTGCAGCGAAATGGCCTCGTGGATTGCGAAATTCTTGAACAGCGCCATGTCAAAATTCAGTCGGCTGGGATTATTCAGAAAATTCCTGCCAGTGTCGCCGAATGTTAACCCGGTGGGCGCCTCAAATGCCGCAGGATTGAAAAGCAGTGGACCCGAGCCAGGAGCCAATGCAGCAATCGCAGCCGCCGAAGGTTTGCTGTGAGGGCTCACACCGGGAACGAGATCGGCATACGAGCCGTTCGTCCCCACACCGTTGGCTACCCCTGCATTGTCGCCAAATACTCCGTTCAGGACGCTAAAGGGTTGCCCAGTATTGAATGACGTGATGCCGGAATATTGCCATCCACTGAGTGCCACCTTCTTCCATCCGCTGGTCCACCGTGAAGGCAGGCTGTATACATAGCTGAACGTGAAAATGTGACGTTCATCGAAGTTTGAACTGGCTCGATTCGCGGCCAAATCGAACGAGTTCACAAAGTTTTGATCCGCCAAGTCGGAAGCATCATCGATCGAGTGGCTGTAGGTGTACGACGCAGATAGCACCAATGGAGCGATCGTCCGCCGGATGGAAACTTGTAGTGAGTTGTAGCTCGAATCTGCTCCGTAGTATTTGTAAGTGATCGTTCCAAAACCGACTCGCGGCCGGAACGGCGACGGATCGTTACCGCATGCAGTTCCCAGATTAATGGCAGCCTGTCCCGAGACGGGGATTCCATTCACCGCTAGCGCGCCGCAGTCTGTATTCACCACCTGCCCGGTGCTGTTCAACGCAGGGTTGAGCGGCGTCATTTGATCCTGTATTACAATCGGTTCCCC